>ERZ1034949.115-NODE-115-length-51864-cov-5.760177_pt1 | contig 51864 bp, 65 predicted proteins | sample MGYA00520590_ERZ1034949 | MGnify/ENA primary metagenome ERZ1034949 (study PRJEB33766, sample SAMN09781752) | gut metagenome | biome: gut microbiome | host: Homo sapiens | place: Madagascar | study: EMG produced TPA metagenomics assembly of the PRJNA485056 data set...
ATTTCAGGATCTTTTGTATATACAGAACCAATCTCTGCCAGCTTGCTACATTCTCCCAATATTTCAGCCTGGGAAATTTTTTTAGACCATTTGTTGCCATCCCATTTGTATCCCATAGATTTTAAATTATCCTTTACTGACTTTGTATCATCTCCTTTGATACATATACTTAAAATAGGATCCTCATTTTTCCATTCACAATATGGCAAATATTCTAGTTGAGGCTGTATATCTAATTCTCCAGAATTGCGCCTTTCCTCAGTTTCCTTTTCTTTTTTTAATCTTTCCTGCTCTCGCTTTTCTGCGTAGCACTTTTTGCATAGTCCACAGGACTCATAATATTTGATTGTCCTTTCTCTCTCTGACATCTTACCAATTATATTAACAATGTCCTTGTGTCCACATGCCATTTCTATTGTATACTGCATATCGTTCTCTCCCCTTCGTTTTTATTTTATAATCGTATTTTACACTGTTTGCCGTGTAATGTCAAGTGGTATTCTCAATTAATTAAAAAAAAGCTCATCACAGAAATGTGATGAGCTTTAGACCTTCTTTATTTGTTGTTTATATTTTATCTTATAATCTCATTAACCCTCTGCTGAATCTTATTAGGATCATACCCTGCTGCCTTAAGCCTGTCAATGCGTTCCTGTCCATTACCCCAGCGACCAGCGATGACTTCATGTGCAACCGCATTGATGATCTTATCCTCTGACATCTGTGAAGCCTTGACGAGCTTGTTGACCGCTGCCTGGACCTTCGCATAATCATATCCAGCCTTGGTGAGCCTTGTCTTACGATCAGCACCATTGCCCCACTTGCCCGCAAGGACTTCTTTTGCAAGTGTGTTGATGCTTTTCTTTGCTGTCGTGGATACTGACGTCTTCTTAGCCTTGCCAGCCAGCTTATTCCATGATGCTGCGCTGATATATGCTTTGTTCAGATCAAGGCTACCAGCGTATCCTGCAAGCTTGCCAACAGATGTATACTGCCTGATCAAGCAATTATACTTTCCCTCGTTCCACGGATGCTCCTGGTAGCCTGTCTCAACATCGTCTGGGTACTGAGCGACCCACAGACCATATCCAGCCTTTTTTACGGCGTTCATAGCACTCTTCTGGATGTAGATAAGCGGTTTGATGCCTGTCTTCCGATATACGTAGTTACACCATTTCAGACACCATTCCAGATCATTGACACCAAACAAACGGTTATTCTTTGCCTCCCAGTCAAGCACAAGGATTGCTTTGCCGATGTACTTCTTGCAGTATGCTAAGAAGTAGTCAGCCTCTTTCTGGGGATTTCCGCCATTTGCATAGTGGTATACTCCCAGAAGTTTTTTTCTACTCAAAACTTTATCACAATGCGCTGCAAAGTATCTGTTCTTGTAGTCTGTTCCCTCTGTCGCTTTGATTATACAAAAGTCAAACGGCACTTTAGCAAGGTTGATGCCTGCATCCCCCTGCCATGCGCTGATGTCTATTCCATTCATTTACCATCACGCTCCTTTCTCTCCATATCTCCGCCTCTGTAAAATCGCTTAAATATTTCGATCAGATAGTCCCATCCTCTGGTACAGATGAATGCAATAATAAAAGCACCAAAGAATACAGCTACAGGGTAATACCATAGCAGCCGAATATCGAAATATGATAATGCTACAAACAAGCATATCTCACATATGATGAGACTTGTCATAAGCACCTGAAAAGAGGTTGGAATTTTCTTCAGTATTCCAACCTCTTTTGTAAACTCTGTGATAACTGTGATCAATGTGCAAATTACTGCAACAACTAATAATAATATTGCTAACTTATCCATGATTATATCTCCTTCCTATTCCTGATCATGTGCTGCTTTATTCAAATGCTTTTCCATCTTGTCGATTGCTTCTGTGACTGGCCCGTTACATCCAAGTTCCTTGAGACCTTTCAGGCATGCAAGTGTACCATATGTAAGCAGACACTGTTCTTCCTTCATCTTCTTAATCTCCACATCCTGTTCATTCTGCCTGGAATACCATTTATATATTGATATGAGTATCCCTCCTATCAGCACAAGAGCTCCAAGTACCTTCCCAACCTGAATTATTGTTTCAAAATTTATATACATGCTCAACCCCCTATATAAGATTCTTAGGTCTTGCAACTCCTACTACAACTAAGCTTATATTTGAATCTGCTTTGTTTGTATTTTTTGCTTTTACAGTTATCGAATATGTAGTCTGATTTATTGAAGAAGCTTCATATCCCATGTATGTGACACCACTAGGGATATTTTTAGGAATAACTAATATTCTACCCGTATTCATTGGAAGCTCTACATCAACGGCATATTGAAGTGTCGTTCCTGCGTCAGTTCCTGGTATAGTCGCTGTTGCGCCTACTATATCAGATATAACAAGGCTTTTTGTTGCAATTTTTTCCGCATAGCTTTGTGCATTAGCAGCATCTGTTTTTGCAGCATCTGCCGTGTTCTGTGCATTATCCGCTTTCGACAATGCAGTGTCTGCTGTTTTCTGCGCTTCCTCAGCCCTACCTATAGCTTCCTCAGCCATTAATGCTGCGTCATTTGCAGTAGACTGTGTCTTTGCGGTAGCCTCTGCCGCTGTTTTTTCGGTTTTCGATATCGCCTGATAGATATTCTTTGTCGTTAAATCTGACTCCTCTTTTGTATATTTATTACTAAGCGGGGGGAAAGTTGATGCAATCGCAACCGGCCCACTCGCATTTATTCCATCGTGTATAATTTTGTAAAGCGGCATGTCGGCGACACTTACATTATTGGCTATTATGCCAGTTTCATACACAGGTGATTGTGGCTCCTGTGAGGATTCTACAGGCTGCCCTGTCAAGATCAGCAATGACATATCCTCAAGTCCTTCCTCTGACAGCGTGTATCTTGCAACAAGAATATCAACTCGCTTTTTACCTGTTTCTCCACTAGGAAAAGTAAGATCTTCATATGTACCTGTAACCCTAGCATGGCATCCTTGAAACATAATGTCACACGGATATACTCTAAGTGTCGTTGAATTAACCAGCACTGGTGGCTGGGAGACCGACAAAAATCCATCGTCATCCCATTCCGCTCTGTGTAAGGCTCTATCATCTGCACTTGTTACATGTGGTTTCCCTGTTTTTCCTGTTATTATCTTCATAAAATCCGCCTTTCTTCTATGACACTGAATATTCAATGTCTATGCTGTTATCGTCTATTTTCGCTATGATATTTGTTATCTGCTTTCTTACTGTTGCTCCTGTAATCTTCTCTGTGCCACCTGTGATATCGCCTATCTGCATTGACATATCTGGAAGTGTCATGTCAAGACTGTCTGCATTGAGCTCCTGAAGCCTTGCTATGCCTCTGGTTCTGAGTTCGCCAATACTGGAGGCCGAACTATAATCATATATTGCTGTGCGTTCTTTCATGCCTGTATATAGTACTTTTGTATCTGTGATGTTTCCTTGGTTGTCCACATACAAATGCAGCACCTGACGATCTTTAAGCTCTCCTTGACCAAGGCAGATAAGATGATTATATCCGTTCTTGATCTGTGTAATATTGTAGTTAATATCAGACCTCATACAATCCTTATCGCCAGTGTAATCATGCGGTGTAACACAACTCATGGTCACATATCCATCTTTAATCACAAGCCTGAGAACCTTATTCTGGGTGTTCAGTAACGCACATATACCATCATAGAGACTCACATATCTGTTAAATTGAAATGATTGTATATTCCATGATTCGCCTGTCATTCTGTATATGTTGCTAAGTCCTGCATCTTCAATAAGACTATTGATCACTGCTATAGCATCACCTGATACTATCTTGTAATCTTTGTCCTGAGGGGGTTCGATGATCTTGTCGCACAGGATACCTCTGAGATTTCGGCCAGTATATCTGATCTCCCTGTCTGCAGTAATAACTCCAACATTATCAACTATGCCACCGTATTCTGTGTTGCTGATATACCACCATGAGCCACCTCGCAGAATGTTATTATCCCTAGCTACAGTTATCTCAAAATCCTTATCCTTTGCAACATCCACATCTGCGCTGAAGTTCCTGAGATATCCCTGTTCTACCCTGTCTGCATCAGTGTATATCAACCTTATGTCCATTTTGGTTCACCTCTCTCATGTATTACACTTAAATCAAAATCAAAGCTTCCATTCCACATCACACGATGATTCCCGGGGGATATCTTTTCAAACACATCGCTTTGCTTGTCCCTGTATCTGAACATGTTTTCCTGTGTTCCATCTGCTTTCACAAGAGTTATCGTAAGCTCTGCAGAATTAATAACGATCTTATCTCCATCGCCAACAACACACCTAACGCTGTAGTAATGATTGTCAACATATATGACTGGATTAACAGCACCACTATGTATGCTGAGTACAAAATCACAGTTTCTGAAGTCGTCCACCTCAAGCTTACTGATATTGTCAGAAATTGAGTTGTAATCATATTCATAACAATACTCATAGCCTTTACCTTCAATAAACTTATCTGGTACATGCTTATAGTTGTGCAACTCTTCCTTCATCCATCTGCCACCATCTGTTACTACTTTAAGTGACAGATTCATCGATGTCGCCACGTCAAGATAATTGCTCTTAGCCGAACTAAACACATAGCATTCAAGATAGTAATCTCCTATATAGAGCCTTCCCTTCTTTTCTGCTATAATATCCTTCTCACAAACCTCATACAGCCTATTCTTAATATCTGTACACTTTTTCTTATTTGCCGCAGATATAACAATAGGGATGGTCTTTGAGACCACCCCTTTTCTAAAATTCTCGGCACGGTTTCTGCTGCTGTCGTATGTCCACTCATAATCTCTGAGATCATTACTGTTTGCAAATGTTCCTTTCTTGCCAAACTCTATAACCTCACCGAGATGATTCACATATTTAAGCTGTTCAAGCATTTCTCACCATCCTTCCGAACTCTCTGCCATCAAGTTTCAATCTCACACCCTCTGTAAGAGCTGTCAGTATCCACTCATACATGTTGTCATCTATGTGTCTTATAATCTCCAGTATCTTATAAAGTACCTTCAGTGATTCCGAATCACCAGTCACTGCTCCACCTGTAGCCTCTGCCATATCCTCGGCTACCTTCTTGATCCAGCCAGTATTCTTCTCAAGTGGCACTACAGCCTCAGCTCCATTACCCTCAAGGATACCAACCTGACCACGCTTAAGCACACCACCTTCAGCAAGTTGCGGAGCGTCAAGCTCATCTATTCTCGATATCGACACCTTTGGGATCTTATTCAAGACTGATATAGCCGAATTGATTGCCCGGATAAAGCCATTGATAATCCCTGTAGCTTTACTAAGTATCGCATTGACCGCTGATGTCACAGCACCAGATAATCCGTCCGCTATTGCTGTTCCGACCTTGCTAAATATATTCTTGATCCTCTGCCAGGTGGAGCTAAAGAAATTCACCATCGGTGAAAATGCATTCTTTATACCAGCCCAAGCTCTGCCAAATATATCACTGAACCATGTGCCTACGGCAGAGAATGTGCCCTTAATACTTGACCATATTCCACTAAAGAACTCTGGTGCAGCGTTCCACGCCTTCTTGATTCCCCGCCAAGCTGCAGCAAATGATTCTTTGCAGTTATTGATCGCTGTAACTATCAACTTGATAGCAGACTTAAGCGTTCCTGAAAGCATCTTACAATACCATTCAAGGATTGGTTGCAGCACATTTAGGTAATCTTCCATCAGCATCGAAAGTAATTCCACCAGTGGTGGTAATATCATATTGATAAGATCTGTCAGCGGTGTGACTACCTGCATTACCAAGTCGATAATCGGTGTCAACATATCCAAAAATGGCTGTAACAATTCAAGTATAGGCTGCAAAATAGCCATCAAAACAGGCAGTAAAGACTGAATAATCTGAGTCACCGGCGGCAAAAGCATATTGATCAGATTCGTAAGTGGCGGTAAAACCGCCTGAATAATCTGCATCATCGGTGGTAAAAGCAGATTAAGCAGTGTTGTCAGTGTTGTCAGCACAGGTCCAACCAACTGCAGAATCGATGGTAAAATCGATGTCAGGGTGCTAAAAATAGAATTTAGAGCGGTTGATATCGACTGTCCCAATTCCCCACCTATGCCGGGCAGTAATGTCTCAAGTATTCCGGGCAGATTATTGACCACCTCAGACAACAACGATGTCGCTCCCTGTATCAACGATGGCAGTAACTGCTCAATAAGAGGCGGTATGTATGGTGCCAGCTTCTGTGCAAGACTTGATATACCTGTAACCACCCTCGGCAGTGTATCGGCTATCCTTGGTACAAGATTATCTGCTACAGCCATAGCCGAATCAACAAGGTTGCTCATCAGCACTCCCATATCCTGAGATGGGTCAGCCATACCTATGAGCAGATTCGTCCATGCGGACTTCATCATGCCAATAGAACCTTGAATGGTTGTGGCCGCTTCCTTGGCTGTTGTGCCTGTTATCCCCATATCAGTCTGTACAACATGAATAGCCTCTATCATCTTATCAAACGATACACTATTGACATTATCTGCTGTAACGATCATGGTGTCACCAAGTACACCAGAGTCATTGATAAGCCTTGCCATCTCGGCTGCAGTACCACCATAACCAAGCTTGAGGTTATCAAGCATGGTATAATTTTGCTTGGCAAAACCCTGATATGCGTTCTGAATCATCTCCATACTGGTGCCCATCTTATTGGCATTATCTGACATGTCTGTTATGGCCAGATTCGCATACTCAGCCGCCTGTGCTGTATCGCCTTCCAAACCTTGCAACAGCGAAGCTGAAAAGCTCGTTACAGTGTCCATGTAATCATTCGCCGACAGTCCCGCCGTCTTATATGCATTATTTGCATACTCAACAACCTTATCTGAGCTGTCTTTGAACAGTGTCTCAACACCACCAACAAGCTGCTCGTAGTCCGCATACTCGCTTACAGCCTTAGCAGTAATGCCAGCTATTCCAGTAGCCACAGCCATTGTTGCAACCACGGCGACCTTTGCTGCCTTGAGCGCAAACTTGCCGATATTGCCAAACACAGAACTCATCTTTTTGCTTGTCTTCTCTGCCTTGTCGCCAGTCTCTTCAATTTTCTCATTCGCATCCTCATTTGATACTGCGATTCTTCCCAGTATCTTAAATACTTCCAAAAGGGTCTACCCCCTTTCCTCGATAATAAAAAAATAGAGACACACGTTCTGTGTGCCCCTATGGTTTAAAATTCTCTATGATCGACATGGAATCCTTTATGGTTGTTTCAAGTTCGTCTCTGCTTTCAAATGCCCCTGATCTGACCGGCTGTGAACTGCCACCTGATGTGCCATACAGCCTTGTCTTGAAGTCATTAAATGATATGTTCTCCCAGCACTTATGGATATACATATCCCAGAGCTTATCGTCATCGTCTAACCGCACGAATGTGCATACAAACTCATCAAAGCTCTGATTGTCTATCATCGTATCAAGCAGAGTGTACGGATCCGCATATCTGTGAAATATCAGATCCATGAACTTGAGATAGCCTACTGTCTCTTCTCGAACAATCTTGAAACAACCTTGATAAAATCCGCAAAGCCCGGAAGTGTGACCGCATCATATAACATCTGTGTGAACACAGAGAGGTCAAGATCTGCTACCTCATCCACTGTCATTCCTGACAGGTGTGACAGGCAGACAAATACCTCATGCTGACAGTCTGACAGCTTAGCCAGTATCACATCTACAAGCTCAAACGCAAGGCCAACACCCACATTCTCAAGGAACTTCGATGTGTCCTCATCATCCTCATCACCAGCAAGTTTCTCACGTTCCTTCGCAATGAGCTCTTTGAACCCATTGCCGCTGAATGAATCTTTGAAGTCCTTTACCCCCAGCTTGCTGAACAGCTTCAGGAATGAAGCGATATCTGTTGCTTTGGGATTTCTAAGTGTATATGGCTTGATCTCCTGCACATCCTCTACTGCCTCAGTATCTTCAACTACTTCGGCATTCTCTACTGCTTCTATATCTTTGTTCTCTTTTATCTCGGTTGTTCCCATGATTATCTCTCCTTTTCTATGTCAATTAGTCTGTTACTTCTGTACTGGAATCTATAGACTGCTGAACCTGCTCCGTTGTCGTGCCGGTAGGCAGATAGATGTGGTATGGCAGTGTATCAGCTGCTGGTGACAGATCCGCATAGCACTCCATTGTCAGCGCAAATGTGCCGTTCTCCTTGTTCTTGCCCTCTATCTCAAGGCCTGATGTACAGAGCGCATTGTCAAAGATCACGATAACAGGACGACCATCTAAGAATCTTCCAATATATCCAAAGTTTTCGATATAATCATCCTTTTCAATTCTTGCCTTGGATTCGATCACATCGTACCCTTCCGCTGTTGATGTGCCATTCTGTCCGATAATAGCCATTTTGATCGTCTCAGGCGACAGCTCCACCATGTTTGTATCCATCTGTGCTGTCTCGCCTGTCTTAACTGTTAACTCCTTAACTTTAACAAGCTCACCATCAACCTCTATATCCTTGAGCTCAGGTTTGATTGACAGCTTTGTGCCGCCGGATGTTGCACCAATCAGAGACTCTGCAAAGTTCCAAGCCTTCTTTGATGCGTCATACTTCAAGCCTTTGTGAATAGTTCCAGCACCAAACACAATGTTCTTCGGTGTCTTGTCTGTGATACCGGATGACTTAAACTCTTCAAAAGTTAATGTATCTGCCATGATATAATCACCTTCCATTCTTATATTCTTTAATAGTCAAATTGATCTGTATACGTTTGAGTTCTGCATCCCCTGTTGGTACCGGTGACGCATTCCCATAAAAAACGGCAACCCCCGCACCACTTGCAAGAATTGCCGTCCGTTCAATATTCTGTTCTATCTTCTGCTTGTACTTCTCCAGGCTGAACCACGAGCCTCTTGTGAAGCCGTCTATGATGAATGTTATTTCCTGACATCCATCCTCTTCAGGAGTATCACCCTCGGAGTATTCACCAATAAAGTATGCCTTTGGTGGATCATCCTGCCACTCCATGAATGCGTATGGAATCTCAAGCTCATCTGTGAGTACGCTATTGATATATGATAATGTCTCTGTCGTCATTCGTCATCACCGCCTTACTCACTGAACGTCTGATTTAGAATAGAGCCAAGTCGCCTGATGATCTTGCTCTTGGTCTTGTCAAAGGCTTTCTGTAAAGGTCTGAGTGGCTTCTTACCATAGGTAAAAACAGCTACTATATTTCCTGCCTTATCCTTTTTTACCTTACTGAACTTACTGGCTTGTTTCAAGCTCATTCCATCAGGTCCCACAGGAGCCCACCATCCGCCTTTACGGCCATTCTTTTTCAAAGCATATTCGCCTGTGCCGTATTCTTCCCAGATAGCATTCTCCCTAGGATTTCCAATTACAGCCTCACCCTTATCTTCATCGACATAGTGAGTCCATTCGCCTTTGGTGTGACCTGTATCAACTCTTGTCTGTGCTATCTTGGTCTGAGCCTCAACCTCTACAGCAGCTTCGTACAAGAAGGCTACAATCGAATCATTCAGAGCCGCCTCAACCTTTATTCTGTTGTCTGTGAACTCCACATTTCCCATTACTGCCCTCCTGTGTACTTCAGATATATCTCAAGCTGCTCATGCATCCCCATCGGATCATCTATCAGCATGATGTCATATACCTGGCCATCTATCACCATCCGGCTATTCTCAGCCTTGATCATGTCACTGAGCTGTTTATAATCAGCTATGAATATATGCGTGGATTCCTGCACCTTGGCATTGTATGTTGTATACTTACTGTCACCGCCTGAGAGGTCAAGCCATCCGGTCAAGGTATCTTCAGATATCCATGTGACTTCCTGTTCGCCTATCTCGTTTCTGGTTATGCTCTTGATCTGTATATCAGCAACTGCATTTCCGCCTATTCCTCTCATATTCAAAACCTCGCTTTCATATATGGCCTTAAAAAGCCAAGAAGCGACTTTGGATATCCCATGAGGGAATTGTCGCCGTCCATATTGAAATAGGTCACAGAATGCCTACTGATGGTCTCAGACTGCACACCAACCTTATCCCTGTTGTTCAGGTCCCATGACAGCATGTTTGCAACTCCCAGCTTGATATCCATCGGATATACTATCTTTGTCACCATGACGACCGGTTCGCTTACAAGCTCCTCATTCACCTCTATATGTCCATTGTTCATATCCACAGCTTTGATGGTGTACAAGCCATCGTTGTAGCGTGACTCTGACACCTGTACAGTGTCGCCAGCCTTGAGCAGCTCTGATGCATACTGGAAGCCTGTCACAGCGTCCACAGGAGCCACAAATCGTCTGTTCCTGTCCTGAAAGTTATTGTTTGTGTACTTCCGGATTAACAGCTCCAGTGCCTGAAGCTTAGCCTCAAGCACCGGAGCTTTCTCCTTGGTGTCTACGTACTTCTTAAGTTCATCGACAGTCATGATCATATGACCACCGCCTTACTTCTTAGGGATAACAGTATACCCGTCATGCTCCGTGAACCAATCTGCCATACGCTTTGATGTGATCTCTGCCTTTCCGTTTGCGAACTGGACACCACCGGCGCCAATTCCACAGTAAGCAGTGCTATTATTAACAGATACTACCCAGCCTGTAGGCTCACTCTCTGTCTTTGACTCTACTACAGGCTCAACAACTTCATTTGCCTGATCTGCTGTCTTCGTTTCCTTTGTTGCCATATCAATCACCCATCCTTCCTTATGCAATCTTGATATTTCTGAGTACACCTGCATGCTGTGTATTCTTCAGAACTGTAGCCGCAATCATCTCAACCTCAGCGTCCTTGACAGTGCCAGGCTCGTTGAAGTTTGGAAGATACTGATCAATCACTGAACCGCCATTCAGGCTGATTCCGTGGAATCCATCGTTTACGTCAAACTTGACTGCATAGACGTCTGTAAGACCTGTTGTTGCCGAGCTCTCCTTTGCGATGGTTCTTGAAAGTCCCTTCTTGACTACGTGACCAGCAGTTGCAGCACCGCTGCTTACAGTGTAATAGTCCTGCATATCAACAAGCTTGACACCATCAATAGTAGTGACACGCTTTCCAAATGCTTCCTCACTCTCTGTCTTGTATCCAAGGATACGAGCCACTGTCTGAATCTTAGTGATCATCTCTGTGTTAGTGAGCACCGCATCAGCATCTGTGGTCTTGACAAGAAGGCTCAGTGCCTCATAGAACTCATCAGCATTAGACTTGATCGCTGTGATAGATGACAGATCAATAGCCTTGTCTGTGCCGTATTCTGTCGTGGTTCCTGCAAGCATGGAATCAAGTCCCTGGAACTCAGGGTGATCAGTTGATGCTGTTGTAGTTGCATCACCATTGATCAGTGTATAGTGGAAGAGGTTTACCACTGCCTTGATATGTTCCTCTATCTGATATGCCATATTGTCAAAGTTGCCTGCTACTCTATTGAGCACTCTGTCCATCTGAACAGCTCCGCCCATGATTGCAAGATTAGCCTCGCACTCCTGCTTAGTAGCCGCTGATGCAGTGTAAGAACCGCCTATCTTTCTGAACTCTGCTGTTGCTGGAAGTACCTTTCTGAGATACTTGTACTTCATTGTTGAGCCACCACCTGACGCTGATACGCAATCATCAAATGTGAGCATCTGAAGTATAGTTGACTGTCTGAGGAAGATATCTACAATCTGTGAGAATACCTTATCACTCATACCTTTCTTGATTTCCTCTAATGTCATTGACATAGTTTTCACCATTCCTTTCTACTTACTACTGGGTATTGTTCCCTTCATATTTCTGTCTCAATGCCTCTGCCAGGTCCTTAGGTTCTGCATTCGTATTACCCTGATTTCCATCTGGCAGCTTATTCTCTATGATGTTCCTCTTGCCATCATCTGAGCCGGATGAAGCTGTGAACTGAGCCGGGAACTGTGTCTTTAGGTCTGTGAGCATGCTGTCCCAGCCTTTGATATGGCCTTCATCATCAAGCTTCAGTTCCTCATTCTTCTCCTTGAGGGCTGTCTTGATCTTATAGGTCATATAATCAGTATCAACCGCATGAGCCTCAAGCAGAGCCACCTTGATAGCCGAATTGACCTTAGTCTCCTCAAGCTCCTTCTGGAGTCTTGCATTCTCAGTCTCGTAAGTTGATATCTTCTGCTGCATGCCCTCATCACCCTTAGAAGCTTTCTTAAGGTCCTCAATGAGCTTATTTGCATTGCCAATCTCCGTGTCTTTGCCGGTGATCAGTCCGTTGAGCTTCTCAAGTTCTGAATCATACTTCTCCTTGCTGACGTACTTGCCCTCGGACAGATCTGTGTATCTTACATGCTTGAGCTTATCTGTCTCTGTGCTGTTCTTCTCGTCAATCTTCGCCTGTACCTGCTTATACAGGTCATCTCCTAACAGTTCCTTTAATTCCATTGTTCCATCCTTTCTTGGCTTTAAACGTAGCCACACATGGCAGTTATCACTCTTGCCGGAGTTATTCTTTATCGGTCACAGTTTTACTGCCTTAAGCCGATTTTGGGCATAAAAAAAGACCATGTTTTTATCATGGTCTGAATTAGCTAAATATTATGTTTTAATTATTTATTTTAAATATCCATTCTCATACAAAAAAACGTTTTCTTCAACTGTCAAAGCTGAAAAAGGGTTAACCCAAGAATCATCCTCTGTTTCAAAATCAGGTGTTTTAAATTCCGATGGAATAAAGCCGAGTTTATCGCATATTCTCTGATATTCTGTCTCTTTATCCATTATAGCACCTCCATTTTTACTCCAGCATCTTCAAATATACTTCTCACATTGTCATTATATCCCTTTATCTCTAATTGAGCAAGTGCAGACGACGCTATTGGTGCATTAAATTTCTCTTTATCCACTGAATATTTATATATCTTCCCGTCGTGGCATGCGACTAGTCCAAATTTATAAGCACGTTTTTGGCAAACCATTAAATCTGCCAAGCTTGGCACGCCACTTCCCGGGTGATTATGGATTGCTATGATTGTATTTGGCCTGCTGTTGGCTAACATTTCCATCATTGCCTTATTTGGCTTTGCTGTACTTTCCTCATGATATTCCTTATTTATTTTAGATTTTCCAGTCATATAGTCAACAAATGCAATATCCTCGTATCTTGTTCCCGAACGATGAGTTAACATTTCTTTTGATCGCTGCCATGCGATTCTATTAACCCTATCACTATCTGATATTTGATTGAATTTTCTTCTGTAATCCGGAGATTCTATTATTTTTTTATGAATAACTGTATCTTTATAAATATATTTTGGTTTACTTTGTTCTTTTTCAAGCTCAATCTCACACGACACCTTAAAATACTTCGTCTGGTACTCTTCAAAATCCTTTGTCTTATCCAACCCGAAGTATTCCGCTCGCTCCCTCAGTGTCTCAAGTTCTTCATCATCCAGCGCCCATCTGGCACGCTGTAAGAGACAGCAACGACAGTTACAGTCTTCCGCCGGATCTCCAAACATTCCAGGAGCCTTAATCTTACGACCACCAACCTCAAAGGGCTCATCGACTTCCCGGATCTGTCCATCAAGCATCTGATGATGTTCTCTCGTTGCTCCGTCAAGAGTGGCATCCCACTGTTTCAATACATCTGCCCCTTTGCTTTTTGCAATATACATAGCGTCCAGCGCTGACTGTACCTGTATACGATGCCCTTCAGTCCTCGCAATGCGGATAGAGTTGTTATAAGCCTTCTGAAATGGAGTATTTGCCATGTGTCTTGAGAGCTTACCAGCCACCTCATTCCACGTTGAGCCATTTGCAATGCCTCTTGATACCTCTGCTCTGACCGCTTTCTTGAGGTATGTCACATCCTCGCCCATTTTGTCGTAGAGCGACTTACTGAGCTTGCTGTCCGTCTGAATAGCTCTCACAACTGCCGCCTGATCTATCGGCATGATGATTGGGATGCCTGTCTTTTGCAGGTCATACATGACACCTGTGTATCCGTCTCTATAGCACTTCGTCAGGTAGTCAGACACAGTTGCATATGAGTTAGACTGCAGGTTACTCAGAACACCCTCAAGCTGCGCTTTCAAAGCCTCCTGATACTGTTTCTGATAGATGATGCTCTGCAGATTCTCCATATCAGTTCGTTCTGAAAGCTCTCTTATCTTCTGCTCACAGTCTTTCAGAGCCTGCGTGTATACCGCCTTGAGCTCCCTAATGGTCTGCTTTTCTCTATTTAGTTGTGCCTGTGTTACCTGTTTTTGTGCGTTGTTCATCATTTTATCCCATTAAAAAACAAGGTTAGATTTTAACCTTGTTTTGTGTCTACTGTACGCAAATATCCATCGTGAATGAGTGCTTTTCGCCCGGCTGAATTGTCACAGGATCAATTACTTCACGAGCCAACATCAATGTACCAAAATTAACCTGATATGCATATAGACCAATTTCAGATATAGTTAATGGTGCACTACCCATGTTTTTAATAACTCTGGTAATGGTTACAATCGAACTTGAAAAACTAAAAGGGATATCTTTAGTCTGTGTAACGACTTCATAATCCTCAGTTAATGCCTCTAGTGCTGTATCTGTACTTTTAGGTGGCGTTGATCCTGTACCTAGTACCAAAGCAATTCCTGTGGATGAACTGTTTTCTTTTTTTAATTTCAATGAGTTCCCGCTTAGCATGTTTTTAAGCCAAGAGTAACCTACAGATGCAACACTGTTATCTACATATTTACATACACCATAGTTGATAGAGTTACCCTGGCAATTAAGACTAATAAGTCCTGCAAAATTATTTGTAAGCATATGTTTTTCCCTCCTAGTTCAATGATGTATCTATCTTATGTGTTACTCGACATCGCACAATCTCAGACGGCATTGTAGTATTCAACACCTGTGTATTCGATGTGCCTGTCTGTATCTTCTCCGCATTCTCAAACATCTCGTCGAATGTCAAACTGCTTGCGGTCTCAACTCCCTTGTCAGTGATGATCTCCGCAAGCCTTTCCTTGACATCACTGCCACGTTTTTTTACTGCGTCCAACTCCTTGTACAGCTGTCCTGCAAGGTCTGTCATATACCGCTCTTCAATCTCACTCTCAACTGTCTCACAGCCCTCAAGAACCTTCATTCTTGTGAGCTTGGTGTTGATCTCGTTGATGATGTTACCCTCACTATCAAGCTTCTTGAAGCATACAGTGAAGCCGACATTGCCCGGCACTGTACATGCAGTAGCACCAACAAGCCAATCAAAGGTTATAATGCTTGCATCATCAGAGAGTGTATAATTCTCTATAAAATACACATCTTTCTGCTCTTCTTCATTCACATAGTTGATTGATATCTGATATTCAGTGAGATCTATGCCCTTATACGTTACCGGCACTTCAAATGTCAGCCGGTTTACATCTTTGTCATGATATACACCGATGACCTCACCAGCCGGCATCTTCACCGCTCTTGTATCTAAATCTATCTTGTATCTTTTATTTTCCATCTGCTCCACCTCCGTTCTCGACATCTGTATTGATGTTATCAAGCACCTTCTGAGCCTCTTCCGTGTTCTCCTCTTCATTAGGCAGCTTATCCTTGATCTCGTCATAATCAATATCAAGCCAGTCACAGATAGCTTTGATAATCGTCTCATCATCAAACATGCTTGCAACATTGAGTATTGTATTGATCTCTGTCTGCCTTACCTGTGCCTCTGTAAGCTCTATCTGTGCATTTTCCTGAGCGTTGCTCATTATCTCATGAGCAAACTCAAAATAAACATCCTCGGCCTTGTATGCCTTGTTCTCAGCCTTATTTATCTCGTCAACAACTATCTCTACTATCTTCCTCAAGAACTTTCTAAGAGCTTTCTCTATCTTTTTTGCCTTAAGGTCAAGGAGAGAATAAGCCGCCTTGATGGCAATATTCGTAGTTGCTGATGTGTCCTTGAGTCCAGCGGTATTCAGTCCCATTCCAAACCGGTATATGTTCTTCTCGTCAAGTTCAAGCTTCGCCTGTCGTGCTTGATATGGCACATCAACAGTCTTGACATCTACGTCACCATCCTCACCTACACCTATGATCTTCTTTGTTTTGAGGTTTGTCTGAAGCTCATTCAGGTTGTCTCCCTCAAAGCCTTTGATAGCATATAGTGGGGAATCAAAGTCTATGAGGTTGTTTGACAGGCTTGAGGCCATCAGGTCATAGTCATCTATGAGTGGCTTTACAGGCTTAAGACTTGAGAACTGCTTCTTGTTGTTATCCAGCCGGAAGAATGGAATATAGCCAAATCCATCAAAGTAGGTGGCCTTATCTCCATTATTCTTTGTATAAAGTACATGAGGCTTTGGGTTGATTAGTTCAGTGTCATCTAGCACCACCGTCCCATTATCAACCTGGACATAATAATATGTCTGCTTATCATCCCAGACCTGTATTCTCTCAATAGTCTTGTGCCCTTTGTCTATCCTGTCCGTATAGTGGTAAATCGTGTATGCACAACCATCATCTGTGTCCTTAGCTCTTACCTCAATAACTCCGATACTGTCAGCATTTGCAAATGACATCATGTCCTTGGCATTCTTGTACGCGTACATATACGCAAAGCCTTTGACCTGCATATCTGTGATAGCGTCAGAAAGCTCAGACATGAACTCATCATTGTTGTTAAAATACTTGTCCATGTGTTTCTGCAGCTCAGGATCGTTGGACTTTACAATGCCATCCCCTGATAGGATGTACTGGGTGCATTGGTCAACCAGCTCTGTGAAGAACGGATGCGATATCTTCACGTTGCTTCTGGTTTTGTCCTCTACCAGTTCGCCGTCCGCATTGTAGTAAAACATTCTATACTTCTTTATGTCATGATCGCCGTCATAGTATCTTTCGCCTGTCCGGGCAAACTGCTTTTTTTCTGATGTGCGATCACTGTCTATCAATTCTTTTATCTCGTCAGGGGTTAGCATTCTTCCATCTCCTTCATGTCAATTTAAAACAGCCATGAACGAGGCTTACGCCATCCCTCAATGCCGTACCTAAGAGCTGCCATTGCATCGTCCATCACCGGTACAGGCTCATCAAGATATTCGCCTGTCTTTTCATCCTTTTTCCATTTCCACTGTTGCAGCTCCTTGATCGTGTTTACACAATGAGGAGCAACATATATTCTTCGTCGTATAATGTGATTCTTATCGACCACACCTTTGAGCCAGTCTATCTGAGCCTTGACAGATCCGGCAGAACCGCCCTTGTCAACGCCCTTTGCACGATAACCAGCACCCTTCCATGTTTTGATCCTGTCTGGTTCTGCGGAATCACACCACATTGTCTTATTCGTTGGTATAGCATGTTGAATCGCCAGTGGAATAATCTCCGCCGTCTCTTTCTCATGCACATATATCTCATCTAGGATGTATATATCATCATCCTTGATACCCAGAAGGAGGATGGCATTGGCATGGTTGAATCCAAAGTCTTGTCCTATTGCTATATCGTCATAGTCATTAAGGTTCTGAGATACCTCAGCAACTTCCCAGTTGTGCAGGATGAGACCGCCTATCTCACCCCATTCACCCAAGCCATATATCTTGTAACCTTCCGGATCTACTTCCTTTCTACGCTCCATACGGCGGTGATATGCCGCATCGATGAAACGATTCCCCAGGTATGTACTGTGATGCGTCAGTACATCGGGATCGTATCTATCAAAAAAGACCTTCTTTATCCAGTGATTCTTATTTACTGGATTGAAGGTCATTCTTATCTGGTAAAACTGCCCTGGTGGTAGCTCTCCACGCAATCTATCATCTATAATTTCCACATCTGCCTGTGTAAACTCTGTTGCTTCTTCAAGCCATACGTCCGTGAGCTTTCCCCTTGGGAATGTGATTGATTTCAGCTTTTCACGCTGCCTGTCATCATTCATACCTCGGAAAATGATCTGGTTTCCATTGCTTTTGCATGTGAGAACCAGAGGACTTCTGTTGATTTTCCAATAATTATCAACCTTATCTCCAAATATCTTATAAAGAGAGCCGGTCAGTTCAGCAAATGTACTGTCTCGGTTGGTAATATCGGATTTTCGCATCGCAACAAGGTTTCTGCCCTTGTCCTGCATCAGCCTCAGTATGTAATTCTGTGCCGTATCAACACTCTTCCCTGATCCGGCAGAGCCTTTCATCACGATATATCGCTTCTTGCTCCGGTCTACTTCCTTGAACCCCGGATTTGCTTTTACGTCAATATTCAATCAGCACCACCACCGCCGGTATCGTCATCATCGCCGTAGTCGATGTTGATGTTGAGGTCCATATCTACATCAGCCTCTACCTTCTCGGTATATAAGCCATATGCTTTACCAAGGAGCTCCGCTGCCTTATTGGCATCTGACAGCCTTGCCGGTATCTCCACGATCTGTGGCGTCTCTTTCTTGACTGTCTGTTTTCTCATTGTGCCGTTATCGTCTGGAACATACATCGAACGTTCTTCGCTGGTCGTTACAACAATGCACTCTTTCTTTTCTCGTCTCATGGTTGCTGTGAGGTACTTTAACACCTCATCCTGATCGGCAATTAAGGCTTTTTCTTTCTCGGCCATCCGCTTTTCTATATATTCCTGCACCTTAACATTTGTTAACAACCTTGCTGCTGCTTGTGCGGCTGTTTTCGGCGAATACCCTGCCCTTATAGCTGCCTGTGTGGCATTAAGGTCAATCAAGTATTCATCACAGAATCTCTGCTGTTTAGCTGTAAGTTTAGCCATAATGTCACACCTTCTCTCTATTACTTCTGTTTCTTTCTCACTCTCTTCGGAATCACAATCCTATACATCGGCTTACTCACACTCTTTATCTCTCCATCCAGTCCCTTAATAGTTGGCTGAAGTTTATATATCTTAGTGCACTTAACCATCACCTTTATCATAGCTATCGGTAAAGCCAATCTACCCAGTATTGGATGAATGTATTCAAAACTGTATTCAGGTCTCACGACCTCGAACCTTTTAATCCTACTCATATCTCACACCTCAAACAAAATAGCCCAGTGGGGAGAGATCAGCGTTCACTTTTTCACAAGGGGAGGTTTACAACCACTGGGCATAAGAAAAGGGACACAACCGAAATGGCAAACAGTTATGTCCCTTATGAATCAATATAATTTTACCATACTATTATAACACGTATGAATGTGGCATTTTGTGTCATCTTGTGGCAAAATTATAAATTTTTTCTTTGGAAGTCTAACAATGCCCATCCATGAACCCGGCGAATATGGTCATATGAAAAATCAAGTTCTTTGGCAATCTCTTTCAGATTCTTATATTCAATATATTTCATGAACAACACATTGATGTACTTAGGCTTGTCCAGCATATGTATCTGTCCTATGACCTTATGCTTGAGCTCCGTGAACCGCTCTATGTCCTCATGAATCTCTTTCTCAAGGTCAACATACTTTGCCACCTTATTGCTCATAGAATCAGCCTTGGCGCTTGTCTGCACCTTTTCTGCCGAATAATCAAATGCCCCTGTACAGGTTGCATATTCCTTGAGTCCTGCAAGTTCTATCTTCTTCTGTCTGATCTTCACATCAAGAAGCTCCACCTGTTTCAAATACTCTTTCGCTTTCACCGCCTCACCTCACTTATTCTCTCTGATTGTGAAATCCAAGCCTGTTTCTTCCTTCAGCGTCTGTATCAGATCATCCCAGATAATTTCTTCATCACACAGCGCATCGGTCTTTAAATTAAATCTTTCGCAGAATCTCTCAAGCCTCTTCTGTCCAAAATCAAATTCATCTCGAAGTACCATGCAACTCATTATCAAAATACAATCTATTGTATTCAGTTTGATTTTATACACAGCTTCGTCAAGCTGCTTCTGGTTGACCTCAAGCGGAACAAACATGGCTCCTCTGACCTTGAGTTCTTTCTCTGCCGCTTCCATGCCCTGTGTCTTGATGACATTCATAAGCCATGCAGCACCCGCCATTCTTGCTTCGTGTAGCTTTCTATCTGATTTTGCCATCCTCTCACTCCTTCCGGGTAAATCTGTTCATCAAATGATTGTACGGATCTACCTGTGTCTTAAACCCTATCTGTCTTTCTAACGAGTCGTTAAGTTCTGCCCCGCCAAGGAAGTTGCAAAGATTCCGTATACAGTCCGGGCATAAGTCCTTTGAATCTGTTACGCCATCGTACACATCAAAAATTCTTGTCCTTATCGGCGCTCCGTGTTCAAACGGAATGTCATAGAACCCGCCGCATCTATCGCATTTGCCTGCATATGCCATTATGTATCACCTCTCCTTTATCAATTCTGGATTATCAAATATGTTGCCAATAACTTCAACTCGATTTCCGTTTTGAACATATTTCCATAAATCATCATTCAAAGACCCACTTCCACTCTCTCCCATTCCGATAGCAAAAGTTGTCCTAAAATCTTTATAAAATACTTTTCCAAGTCTTTTCTTTGTATCTTTGTCCGGGAATGGACAATCATCATTATCTCGTTGGAACAAAATAGTGTCACCTTCCCATATCAGCTTGCCGTTCTTATCTTTCAAGCCTGTGCACTGACAGATAGTATCTGGTCGCACTTCAAATGCAAATGGTGCCCCTGATTTATTGCTGATATACCATTTATTTTCCTTACAATGTAAAAATCCGCTTACCCATTTCCCATTGCAGGTTTTTGCCTTGAATAGACATCTATCTATCATCTACTCCACCTCTTTCGCATCGTTCAAATTCTATTACCCACACCCACGGGTTCGCATCCCAACCGTAGCGGTCAATGTCGGATTTCTTGATGGTGGAGTTCCAAAGTTTATGAAATCCATCGATCATATTAGGGTCTCCACCACTATCTGGGTCCGAAAGCGTTGGATGCCATCCGTTGTTTTCATAACATGCTTCATCCCAAGGGTCTGTGCCCTCCATGCATGCTTGTTCTTCTGTAATCTCCTGCAACCGCTCCACCCTCACATCCGTAACCTTAAGCCAGATACGTGCGGCTTCTTTCGGCATATGGATGGACGGGTGCCATTTCATCTCAATTTCTTTTCCACCCCGGTAAAACTTCTCTGTATCGGAGTAGTCCGCACGGTAGATATACCGTTCTAATCCTTTGCGCCATGTTTCCCGGACATACAGGATATCATCTGTGTGATATGGTGGATTCCACCTTCTTTTTAGTTCTTCATCCGTGATATCCTCTGGAAGTTTGTATTCATCTCCCCAGGTTTCATATGCTGTTTTACTTGGATATCCCCAGGTACCGCAATCACCCCCTGCGAATGTATAGCGCAGTCTGCCTTGCGGCTGTGGGTTCACAATTCTTCTGGTACAACTCTTTCTCCTGTCCAAAATTGCCCGAACCATCTCGGTATTGAATAAAATCGGTTTAATCGCCATCTATTCCACCTGCCTTTACAATCTCGATTGATAAATTCATTGCTTTTTCTTTTGCTATGAATCGTTTAACAAGTTCATCATTAGTAGCTGTCATAAGCTGTGCAGTTGAATAGCCATCCCTCGCCGTTTCCAGATGTTCCACAACCTTGTCCACATCATAGGCGGTTGATTCTGCTTGTGCAAAGTTTATGCATCTGTCAATCCTCTGTATCTCTGACATGGTGTGGATAGGTCTGCCATCGTCATTTTCATACTCTTTGAAATCTCGCAACTTTTCAATCAACTTATCTGCATCAATCGGTCTCATCGCTCACCCTCCTGTTCCATGCTTTAACTTCTTTTCTCTCTGCGGCATTGTAAGAACCCGCCCATGTTCCACCGCTTCTTCCGTGACAATTACAACAAATAATCTGTGCCCAAAATCCCTTATCTTCTCCCGGAATTCGTTCATAATTCATTTCAGCTTTCCCACCGCAAAACGGGCACGGCTTTAATTCTTCACTCATTGTTCATCACTCCTCAACCTTCCTTTCCGCCTCAAGCCATCTGCGGGTACATTCTATGCAATGTTGCTTACCCCTCTGACACACAATCTCGTCAAATCCAATCTCGTCAAATCCAACCTCACTCGGACACATGATTATCTGTGCCAGCTCTGTATCACTGAGCGACCGGATGTAATCTCCGTTAGTCATCGGCTCATAGTTGTCCACAGCATTCTTGGTGTAGTGTGCGCATGGCTCCTGTGTTTCGTCCATGCCTCTGTATTTACAGTTTTCGCAGCCTCCTGCTCTCTCTGGTACTATCTCCATCGTATTTCCCCCTTCCTGATCATCTCTCTTATGTCTGTGTTGCTGAAGCTCTCATGGTAGCCCTTTTCACTCTGCATCAGTACATGGTGCTCATATACCTTGATGATTGTCCAGCGCTTCCAAACTCTCACCGGGACATTCTCCTCTTTTCCGTTCTTCGTGAGTATTCTCACCACCCGCCCAGGTCGGCAGATGGTGTTAAATGCTGCATTTATCTCAAATTCTGTCATGTGATCTCTCCTTTCACTCTGTAAGGAACTTGTTCACAAAATACTGCTGCCCCTTGCCTGTAACCTTTGGTGTTCTGGTGATTCTGACTGAGCCATCTGGATTGCTTATTGTGCTTTCCTTCACCTCAAACAGCTTCATTTCCATGCTCCTCTGAGTTGGCATATTCCGATCTGAGCCCTCTCTCTTGATGAGGTAGCCGTTGTCACGTAGCCACTTAAACAAACGTTTCTGACCGATGTTTACACCATTCTGGCTTATCAGCTTTGCAAGGTCTCCGATCAGTATTGATGTGTGACTTGTTGCAACCGCATCGGCGAATATTGCCTTTGGCTTCATCTCCTCGTTTACAGCAGCAAGGCGCTGATTACTATATTTCAACTCGTCTATTGTCCTATCTGCTATCCTCAGAGCTCTTGCCATAACCTGTTCAGGCGTGTTCCATGCCTTTTCTAAATCAATAAGATACTGACGTACAGCTTTCCCCTCTGGTGTTCTCTGAATCATGCAAATCTGTTTAGCCATGTCTACTGAAATGTCATAATCCGCAGAAGGTCTTCCACCACACTGTTTAGAGGTTTCTCCCATTTTTGGGAAAAACTCATTTCCTTCAGTGAACCCATACTCACACATTCTCTCAAACCATGTCGTGAATTTGGTTCCAATGTTCAAAGTACTATGTAATTCTCTCGCCGATATTGTCTGTGTATCAAAATTCACTTTCACTAATTCGTTCATAATGTTTTCCTTTCTGGTATTTTCTGTTGATTCTCCCCGTTTATCATGGCAGCACCTCCGGGTAATCATATATGCTCATCTGTACCGCTGGTACATCTTCCCATGGCACTCCAATATAGTCTAGGACTCTTCCCCAGCCGAATTTCTCTCCAGTCTCTGGATCCGTGCAACACCTGTACATATAGAACTCCCACTCCTTTGGATTCCGCTCTCTGAGCCTATCAAATCTGTGTGGTCGATCTTCCATGTGGATTCCGAAGCCACACATACTGCAGCCTGTCCGCTGTGCTCCTGTCGTCCTGAGATTGCCGTGTCCATCATCCTGTATTTGTCCATATATAGCCGGTATGATTGTCTCAACCGGTTCATAGGGTATTGTGTTGCCAGCCTTATCCTTGCTGTATGGCTGCTCATAATAAAGCTTTGCAAACACATCTGTATGTGCGTGATACCAAGTGTCCATCTCCTGAGCAAGTCTTAAAATGTCATTTCTGAGGTATGGTGCAAATGGCGCTGATCTCATTACTGTCTTACCGTAGTAGTTACACCCATGATCTGTGAGGGCTTCCTCTCGCTGACCACCCTCGGACGCCATCATGCCAAGAAACGGATAACTTGAATGAGCCTTAGCCCAGTCATCACATGGCTTCTCTTTAAGCCAATAGCAGCAATCATTTGATACCTTGAAGTTCGGCTTGTAATACATGACACCTTCATTCTCGTTCTCATATCCGCCGAACAGATTTAACCACTTCTGCGGCAGCTTCATGCGGCTATTCTTCTGGAAGTGTCCAAGCTTTCCGCATTCGCCTGTAATTATTGCATGTCTGACTGTCTTATTGTTCTCTGTCGGATTCTGAAGCAGTGCTATCTTGCCCGCTATTCTCTTGCTGATAACCGGGAACCCAACCTCATTGAGTACCTCAACTTTTGTCTTGAGCGGGTTCAGGATTGTCACTCCGAGAGCTTTATGCACCCGCTGTATACTCTTATCTTCCAGAGATGAAACCGAGACCGCTGGAACATTGATTCCTATCGACTTTAAGAATATGTGTAGTGTGATACTGTCAAGACCGCCAACACTCACATGAGCCGCCTTGTCACGTCTCTGCATCTGTTTCATGAACTCTTCGGCTCTAAGCCTGGAACGCCGCACCTTAATTTCATACGGCTGGCTCTGGAGCATTATCATCTTCTCCCTGGCTTCTTTCTTGCGCTTCTTGTACTCGGCAAGTCCTTCATCAGGTTTATCAATATCAAGCTCTCCATCCTCACCAAATATACGAGTAACTAAATCATTTTCCATCGTCGTCCACCTCCAAGAAGTCAAACAATGTCGGTGAATCAACCTCATTTTCCTCAGACTGCAGATAACCAACACCATCTCTGAAATAGTCAGGATTAAGCTCACATCCCTTGCCAAACCTGTGCATTTTAACTGCCATCATCGGTACTGTCATAAGGCCGCCGAACGGATCATATACCACATCGCCCGGATTGCTGTATCTGTTGATGATCCTCTCAACAATATCAAGCTGCAATGGACATACATGCATTGTTGCCCTTCGCCTGCTCTGTGTCGTGTTGAGTGTCCTCATCCTGTTTATGTCATCCCATACCTCAAGTTGATTCCAGGATCCCGGAGCAACCACCATGAATGTAGCTGGAAGCCTGCCGTCCTTATCAAGCTCTTTTGCAAGTTCCACGTGCTCCTCATAGTTGTATACGTGCTCTCTGCTGTACTGCCTGTACACTCTCTGTAAATTATCCACCGATACCCCCTCAAGCTCCTCTTTGCTTATCAGCCTGTCTCCTGAGCTTCTCCAGTATCCGTGAGCATCTATCTGCCACTGTGCTCTTGTGTACTCATCCTTGGACTTTGTAACCGGATCATCAGCGTATGCCTTACTGTGGTCTGTAGGCAGCTTACGGAACAGCAGGATATATTCAGGACATCCAACACCCATCTTGGTGCCATCCTTGCACTGCTCAGTCCATCCAAGGCGGTATGTCTGATTATTCTCTCTTACAACATCTGTAACCACTGTGATCATCCCAAAATACTGGAAGCCATGACGCATATAGTGTTCTATGCAGTCAGCGTGGAATGGCTCAATAGTCGGCATGCCTGTGCCTGTTGCATTTCCAAACAGCACTCTATCCTTAACGTGGATGGCCGCCACTCTTCCCGGCTTCAGCACCCTCAGAAGCTCCGGCGTCAGGTAGTCCATCTGTTCAAAGAACCGCTCTGTATCCTGATTGTGTCCGAAGTCGTTATAATTTGCGCTGTACTCGTAGTGATTGCCGAACGGTATCGACGTATGTATCAAATCAACGCTGTTGCTCCCCATTGCCCTTGTCTCTTCCACACAGTCGCCATACACAGCCTCATAATGCTTACCTCTTACCGTTCTCTCTTCTCTTGTACCTTCCACACCCATCTTCCTTTCTAACCTCTCCGTCTTGTTCGCTGAATCAAGACCATACTTCTTCACGATCTCAATCATCTTCTTAACCATGTGGTTGTGGTTCTTCCACTTCTCGATCAGTGCATCCTTGATCTCCCGCTCATTCTCCATGTAGATGATGTCTATAACTACTGTGTCCTGCTGCAGGAACCTGTAACACCTGTGCACCGCCTGTATGAAGTCATTGAACTCATAGTCAATTCCAACAAATATCTCCCGGTGGCAGAACCGCTGGAAGTTACAGCCTGAACCACTGATTGACTTCTTGGTAGCAAATAGCCTTGTCTTGCCATTGCTGAAGTCTATGACTCTCTGCTCCCTAAGGTCGTAGTCCATGGATCCGTATATGTCCACTGTCTCCGGCAGGGCTTTCTTGATAGCGTGCCTTTCTGCTTCCTGGTCATGCCACAGAATGAAATGATCCTCCGGAGAGCTATCAACTATCTGCTTCATCTTCTCGACTCTGGCATCTATGCTCTCACGCTTGATCTTTGCGGCTTCTTTAAGTCCTGTACTAGCCTGAGTGAAAAGCTCCATCTGGCCGTCCCTGTCAACTGAATCTCCGTAGTGTATTGGTATCTCGTGCCACCTCACATCCAGTGGAGGGAGCACATAGCCGTCATCGGAATAATCTGGATTGAGATCCGATGGCTTTGTGATGAACAATGCCCAACTGGAAACCCACAGCCAGAACTCATCTTCCATGTTTGGGTACAGTGTCAGGTTATTTGCCTTTGTTGAATCCCTCTGGAAAAATCTTGTAAGTGCCTGTCCTGTGTCCATTACCTCAAGATATCCAGCATAGTGTATAAGCTCCTTGTACTTGTTCGGTGATGGTGTAGCGGTCGCTACGAGCTTGTAAGGTACATTTTTGAACTTGTCAAGGAACGTCTGGTATGTCTTAGATCCAAATGATCTAAGCACGGATGCTTCATCAAGTGAGGTTGCCTGGAAGTAGTCCGGTCGGATATCTCCGTCTCTCACTCTCTCATAATTCGTCAGAACGATCTGACTAGTGCTTGCCTCAACCTCTTCCATGGTTCGGCAATATTCAGGCTTCTCATAGCCCAAGAGCTCCACAGCATCCCTTGTGAACTCCTGCTTGACTCCAAGCGGTAATACAATCAACGCTCTACCACCGGTATGTTCTGCTGCAAGGTGGCAAAACTCTATTTCCTGTGCAGTCTTGCCAAGCCCGAACGACTCAAACAAGGCTCTACGTCCACCCTTCAGCGCCCATGCCACCGCATCACCCTGATGTGGCTTTAGGGCTTTATTTATGCGGCTCTTATCGACCTCAAAGCCGCTGTCAGTAGCAAGCTCTATCTTGCTCTCTAAAAACTCTCTGTATGTCATTCACTTCTCAGGAACCCGCTATAGCATTACCCCGGCCGGAGGTTCGGCTCCTTTCGTGTGTTATTTATTATTGTTCAGCTCATCAGCCAGCATCTTCTCAAGCTGTCCAAGCTGTTCAGAATGATCTGTCTGTTTGAAGTTTGCAAATCCGTTTGGATTCACGTTCCGTGGCTGTCCTCGGCTCTTACCGTCATCCTTAAGCGCATATAGGCCTGTCCATCCCTGCATTATCGACTGATTGAGAATCTGTACCTGTTCATGCTTATCGTGTGATAGCGACTCAAGCTCGTTCATCATCAGCGTTATGGCCCTGTCACTCATAGGCTTCTTGATGTCCTTACGAAACTTGATGAACTCTACTATGGCATCATTAAGCTCTGGATCATCGCTGTACACTGGTTCAGACTTTGGTGCTGTCTCCCCGCCTTTTTCGTTTGTATTTTTCTTTTTACTCTCTTTCTCTATATCTATTTCTATATCTGTACGGCTAACATTAGCTTTACTGTTAGTTTTACAGTTAGTTTTACAACCATTTACATCAGACTTATTATTAACATCACCTGTTAACCTCTTCTGTTTTTCCCTGTAATCTCTCATGTAATCCTTCATGTAAGCCTTTTTATTATCAAGCTGATCAAGCGTCTGGTACTTACCCCATTTTGGAATTGTGATCACTCCATCCACAATCTCAATCATGCCGTACATTGCAAATATATCTATGGCCTGTTTTACCATGGCTGGCTTCTGGCCAAACAATGTAGCAAGCATATCAGCGGTATATGCCACACCGCCCTGAGCAAATACACCGCTATTATTCATGCGCCCCGCAAGGCACAACAGTTTAATCCATATGAGGATTATTGAATCTCCCTTGGGAAGAGCAGATATAAGCATAATCTTGTCATCTGTGAATATATCTGTTGCCAGCTTTATCCATTTTGCTTCTGCCACCCATGTCACACCTCCTTGATCCTTATTCCATACTTATAAAGCATCAACTTGCGCTTTATGATGTATTCCTTTGTTCTCATGCCCTTTGTATCTTCCACAACCATTTCAAATCCATCCCAGTAAACGAAGTCCGCTATGTATGAGCACTTACGCTCCAAGAGCTTCCCTGGCTTGAATCTGCCCTTGTTGGGTCCTTTTTCATATATCTCATTTGTGTGTTCTCTCTGAGCTGGTATAAGCTCAAATTCTCTCTGAAGCTGCAAGCCTGTTATCTTGCCAGCTTTCTCAAGCAATTTCAGCTCTGTATATCTCTGAGCTTCTTTCTTGCTGTCAAATGTTATGCCGTCTACAACAACCTTCCTGTTGCCGTACTTGGCTCTTGATCTGTTCCAAGCCATCAATACTCCTTCCCCCCTGTCGCCCTCATATAAGAGCAACAGGGATATATGCTTAACACTCTGCGTTACTGTGTGATGTATTAACGCATGTCATGAACTCTACTTGAAACTTCCAAACAGTGCCGCCTCGGCAGCGTTCATCTGCTCTGGCTGTGGATTCTCTGCTGTGGCCGGCTGTGGATCTGAAATATTTGAGTTGTTATCAGCAGAATTTGAGTTGCTATTTGAGTTGCTTTTCACTTCCTGTGATTCCTGCGGAGCCTGCATCTCTGGTCTAACATCATGTGGTACTTCAACAGGAAGCTCCACTGGCTCAACCTGTCCCACTTCCTCTGCTGTATACATGCCAGATATATTGCGTGGAAACGCCTCACGAAGAGCCTGTACAAGTGCAACCTTCCTGATCATTGTTGCTGGTCTCTTTGACCACTGGCTGTTCAATGTTCCGTCCTTCTTTTTTCCCACATACTCATCCATGCTTACTTCAACCCTGTAAGGATGTGATCTATCCTTTCTGAATACTTCAGCAAATCCGCCGATTACAGTCTCATCAGGAAGCTTGAATGTTCCTGTCCTGTACTTAACATCTCCGGATTCCGTAGATACAATAATCCCAGATGTATTGCCGTCATATGCAGGATGTGAATCCGCCCTCTTCTCAAATGCTTCCTTGCCGATAACCATTGTTGCTGGCTCGTTGCCATACTTGATGCAGTATGCTTCCTTAATCCATGGATTCAGTCCATTAAACCTGCAAAGGTTCATGAAAACTATAAGCTCATTTATAGATACAGCTTCTTTGTTGCCACTTACCATATAATTCCTTATGAGCTCAGGTGACAATGAAACCATCACACCATTTGCGTCATATTCAACTATTCCTGTCTTATTTGCTCCCTGTGGCTCTTTCTTTGCCAAACTGTTATTTACTGCCATTTTCTCTTACCTCCGCTAACTCGGTTGCCAATTCTAAAATATCAATCTTGCTGTTGTTTTGCTTTGCAATCTCTACAGCCTTGTCTATAAACTGATTTGCCACATCTGTTCCAAAATCTTCTTCAACGATAGATCGCACTCCGCTTATGGCTGTTATCATTTCAGCGATCAACATTATTGTTGACCCTTCCAACTGTACTGAACCTTTATTTAATACAATCATCTTGATCCTCCTAATGCATAATCGTATCTTCTAACATCTTGCGCAGTACCTCTTTCAGAGCCTGTGGCATTTCCCTTATGTTGTCCTTGTTTATATTGGCTTTGGGCAATATCTTGAATAAAACATCATCTATGAGGTCACTCATAATCTCGTTAATGTCACCCTCAGTTTTGGACGCTTCCATGGCTCTGCTTATCATCTCTTCTGTAGCAACCTCTCCATATCTTTTAGCAAGCGACTCCCTTAAACTCTTCATTGCAAGTGCTAACTCCAATACTAGCACCGGAGCATTCCCTCTCATTGATACTGAGTCTATTTCTACTTTAATCATCTTGTATACCTCCTACTTAATCGCTCTGAATGTTATATTTCTGCTCTGGAAGAACTCTCTCAGAGCCGTTGCATCTTCTGTTGTAAGTTCTACCTCAAACTTGACTACCATTTTCTGTGGTTCCGGCTGTGACTCCTGTACTGGTGTCGGCTGTACATCCTCTGGTGGTGTCATAGCCTGCGCCATTGCAGCCCTCTGCTCCTCTGCAGCCTGTTTCTGTGCTCTGCGTTCTTCCTCAGCCTTCCTTGCCTCTTCCTCAGCCTTTCTCTTTGCCTCAGCCTCAGCCTTTGCCTTGGCAATCTCTGACATCCTCTTAGCCTCAGAGATGGCCTTGTTAATGTCTAATGTCTCCTTAAATACCTCCGTAGCCTCAAATCCAAATTCCGGGAGCTGGCTGAGTGTAAGCACTCCATTGCCAATCTCATACATTTTTGACCTCATCTGATCTTCGATACTCTTCATAGATACCGATGCATTAAGCCACTTAGGATCCTGTATCTTCTCAAGCGTTACGAAGTTCTGGAAGCCGATAGTCGCAAACAGCTCTTCAATGGCTTTCTGCTTCTCAGCCTTGCGCTTCTCGTCAAATGCCTTGACCTGTTCATCTATCACCGCTATAGGCTTGTCTATGATTCCGATGATCTCGTTGATCTGAGCCTTAAATACATTAAACGGCTGCATGTATTCTTTCTCTCTTCTGATGCGCTCATCATTGAGGGCTCTCTTCAGTTTGTTCAGATTAGCTTTGTCTGCCTTTGCATCCTTGATCTGATCATCTGTGTAGACAAGCGTCTCATAAAATGAGACCTTAGATGTAAGCTCAGCCTTAAGCTCCTCATAGTTAAAATCAATCTTCTCCGGTATCGCTACTTCATTAACTCTTAATTCCATTTCTTACCTCCTAATTCAGCACCAGCTCCATCTGGTGACTCTCCTTGTTCTCACGTATCATCGACATGATACGTTCTGTCTGTCGCTGTCTCTCTTCCTCACAGTCGCAGTGTTCGCCCGGGTCCAGGCAAGCACCGCACTGTGGACATTCGTTGTAATACATTGCCATTTCCTTTCATATCTCCGGGAGTATCAGTGGTGGCTCTTTCTTCGCCTGTACGCACTCCCAGAAGTCTCTCTCAGCGTCAATAAGATACTGAATGTCTTCCTCTACCTCCGACCGCTCTATCGGATAGTGTTTGGTCTGCAAATATACCTCTCCATCAATTTCAAACTTGAGCTGTGCCTTGAGTACCGCATATTCAAACTCTGTCACCATCAAGTAATGAAGCACCTGTATGTAATAGTTATCTGGCACTCTGTTATCCCATTTTTTCTTCTGACTTGACTGCAGGATCTCTGTGGTCTTGATCTCAAGCACACCATTGCGTCCATCCCGGTCCATAAGCCATCCGTCAAGGCTTGCATGCGCCCATGGGTACTTATCATTCGTGAACATGTTGTTTTCCACATATCCAACTTGATACTGTGGATAATCCAACTTGAATAACTCCCTCAGATGCTTTTCTGCCTCTGTTCCATACTTGACATAAGGCTTGTCTGATATGTCCTCAGGCTCTATGCCGTAGGCTTTCTCCTTGAACAAATCCACATTGGTCTTGTATGGGCTCATCCCAAAGATCGCCGAGGCATCTGAACCACCTATCTTGGTCCTTGCCCTGAGCCACTCTTCATGACTTCCGAGCACTTTCATTTCAACCATTCAGCCTATCCTCCATGGCTTCCCTTGCATCGTCTATGTCCTTCATGGCAAGGACGATGTAGTACAAACCGATCTCTATCGCTATAGTGCCGATTATGTACAAGATGAGCATTCCTGTTGATATGGTCATAAACCACCTAAAGTCTGTCGCCATTTTATATATGAGTCTTACAAGTACCGCAGCCATGGCAACTAGGCATGATGCACTTATAACCTTTGTGTCCATGTTTCTCCTCTTCATTTGCTTTCTTCTCCCTTATGATTTTCTTGAGTTATTTTTTATTTGCACATTCCAAAGGTGCTTTTTTCGTGTTACCTCATATCTGATGTCATCTCACCCCATCCAATAGCTTTTGCAACTTTTCCGGGGTCAAATGGTGGTACTCTGTAGCCCTTATCAAGCTCTTTCTTATATCTCAGATAGTCAACCAATGCTAAGTAGTTCACCCATGTTACACCAGCTCCATCCAAGATTGTGTATGGTCCATATCTGCCATTCTGAACATATCTATCCAGATCAGATATTCTGCGGCTTGCGGTGCTCTGAGATATGCCAAACATCTGCATCATCTGAGCCTTACTGACATAAGGTGATGCTTTTATGTAGCTAATGCCTGTCACCTGCAGGCTTGATGCTGCTCTGCTCATCGCTCTCACTCTCCTTTCTCTTATTGGTTAAACTTCGTTTAACTTTCTAAGCAAAAAAATACGCTGGATAGTCCTTTAAATCAATGTCAAGTAGTTCAGCCCACTTGTTCATCTCTTCCTGAGTAAATCCAGTTCTACAGTTCAACTTCTTTGATACAGAATTACTTGATAATCCCAATGCCTTGGCAAAATTACCCTGCGTTCCGTACTTCTCTATTATTCTTCCTCTCAGCTTGTCATACTGATATGGCATTGTCGTACCTCCTTCCATTCGCATTTGTTAAACCTCGTTTAACTTTAATGCTAGTTTAACCCTGTTTAACTCAGTTGTCAACCCTAAAGTTTAAAGTTTTTTAACTTTTTGTTTGATTTTAGTTAAACGTTGTTGTATAATTCAAATATAAAATATGCATATATAGATAGAGGAGGTTTAGTATATGAAATGGCCAACAACTGCTAACCGATTAAAACAAGCTATGAATAATATAAATATAAGTGCACAAGAACTTGCAGATAGAAGTGGAGTTAGCAAAGCCTCCATAAGCCAATATGTTAATGGTAGTCATAAACCATCTAACATATCAGCACCGAAACTTGCAAAAGTTTTAAAAGTAAATGCTATGTGGTTGATGGGATTTGACATGGATGAAGAACCAGCCAAGCCTGCATATTACTTTGACGATGAAACAGCTCAGAAAGCACAAGAGATATTCGAGAACAAACAGCTCTCTCTTCTCTTCGATGCTGCCAGAGATGCCGATCCAGAGGATTTAGAGACTGTCCATACTATGTTAATAGCTCTCAAGAATAAAGAGAAACGATAATGTACAAAAAATCTCCCAGGGATTTTGTTATTGTTTTTCTGACTAAATTTGAAAGGGATGATTTACTTTGTATGATATAAATGTCCAAATGATTGATCTGAAAACAACCAAGATCAAGGAAACTGTGGCAAATAATGAAGATGGCTCATATACTATCTTCCTCAATTCACGATTCACGCAGGAACAGTTAATAGATGCCTATGTCCATGCTATCGGTCACATCGCAAGAGATGACTTCAGCAAACACAACTCCGCTGATGTTATAGAGGCTTATGCGCATGGATTACAATCATAATAACAAACGAAGGGAGAGATTCAATGAATCAAAAACAAGAAAACAAATGGTATTTAAGTACATGGTTCATTGCAATTCTATGCGCATGCTGGTTTCTTATACTTCCGGCAATCGGTGGCATAGTATTGATGATAATGAAGACCATGGACGAAAAGAAACAAAAGGAAGCCAATCAACAAATTATTCAACAGAATGCCCAACTTGCGGCTCAGAATGCTCAGATGAATCAAGCAATGCAAGACATGAATAAGACTATGCAAGATTTAGGGGTGCATGACCATCAGCAGTCGATGGCTAAGCTTAATCAGGTGAATGCCAAAATATCCGAAAACCTTGCCACTATAGATAAATTGCGTTCAGACATTGCTACACTTCAGGCAAAAGATGATAAACTGCAAAAATCAGTAGTGGCCCAGGAACGAAAGATCTCTCGTGCTAAGGAGATCTACTACAGTATTGAATATGCATTAGATAACTTCATCACTGCTGACATTCCATATAACGAATGCCGAATTAGCCAATCAGATATTGAGGATGCTAATCTCATTGCCCCATCTGTTATCCTTAAATTACATTGTATAGATATAAAAAGCTTGCGAAAAGCATACAGAGAAAATGAGAAATCCATTGACACTCTCAGACAGCAATATGCTATCAGATACACTACTAAAGCCAACAAAACGATTTATGACCTCATTGTCAAGGGGCTGGAATCTGAGATGCAGAACGTCTTGTATAATTTAAAATATGACAAGCTTGACAACGGTATTGAACAAATAAAAGATATCTGTGCTAAGTATCTAAAGATTGCAGCTGAAGGTAATCAAACAATTGCTGGAACTCTTACTAAGTTCATAGGTGAAATAGAATATCTTTTCATTAATGCCGCAAAGATAGAGTATAACTACTACGTCAAGAAAGAACAGGCAAAGCAAGAACAGCTTGCAATCAAAGAACAGATGCGTCAGGAGGCAGAGGAGCGCAAGGCTCTTGAGGCCGAACGTAAAAAAGTGGAGCTTGAAGAGTCAAAATATGAGAATCAGATATCTTCCCTCAAAGAACAGGCGAAAGCTTCAGAGGGTGAAGCCCTTGCTGCTCTGCAAGCTCGTATCCTTGAACTGCAGGCTCAGCTTGCAGATGTAACAATCAAAAAGGATGAAATAGCAAAGTTGCAAAATGGTAAAGCTGGTAATGTTTATATTATCAGCAACTTGGGTTCATTTGGTGAGAATGTATTCAAAGTCGGAATGACAAGAAGAATAAATCCACAGGATAGAGTTAATGAACTTGGAGATGCTTCTGTTCCGTTCAAATTTGATGTACACAGCTTTATTTTCTCTGATGACGCTTCTGGTCTTGAAACCGAACTTCATAAGAGACTTAATGATCGCCGAGTAAACAAGGTAAATCTTAGAAAAGAGTTCTTTAATGTATCAATAGATGAACTTGAAGAACTTGTAAATGAGATCTGCCCTACTGCAGAGTTCAACAGAACAATGCTTGCTGAAGAATACAGACAGTCACTGTCAAGTTCTGAAGCATATACCTCTGAATATTCAACAGAGGATGAGACAGATGATGAGGATGAATAATATCATCTTCACATTATAAAAAATCCCCCAGGTGCGGGTACACCTGAGGGAAGTTACCCACAAACCGAAGGCTTATGAATAACAGTGATCGCAAACTATATTATACCATAAGCCTTCCACTTTTGATAGGCTTATTTTTTATGCCTATTTTTAGATAGGATGGTGATTTTATGTGGTCAGAAATACAAAAAAATGGAACCGTAAAGTATTGTGAGAGGTACACAGATCCGCTCACAGAGAAGGTGAAGAAGGTCACTGTGACGATGCCTAAGGCATCACCTCAGAACAGAAACAAGGCGGCAAGGATCCTTGCCGGGAAGATTGAGAAGGCCGAGACTTTCTCTCCTGTCCGATCTGATACAACGCTAGGGGAGCTGGCTGATGCTTATATAGCATCATTACGGCAGTGCAAGAGGAAAGAAAGTACAATTGTAACTGAGAAATCATATATATATCGTTGTGTAAGCACAATCGGTAATGATGTACTCGTTGACAAACTTTCTCCCCGCTATATATATGATCAACTTCTTGCTACCGGTAAAAAAATCAGCACAATAAACGGATATATAAAATATCTGAAATTCGCTCTAAAATGGGGGGTGAAAAACGACTATCACTCAAATCATGATATACTATTAAAACTCGACTATATCAGCGAAGAGAGCTCCGACGAAATACCAGAGGTATATGACATCAGCAATGAATATCTGGAGCATGATGAGATAACAAAATTACTTAATTACTTTATAGACAATAACCACTGGCAGGACTACTATATATCCTATTTTCTGATTCTTACAGGCATGAGGATTGGGGAGCTTGTGGCTCTCGAAGACTCAGACGTGGATATCAAGTCTAAGACCATCCACATTACAAAGACTTACTATCCCTCTACTAAGCATGCTACGTCCGCTAAGACCAAGGACTCGATTCGAGATATTCATATACAACCGGAATTGCTCACACTCATCAAAAAGCTGCGGCTATGGCGCAAAGAGGCTATGTTTGAAAGCGGAATTAAAAGCACACTTTTCATACCGCATCTCAAGACTGGCAGTTATCTGTCCTACGGAACATATAACATACATCTTAAGATAGCATCTTTCGAGGCTATTGGCAGAGAGATAACTCCGCACAAGCTGCGGCACACACACGCATCGATTCTGGCAGAAACTATGTCAGCAGAACAGATATCCCGCCGTCTAGGCCACCATGACGACAAAATAACAAAAGCTATTTACATTCATATCACTAAAAAAATGAAGCAAAAAGACAATGCGGCTGTCGACACAATATCAATTATCAACTAAAAAAATGACCACTCAGTTTTCACACTGAATGGTCATCTTTTATTTTTTTGCCCCTAAATTGCCCCTAAAGGCTCTCTCACAATTGTCGTACACAGCATAAACCCTTGATTCTTCTAGGTATTCATACATTATAAAATTATACAGATTGTACAATTTTGTATCCATAAATATCCTACCACTTATCGCGTTAAAGTGCTACATTTTTATCCATACAAAAACAAAGGAGATCATTATGACAGACTTAAACAATGCCGAAACACAAACCGATGCCCCCTGTTCCGCCATCAATTATTGTAACCTCAACGGATACGAACTCACCGCAGAAGAGAAGATAATCTTTCTTAGTTCCTATGTATCCCGCATTGACAACGAGACAGTGTATCAGCCCGCAACCAGGGAATTTGTCCAGAATTTCAATGTAGATGCAGCCATCAGCATAATAAACAATTATGCCACAGCAGACTCATTTTTCAGAAGAATGACAGGTTCATTTCCGTATATCAAAAACTCGCAGCGTTTTTCATCCCCGGATATATATTTTCTTCTATTGGAGTTAAAACTGTACATCAACGAGAGACGGCGCGTAATAGCAAAAAATAATTCAGCGGACACGCTCTCTATCATTGAACAATACAAAAACCGTTACTCGTTCAACCAGTCAGCCACCCAGAAAATGGAAGCCCTGCACAGCATAAAAGGTTTCGCACATCCATCTTTCTTTGTGCCGGAAACCGTACTGTACATAAACGAAAACTCTATCCTGTACGTACACTCAGCTTTGCGCTATATCGATATGCTTCTCGAATACATGCAGCGGAATGACAATTCTATAGATTATGAAATTTATTCTTTTTTTCAAAACTTCAAATCCATGTTATTCAACAACGAGCACGACACAACGCCAACATATATAATCGACCAGTCAAGAGATTATATCTATAGCATTCTCGGAAATAGTAAAAGAAAATCTAAGATGACTGACATATGCAAATACGCAGCCTTCGTGGAAAGTCTCACAGAACTCGGTAACGCCATAAGTGCATCCAATATGAAACTCTAAATCCCCCCCTGTTTTTCAGAACATAAAAACAGCCCGTCGTTTATGCGACAGGCTGTTAAGAAGGGGGGAGTGGAGGATTCCTATGTTTTGGGGTTTGGGGTTATGGGGTTACATTACATCGTATAAAGGGATTTCTACGAATTTCGTGCTAAGGGAACCCTCCGTCTATCAAAATATAAGTGATTGTCTTTTTTATAACCAGAAGGCTTGTTGATCACAACTCATCTCCTTGTTATGCCCATATACTATCAAAACACTTTGAAATTGTAAATACGCAAAAATTTATAAAACGAAGGCTTTTTTTTGTGGTAATTTATCAACAGTTGCGCATTTCAATAGTTTTTAGAAGATTTTTGAATGCAAAATGATTGTTTTATTCACGTTTGAACGGTTTATTGTTCATTATGATCACTTTTCGCAACAATAAATTTCAGATTATCGTGCAAAGCTGTCAAATTCGTTTGACTGTTGGCGAAGATCGGAGTGTTGTAATATAATAGTAAGAAGTCAATGATCTCGGAGGACATGCTATGAATGAAAACGATATTCTAAAGGGGCGGTTAAAGGATCTGGCAAATGCCGCCTTCCGCCAGAACAGATATACATATACTAATTTTCTGAGTGCTGCAGACATGGAAGTATTTTACAGCAATCTTGAACAGTTGTCATTTGCAGGATATACCATCTTTGGAGGCAGGGAATCCTGCGACCGCGTTATAATCGCCTTTGGAAATGAAGCCGACTGCGGCTACGCACCGGCTTTTCCCATATGCACCATGAAGGTTTCCGCTGTTTCGGACAAATTCTCAGACGATCTGAACCACAGGGATTTCCTTGGGGCACTTATGAATCTTGGCATTGAGAGGGAGATGGTGGGCGATATACTGGTCACCGAATCCACTCATTCTGGCAAGCACAATAATGCCTATATATTCTGTGTGGACACTGTTGCCGATTATATCGCTGAAAATCTGACAAAGATAAGGCACACAAATGTAAAATGTACTTTTTGCAGCACCCAGGATACTGATGAGATACAGATAAAAAAGGAACCTCTGCACATAATCGCAGCATCTGCAAGAGCGGACGCAGTGACCGCCACAATAACAGGCCTTTCAAGAAGCAGCACATCCCTGTTGTTCAGGGAAAAGAAATTTTCACTAAACAACAGGTTGTACGAAAACAGCAGCTACCAGTTAAAACCGGGCGACGTATTTTCAATACGTGGATATGGCAAATATGAATTTGTCGAGACAGGCAGCGCAACCCGGAAGGGCAGACTGAACATAGAATTACTCAGATATATTTGATCTTCTAACAACTAGCAATTGATCAGTTCACTGTAGTATCTTTTCACATCAGCGCGTCTTGTTGCGCTGATGTGTATACTTTTACCATTTGTCAGTATCATTTCATGAGCCGTGCATCTGCTCACATGATCCGGATTTACAAGATAGGATTCATGTGGTCTGATAAATCCCCCGTAGTCCACCTTCATGCGCTTTTCCATCTCGCCAATACTTCCATAAAAAACATATTTTTGTTCCGTTGTGACCAGATTTATGCGACGCAGTTCGCTTTCAAAATACATTATGCTCCGGGTATCTACACTGTATCTCACCCTTCCGGATACAAATGTGAATCTTCTCTCATCCCGGCTCCCCTCAACCGCCATCGTCATCACCTTTTTGAAATTTGCCGCATTAACAGGTTCATACAGAATATAACACGGTTGGATATCATACAATCTCCGGTTTATTCCTGCTGCTATCATCACGAGACTACCTACCCTGCGGTCTTTTTTCAAGACATCGGCCACATCCCAGGAACGATACACCACCACTACATCGTAAATTCCTTCAAGATCCATGTCGACCATGATCGCATGCACATTGTCATAATATCTCACAGCGCACACACATCCCGCATCTCTCTGCCATATACCCATGTACTCCTGCAACAACGGGCTCATTACTTTCTCCTCACTGTACACAGCAATCTTCAGCATATCTCCCTCCAAAGCTGCAGAAGCTTCCGCTCCTGTTCATCCCGGATAACGATTTCCTCCCTCGGAGTCACATCCTCCTCCATCACATCGATATCCCATATGAAATAATCACATGTGCGGTTAAGCACCCTCGACAGCAGCACCAGCCGCTTCAGGCTCGGCAGACTTCCGCCATTTTCAAGACGGCTTATATATTTGCCATCTGCATAGATAAGATACCCCAGCTCCTTCTGTGTGAGGTTCATAGACTTGCGGGCATCCTTTATTCTCTGCCCAATAATAACACTGTTCAATTTTTTCTCCTCCCTATCCGTCCCCGCGGACAACAATATTACTTTACAATAAAATCGCAAAATAAAAAACCGCATCCCATGCGGACTTTCCACATAAGATGCGATTTTTAGTACACTTATTTACTAAATATTTCGAAAAACTTTATTTTTATTCTTATTTTGTAATTCCAAGCTTTATTGCCTCGTCAGATACAGCCTTGGCAACCACCTTAGCAACTCTCTCGTCAAATGCTCCAGGAATGATGTAATCCTCCTTGAGCTCATCATCTGTTACAATGGATGCGATAGCCTTGGCTGCTGCCATCTTCATCTCTTCAGTTATGCCTGTTGCCTTGGCGTCCAGGGCACCTCTGAATATTCCCGGGAATACTAGAACGTTATTGATCTGGTTTGGATAATCCGAACGGCCCGTCGCCATTACTCTTACTCCGCCCTTTGCCGCTTCCTCAGGCATGATCTCAGGTGTAGGGTTTGCCATGGCAAATACTATAGGATCTGCTGCCATAGATGCAACCATCTCTGCTGTCACGATATTTGGAGCTGAAACTCCGACAAATACATCCTTACCCTTCATTATCTCGGCAAGAGAACCTGTCTGTCTGTCCTTGTTTGTAATCTCTGCCATCTCTGCCTGTGCCGGATTCATCCAGTCCTGTCCAGGACACAGAGCACCCTGCCTGTCCACGAGAACCACATTGCCTATACCGAGCTGAAGCAGAAGCTTACATATTGATATACCTGCAGAACCTGCTCCGTTGATAACCACATTTGCCTCGTCAAACGGCTTGCCGACAAGCTTTAACGCATTGATGAGTCCTGCTGACACAACGATAGCTGTACCATGCTGATCGTCATGGAATACAGGAATGTCAAGTTCTTCCTTAAGTCTTTTCTCTATCTCGAAGCATCTTGGAGCTGATATATCCTCCAGATTGATTCCGCCAAATACAGGTGCAATGCGCTTTACTGTCTCAACGATCTCATCCACATCCTTTGTGTCAAGGCAGATAGGGAATGCGTCAACTCCGCCGAACTCCTTGAAGAGTATGGACTTTCCTTCCATTACAGGTATAGCTGCCTCAGGTCCTATATCTCCCAGACCGAGAACCGCTGTTCCGTCTGATACCACGGCAACCATGTTGCCCTTGCATGTATATTTGTATACGTCAGCCTTATTGTCACGGATCTTTCTGCAAGGCTCTGCAACGCCCGGTGTGTAAGCCGTGCTCAGATCGTCTCTGTTCTTCACTGCCACCTTGGACACTACCTCTACCTTACCCTTGTGCTCCTCATGCATCTTAAGACTTAAACTATTGTAATCCATGTCTGTTCCTTTCTGCGCATCCGCGCATCCTGTATTTTATCTACTGTATATATAACAGCGCCTCTCCTATATAGCGCTGCTCCGGAATCCCTGTTTTCCCCGGCAACACCGCTTATTCCATAATAACCTTGACTCACATTTTAGTCAACGATATGTGCCAGCATATGTACTCTGTTGAATGGGAACGAGAAGTAATATCCATCTGCAAAATCCGAAGTGTACTCAAGTATATCTCTGGCAATCTGTATGCCGCACTCCTCGCCTTCCTGCCTTGTGGCATTTTCACTGTATCTCTCTATGATCTCGTCCGGGATCTCTATGCCTGACATCTCATTTTTCATGAACAAGGCATTTCGCCTGCTGACAAGCGGCATGATTCCCACAAGTATTGTCGCGCCGGTCTCAGCCTTCATGTCTCTGAGGATCTGTGCCTGCTCTCTGGAGAACACCGGCTGTGTCAGAAAGAATTCAGCCCCGGCTTCCATCTTTCTCTTTATTCTGTCTATCTCAAACTTTGTGTTAAGTCTGTTCTGGTTGATCGCTCCGCCGTAGGTGATCTTATCCCCGCTGAACACCTCTTCGTTCATAGACTGCAGCAGCTTCATCATTCCGACTGAATCAAAGTTGAACACGCTCCTGGTCGTCTGTCTGAACATGACCGGAACCGGATCACCTGTTATGACAAGGAAATCCTTTATACCATTAAGCTGTGAACCGAGCACGCTTCCCCTTATGGCTATGGCATTCTTATCACGGCAGCACAGATGCGGCATGACCCTGAGTCCTGTCTCCTTATGCACTTTCTCCGCCATGAGTATGGAATCCGCTCTGGTTCTTCCCGATGGCGAATCAGGGAATGTCACCACATCCACATGTGACTGCTTAAGTATATGGGCTGCATCAAGCAGCTTCTGATCGTTGACATCCACCGGAGGTGCCAGCTCCACAGCAATCAGCTTGTGCTTGTGTCCGTCGGCATTTTTTGTGGCTGCCCCGCCACGCTCCAGACGTCCTTTGAGAAAATTGTCCTTTACAGCACTGTCAGCCTGTACCTTTTCCACATGAACCTTGGCAGCCTTTGCAATATCTCCGGTTTTCACCCATTCCATGATCTGATGTATGTATTCAGGATTTGTTCCGCAGCATCCTCCTATGATATCTGCACCAAGCGCCGCTATGTCCTGGATCTTATCTATGAATCCCTCTTTGTTGTCATTGAACACCAGTCTGCTCTGTGTAAACTTCGGGTATCCCGCATTCGGCATGACTGATACAGGCTTTCCGCAGTCTATATCCAGCTTTTTCAGAAGCTGAAGCATATGGTACGGACCAACTCCGCAGTTGAATCCAACACAGTCCACATCCTGATTTCCTGCCACCTGGGAGAGCAATGCTCTTGCCGAAAATCCACAGTTGCTGTACCCAAACTGGTTCACGCAGAACGACACCATGACCGGCGTGTTCTTTCTTGCCTTCAGGTGCTTCACCACAGGCTCGAGCACATTGAACTCAGGAAATGTCTCAAACCAGATGATATCCACTCCCATGTCCTGCATCGCCTCACCCAGCAGCTTGTACTGTGACACCCTTTCATTCAGTGTGAGACCGGCATCCGCAGGTATTGGGCCTATATCTCCGGCAATGTATACCTTTTTGTGATCCGTTCCAGCTTCGCCGTCCGCAGCCTGCTTCGCAAGCTTTACCGCCGCACGCACATTTGAAATGACATAATCCGTGTCAGCATCAAGGCTCGCTGTATTTGCCGCAAATGTATTTGTCCTTATAAGTCCGGCTCCAGCCTTCACATACTCCTTATGGATCTCCAGCACACGCTCCGGGTGGCGCATGTTTGCAAGCTCAGGAGCGACAGTTCCCTGCTCTCCGTACATTCCCACATAACAGGTTCCAAATGCCCCATCCGCGACAAGTAATTTATCCTTTAAACTCTCAAGTATATTCATCTAACATCTCCATCCTAATATTATTTTTCTACCTGTGTCTAAGTCCGATCCTTACATGTTAACTTCAGCCCTGTCCGCACTCTCATCTTTATTGCTTTACATCGGTGAACCATCCTACATAGAATAATATAATACATCTTCATAGTCAATTATTACTGGATTGAAATCATTAAATCTATCGGATTGGGATTGTAAAATCCATCGGATTGAGATTGCAAAATTAATCGGATTGAGATTGCAAAATTAATCGGATTGAGATTGCAAAATCCCTTGCATTATATTATCATAATTTATAAATATATATAACTACTCAGGTCAATAATATTAGTGACATATAAGAACGGAGAGCATATAGCATATGAAAAGAAAAGATTACAAGCCAAGACTTTTAGACAATATATTAGATAATTACTTAGAAGCATTTGGCGCAGTATGCGTAGAAGGTCCTAAATGGTGCGGGAAAACATGGACATCGTCATACCATTGCAAAAGCGAGATAATGATTGGCAATCCAGATGGGAATTTTCAAAACAGACAATTGGCACAGCTAAGTCCATCATTGGTTTTGGTTGGTGAAACGCCAAGATTGATCGATGAATGGCAGGAAGTTCCACAACTATGGGATGCTGTCCGATTTAAGGTTGATCAAAACGGCACTAAAGGACAATTTATATTGACAGGATCTGCAACACCAAATCACAAAGGAATATTGCATAGTGGTGCTGGAAGGATTGCAAAATTAAGAATGCACCCAATGTCATTATTTGAAAGTGGCAATTCCAGCGGAAGCGTCTCGCTTAAAGATATATGCAACGGCAAGATAGAACCTCAAATATTAGGAGAAGTTAATCTGTCAAGGCTTATTGATTTTATTATAAGAGGCGGCTGGCCTGCCAATCAGGATGCGCCATTAAAACAGGCAGCATATCTTCCTAAGCAATATATTCAGGCTGTATTGGATGATGATGTATATCGAATAGATGAAATAAAAAGAGATAAACACAAAATGGAATTACTTCTCCGCTCACTTGCAAGAAATGAGGCTACAACTGTAACAAACAACAAACTTAAAAATGATATTAAAGAAATCGACAACGAAGATATTGATGTAGAAACCGTTGCCGCCTATCTGGATGTTTTTCACAGACTCTTCCTAACGGATAATCAAAAGCCTTTTGAAGCGAAGCTTCGATCACCCATCCGCATCAAACAGGCCGAAAAGAGACATTTGTCAGACCCGTCCTTAGCAGCTGCCTTGCTAAATGCAACCCCTGAAATGCTATTGAATGATTTGAATACACTAGGATTCTTATTCGAAGCATTATGTGAAAGAGATTTAAAAATATATGCAGAATCCTTCGATGCAGAATTATATCATTATCAGGATTATAATAACAACGAGATGGATGCAGTTATAGCACTGCCCAACGGAAAATGGTGTGGATTTGAAATAAAACTGGGTGCAAACCAAATAGATGCTGCTGCCGAAAATCTTATAAAAATAAAAAAAGCAATTGAATCCAATGGCGGAATGGGTCCGGATTCATTATGTGTTATATGTGGATTATCTAACGCAGCATATCAAAGGTCTGATGGTGTATTTGTTGTTCCCATTACAGCATTGAGAAATTAGTTCTTGAACAGATTAAAAACAGGCTCGCCTTGACAATAATCAAAGCAGAGCCTGTTTATCTCACTGAAGCAGCGTGTACTGCTCCAGATTCCACACGTCTGTCACAAGACCATCATAAAATTCAGGCTCATGACATACCAGAAGTATAGACCCCTTATACTCGGAAAGAGCACGCTTCAATTCATCCTTGGCATCAACGTCAAGATGGTTTGTCGGCTCGTCAAGCAGAAGCACATTTGTATCAGTGTTGATTAACTTGCAAAGTCTCACCTTCGCCTGCTCGCCACCCGAGAGGACCTTCACCTTGCTCTCGATATGCTTGGTGGTAAGTCCGCATTTGGCAAGAGCCGCACGTACCTCATACTGGGTATATCCCGGGAATTCCTCCCAGATTTCCTGCAGGCATGTATTCTCACTCGGCTTGACCTCCTGCTCAAAGTATCCAATGTGCAGATAGTCGCCAAGCTGCGCCTTGCCGGATATAGCCGGGATAAGTCCAAGCACACTCTTCAGGAATGTCGTCTTTCCTATACCATTCGTTCCTGTGATGGCTATCTTGTCACCGCGCTCCATGCGGAGATTCATCGGTTTGGAAAGCGGCTTGTCCTTGCTGTAACCTATCACCAGATCATCGGTCTCGAATATGACCTTACCAGAAGTCCTCGCTTCCTTGAAGTTGAACTCAGGCTTCGGTTTCTCACGCTCAAGCTGAATGACATCCATCTTGTCAAGTTTCTTCTGTCTGGACATAGCCATATTTCTTGTGGCAACCCGGGCTTTATTTCTCGCCACAAAATCCTTCAGCTCAGATATCTCCTGCTGCTGCTTTCTGTACGCAGCCTCAAGCTGGGATTTCTTCACTGCATACACCTCCTGGAACTTGTCATAATCGCCGACATATCTGTTGAGCTGACAATTCTCCATATGATATATGATATTTACAACTGAATTCAGGAACGGAATGTCATGGGATATAAGAATAAACGCATTCTCGTATTCCTGAAGGTATCTCTTGAGCCACTCTATATGGTGTGCATCAAGATAATTCGTAGGCTCGTCGAGCAGAAGTATCTCCGGCTTTTCAAGCAGAAGCTTCGCCAGCAGAACCTTGGTTCTCTGTCCGCCCGACAGCTCAGTTACATCCTTGTCCAATCCAAGCTGCAACAGGTCAAATGCTCTGGCAACCTCCTCAACCTTCGAATCTATTATATAGAAGTCATGGCTGTCCAGAAGATCCTGAAGAAGTCCCATCTCCTCAAGAAGAGTGTTCATCTCATCCTCGTCAGTGACCTCCGCCAGCTTGTCACATATCTCATTTATCCTCTTCTCCATATCGAAAAGTCTGGAGAACGCATCCCTCAGCACTCCGCCTATTGTCATGCCCGGCTCAAGGACCGTGTGCTGATCCAGATATCCGACCTTCACATTCTTCGCCCAGGTCACTGTACCCTCATCCGGCATGAGACTGCCCGTCACTATATTCATGAAGGTTGATTTACCTTCACCATTTGCGCCGACAAGCCCTATGTGCTCGCCTGCCAGAAGTCTGAATGACACATTTTCAAATATTGCCCTGTCACCAAATCCATGGCTGAGGTTGCTTACATCTAATATCATAATCTCTCCTTTTTACTAATCCACCGGCTTTAAATACATTACAGACAGAGCCGGAAGATCAAAGCCGAAGTCACCGCATACGCCCTTGATACTCTTCATGGTGTCTTTGGTGCTGCCGCCATATTTGTTCCAATCCGTATTCATGAGGACTTTCATGGAATTGCCCTCGCCGTATCTGAAGTGATAATCCCTGTATGTATTTCCTGATAAGTTCATGACTACTACTATCTTATTTTCCTCAATAACTCTCTGGAATATATATACAACATCCTGCTCTTTGCCACAGAGTATCCAGTCAAACCCGTGAGGATCATCATCCCACCCTGACAGCGCAGGCTCTTTCAGATAGAGCTTATTCAAATCTTTTATAAATCTGTTAAATGAATCGTGGTTTGGGTATTTCAGTATATCCCAGTCCTGCTCACGCTTCTCGTCCCACTCTCTTAGCTGGGCTATCTCGTTACCCATGAAGTTAAGCTTCTTGCCCGGATGCGCATACATGTAGGCGTAGAGCGCCTTTGCATTTGGGAATTTCTCTTCATATGATCCCGCCATCTTCTGGGCTATGGTTGCCTTGCCATGCACAACCTCGTCATGCGAGAGTGGCAGCATGTATCTCTCATTATAAAAATACATCATGGAGAATGTCAGCTTGTGATACTGGTCGCCTCTACAAAACGGCAGAGTCCTGAAGAAATTCAATGTGTCATTCATCCAACCCATATCCCATTTGTAGTCAAATCCCAGTCCGCCGTATCCGACTTCCTTGGTGGTTCCCTTGTAGTCCGTGGAATCCTCGGCGCAGAGAATACATGACGGGTGTCTGTCCTTAAGTCCCTGGTTAAGCCCCTTTATAAACTCGACCGCCCTGTCATTTACACCTCTAGACTCGTCGCCCATCCAGTAGATTATCCTGCTGATGGCATCCATTCTTAGGCCATCAAAATGATACTCTGTGAGCCAGTAATTCGCCGCACTCTTGAGAAATGTCTGAACCTCGCCCTTGGAATGGATGAAATTCTTACTACCCCACTCGCTGTAGCCCACATCATCGGTCGGATGCTCATACAGATTGGTTCCGTCATACTTTGCAAGTCCATATCCATCCAGAGCAAAATGCACAGGCACATAGTCCATGATGGCACCTATGCCGTTCTTGTGAAGCGTGTCGATGAGGAACTTCAGATCATCCGCCGTTCCGTATCTAGCCGTCGGACTGAAGAATCCGGTATTCTGGTAGCCCCATGACTCATCACATGGATGCTCCGAAAGCGGCATAAACTCCACATAATTGTAGCCCTGCTCTTTCAGATATTCCACAAGCATCGGTGCTATCTCTCTGTATGTATACCAGCCCTCAGCAACTCGGTCAGTCTCAATGACTTCTTCCGGTGTCAGCTGTTTTCCATTCTCATCATACACCGGCTTGCAGTGCCATGAGCCCATGTGCATCTCATACACATTGAGCGGACCACCCTTGCACTCATTCCGTGTCCTCATCCATCTTGCATCGCCAAATGTATACTCATCCATATCTCTTATTATAGATGCAAATGCCGGTCTCAGCTCCATGCCGAATCCATACGGATCACAGTGATCCACACAATATCCATCTCTCTGGTATATCTTATATTTATACATCTGTCCGGCCTTTGCCCCCGGCACAAAACACTTGAAAAAGCTGCCATCGTAACACCTCTCCATGGCAGTCTCTCCCCATGAATTGAACTCACCTGTAACAGTCACCGACTCCGCATTCGGTGCATACGTCACAAAATCCACGCCTGTCACGGTCTTCCTCCTGCTCTTGCCCACATTCTCCTTCACAACGTGTGCGCCGAGCTCATTATAAGCATCAAAGCACCTTCCTGAATAAAACTCATACAAATCCATAACTTTTCCTCCATACAAGGTTAATATTCAAGTCTCATCACCCAAGCCCTCGCAGTCATTTCTTGACTGTAGTAAATTACCTTCAGTATACCGTTGCACATCCGCTATATGAATATTCGTTTTTTGATAAAAGTAAAATAATTTACTCCAGACAATTATTGACAATTAGATTTAATATGTATATACGTTTTTTTGACTATATCTTTCTTTTGTTGTATTCTATATTATAATGCATAGAGCATCATCAGGGCGCTTACAGCCATTTATAATCATTACCCGCGTACAGCTTTTGTATGATCAGAAAGGAGCTTTTATGGACAGAAGGATTCAGCGTACACGCAACAGCTTATTCAGCGCATTTATCGAACTGCGTGCCACCAAACCTGTGGAGAAGATCACAGTGAAGGAACTCACAGAAAAGGCCAATATCAGCAAGCAGACTTTCTATCTGCATTTTCAGGATATATATGATCTGTCGGAATACCTCGAAAATGATGCTCTTCTGTCCCTCATCGGTGACATTCCAAATCCAGAATATATGCTTACCAATCCTGCAGAAGCAAGCAGGCAGTTATGCAACGCATTTATCAACCAGGGACATTTGTTCTCCATACTCTTTCCTGATGACAATAGAAGCTACGGAGTCCTGACCAACAAGCTCGACGCCCTCATCAAGGAAAAGATATATGACGTCCGTCCCGAGTTCAGAGATGACCTTGCCAAGAATGTTGAGGTGTCAATGTTCGTACAAGGCTGTGCTTATACTTTCCTGAAATACAAAGATCAGGATGCCGCTATGGTCATAGATACCCTTGCTGGAATCATAGACAGGGCAACCAGAGCGTAAATAAATGGCATGTGAGCTTTTCAGACGACAAGCTCGCATGCCACATATTCATAATTCACTTTCTCCCTCCTGTTTATCTTAAGCTGATATCCTTTATCTATACCACCAGAATGACCTGTATCAGCATTTTCATCGGAATGTACCTCCAGCACAGCATATACAGTTTCGCCTCTGCCAGCAAGCGTCTCATATGGATACTCTGCAAGCAGCCTTCCTTTTCGCACCTTCTCGCCATCACCACATGTAAGTCTTATATCTACATAGCTCTGTGTCCTCTGCCATCCGGTGTCGATCTCTGATATCAGATATATCCTGACTACGTATCCTTCCTCAGATGTACACTCTATCTGACCTTCTCCGGCTTTACTATATCCAGCCTTGCAGTCAAACGGCGCTCTGATCTCTCCCCGTGTGGCTCGAATCGCACACAAGCCGACACTCCCGTCTCCCAGGTTCTGTAGGCAATGTATATCAGATACGCGCACAACATCACCTTCAACAGGCACATACACCTTCTTAAGCACTCTTTCATAATCGATCTCAGCCTCCTGTTCAATATTATCTTTCCTGTGTCCATCTATATATCTTCCAAGTTCTCGGCATATCCTTTCCACCTGATCCTCATAGAATACCTGCACCTGCCTGCCCTTTGCCAGTATTCCCAGAGCTCCTGTGGCTTTCAGTCTTCTCCTGTCCACCAGCGCCCCGTTGTTCACCGTAACTCTAAGTCTTGTATCACTGCTCCTCAGACTGTAAATATTTGCTGTTCCTCCCAAAGCTCCAGCAATGGCAATGGCTACAGCATCACCATCGATGTAGTTGTCCTCCGATGAATACTCCCTGTCCCCCCGCTCATCCTGACTATCTTCCAGACTGTCTGAAGCATTTCCCCTGACGTATTTTCTTATCCATACGGTCAGACATACCGCAGCCGCCAAACAGACAATCACCAGCACCATTGCCACCATAAACTCATTTTCAATATTATTGATCCCAGCCAAAGCAAAAAGGACATCCACATCCGCATTCAAATTTCTCATAAGAATTCCTCCTGCAAATATAATGTCCTTCTCTTAATTTTAATATTCATTTATAACTTCCGCAAACCTGTTCACATCCGCCTCCGGCAGCCTGTATATCTTCTCTATCTTGTTCTTAGTCATCTCCAGAATCTGCCTGTCAAACTGTGCACCTTTTATGTACTCAATCGTCTTGTCCGGGAACACGAAATAGCTCTCCGCCAGGCCAAAGGCTACACCGTCCTTTGCATAGTAGCCGCCATCCTGCATATGTTCAAATGCATAAAGGCATTTGTCGATATACTTGTCATTCACAAAGTAGCACTTCAGCATGATAGCCACGAACCTGAGTCTGAAGTCATCGGACATATCCTGCCAGGTTCCTACTGCTATGCCTCCCTGTCCCTCTGGAATCTCTGCCTCCTCCTTCTTTCTCCACGCAGGATTCAGCTCGGAATCTCCCATATACTTCATGATGAATTCCCACACTATCTCCGGGTACATGGATGCCGCCACAAATGTACTGCAGAACGAGTCACACACCCACCAGTTGTCTATCTTGGGAACAAATTCATCGGCATATGCAAGTATCTCCTCCAGCTTGCCCTGTGCGAATCCAAGGACAAGCCCCTGAATGACCACATCCTCCAGAGTATCATCCGGCGCATGCTTCAGATACTCCTTCCAGTTTATGTCGGCTATCTGTCTGGCTATCTCCTTCAGGTCATCCAGCCTCACACCTATTATATTGCCACAGCCCGGAAGGTTCATGGCCAGATATTTGCCAAATTCCGGATCCATGTGCTCATACAGTTCAGACCTAACCAGTCTGTTCACATCCTCAAAAGAACTGCTCTCCATCTTCCTGATCTATCCTTTCTTCTTACAGCTAAATTTCTGTTCAATAGCTAATCTTATTCTTTTTATACTGTATTTACAGGCTTTCCATTGAGAAACGCCTCTATATTGCCACCCGCTATATTGAGAAGTCTCTCCCTGACCTCCTTCGGTGCCCAGGCGATATGTGGTGTTATAATCACATTCTTTGCCGTGAGAAGCGGATTGTCCGCCGCCATAGGCTCCTGTGCTATAACATCCACCGCGGCTCCAGCTATACGTTCCTCGTTCAGGGCATCTGCCAGATCCTTCTCCACTATGCAGCCGCCTCTGGCAGTGTTTATGATGAATGTAGTCTTCTTCATCCGGCCTATCGCACTCCTGTCTATCATTCCCTCCGTCTCAGGGAACAAAGGACAGTGTATGCTTATCACATCCGACTGTGCGAACAGTTCATCCCTCTCAGCCCAGCTTATCCAATCGCCATCCGGCAGGGCTTTCCTCGTCCGGCTGTTCACCAGCACCCTCATGCCAAATGCATGTGCGATCTCAGCCACCTTCATACCTATACTGCCATAGCCTATGATACCCATAGTCTTGCCCGCAAGCTCCATGGTCGGCATCACACTGTAGGAGAAATCCTTACTTCTCACCCAGCCACCGTCCTTCACTGACGCATCATGCGCCCCGACCCTGTTTGCCAGTTCCAGAAGCAGTGCAAATGTAAACTGCGCCACAGCATCCGTACTGTATGCCGGAACATTTGTAACCACTATGCCGTGCTCATGTGCCACCTCCACATCGACCACATTGTAGCCGGTGGCAAGCACACCTATATATCTGAGGTTCGGACAGGCCTCGATCACAGCCCTGTCTATCACCGTCTTGTTCGTTGTTATGATCTCCGCATCGCCTATCCTTGAGACCACCTCTGACCTGTCGGTTCTGTCATACACCGTCAGCTCGCCATACTTGCCAATGCTGTCCCAGCTAATATCGCCGGAATTCGCCGCACATCCATCCAGAACAACTATCTTCATGTCCATCACCCTGCCTTATCGTATATTGTTGTTCTATATTTTACAT
>ERZ1034949.116-NODE-116-length-51833-cov-21.508131_pt1 | contig 51833 bp, 45 predicted proteins | sample MGYA00520590_ERZ1034949 | MGnify/ENA primary metagenome ERZ1034949 (study PRJEB33766, sample SAMN09781752) | gut metagenome | biome: gut microbiome | host: Homo sapiens | place: Madagascar | study: EMG produced TPA metagenomics assembly of the PRJNA485056 data...
GTGGGCGCCGGAGGCGCCGATTTCTTTGAGGCCCTGTACCAGGTCCCGGGAGATTTTGAGGCCCGTTTCCCGGCCGCCCTTTTCCATGGCGTGGAGTACGGGGGAGGGGATGAAGATACCCGGTACCTTATCGTTCAGGTAGTTCGCCATCTTGAAGCTCTTCAGGGGGACAATGCCGAAGAGGATGGGGAGGTCCAGACCTTTGGCGGCGGCGAGGAAATCCTCGGCCTGCCGGATGTCGTAGATAGGCTGGGTCTGGATGAACTGGGCTCCCGCCTTTTTCTTCCCTTCCAGCCGCCGGATTTCCTTATCCAGGTCGTCGGTGCCGGGGTTGGCGGTGGTGCCGATGTAGAAGTCCGTAGGTACCCCCAGCTTATGGCCCGTCAGGTCGTGGCCTTCGTTCAGGGATTTCGCGATTTCGATGAGCCCCGTGGAGTCCACTTCGAAGACCCCCTTCGCGTCGGGGTGGTCGCCGATGGACGGCGGATCCCCGGTGAGGGTGAGAATGTTGTGGACCCCCATGGCGTAGGCCCCCAGCAGTTCCGCCTGCAGGCCGATGACGTTCCGGTCCCGGCAGGTGAGGTGGAAAATGGATTCCACATTATATTTGTGCTGGATGATGGAGGAAAGGGCGATGGGGCTCATCCGGAGTTTCGCCATGGGGCAGTCGGCGATGTTGACGGCGTCCACGTAGGGCGCTACTTTCATTACCTGCTCTTCCGTCACCGCCGGGGAGGCGCTCTTCGGCGGGTCCAGTTCCGTGGTGATGGTAAAAATATGGGCTTCGTTTTTCTCTTTTAATGTTGTCATCAGCCATTCCTCTTTTCTATGAGTGCATCGGCGATCCGTACGGCGGCGATGCCATCTTTGCAGTAATTCGGTGCCCCGATGCGGGTGGCGTAGTCCTGGGTCACCACGGCGCCTCCTACGAGGATATCCGCCGCCGGTGCTTCCGCCTTCAGGGCCTGTACCGTATGTTCCAGTTCCGGCAGGGTGGTGGTCATGAGGGAGCAGAGTCCCACGAGATCCGCCTTATTTTCTTTGGCAGCTTTAATGAAATCGGCGGGCTCCACGTCTTTTCCCAGGTCCACCACATGGTAGCCGCTGTTTTCCATGAGGGCGGATACGATATTCTTTCCCAGGTCGTGGATGTCCCCCTTCACGGTGCCGATGACCAGGGTGCCCTTGGCCTTCACCGCCGCGTCGGGGAGAAGTTTCTTCAGCTCCTTGAAGGCCGCCTGCATGGCTTCCGCTGCCATCATGACCTGGGGCAGGTACACCTTGCCGGCGCCGTAGCCATCGCCGATTTCCGTCATGGCTGCCGTAAGGCCTTCTTTGATAATGGTTTCCGAAGAAATGCCGTTGTCCAGGGCTTTCTTCATGAGGGCCGCCGATTCTTCCTTTTCCCCGTTCTTCACAGCGGCCTTGATGGCCTCCAGGGGCGGCAGGTCTTTCGCCGCTTCTTTCGGTGCCGGTGCTGCTGCGGACGCCGCTTCTTTGATGAAGTTCCGGGCGCCGGGGTCAAATCCCAGGAGCAGCTTCGCGTTCACAAAGGCGTCTTTGATATCCTGGTCCAGGGGGTTGATGATGGGGGCGTTTATGCCGCAGGCGAAGGCCATGGTGAGGAAGGCCGCATTGATCCGGGGACGGGCAGGGAGGCCGAAGGACACGTTGCTGGTGCCCATGACGCAGGGCAGGCCGAATTCCTTTTTATAGAGGGCAATGGTCTTCAGCGTTTCCCGGGCTCCCCTGTCGCTGGAACCGATGGTGAGGACGAGAGGATCCAGCAGCAGGTCTTCCTTCCGGAGTCCCGCAGCCAGGGACTTTTCGATGATGCCCCGGGCGATGCGGATCCGTTCTTCTGCGGTTTTCGGGAGATTTCCCTTTTCCAGGGGCAGGCAGAGCACGGCGGCACCGTAGGTCTTCGCCAGCCGGAGCACCTTCTCCAGGATTTCATCGTCCGCTCCGTTCACGGAATTGATGAGGGGACGGCCGGGGTAGACCTTCAGCGCCCGCTCCAGCACCTCCGGGTCCGTGCTGTCGATGGACAGGGGTACGGGGCAGAGCATGGAGAGCTGGGAAATGGCGGTTTCCATGGCTTCCCGCTGGTCGATGCCCGGGACCCCCATGTTCACGTCCAGTACGTCAGCGCCGGCGGCCACTTCGGCAAGTCCTTCCTTCTTGATGGAAACGAAACTGCCGTGCTGGATGTCTTCCCGCATTTTCCGGCGGCCCGTGGGGTTGATGCGCTCCCCAATCTTTACGGGGGCGAAATCATCGCCGATGAATACGGTCTTCGTGCGGGAGGTGAGGGCAGTGAATGGTTTCACCGGCTTCGGGGTGGCTTCCGGCGCCTTTTCCAGGGCTTCCTTCAGGGCCCGGATGTGGTCCGGCGTGGTGCCGCAGCAGCCGCCCATGAAGGATACCCCCGCCTCTGTATAGGCAGGAGCGTAGGAGGCAAAGGACTCGGGGTCCAGGGGGAAATGGGTTTCCCCGTTTTCCAGTATCGGCATGCCGGCATTGGGCTGGATGATGACGGGCTTATTGGTGACCGACACCATCTGCTTTGCTGCGTCCAGCAGCTTGTCCGGGCCCACGGAGCAGTTGGCGCCGATCACGTCGGCTCCCATGGCGTCCAGGAGAATGGTGGCGGTCATGGGGTCGGTGCCCGGGATGGTGCGGCCGTCTTCGCCGTAGGACATCTGGCAGATTACAGGGAGGGAGGAAGCGGTCTTCGCAGCAATGAGGGCCGCCTTCATTTCCTGGATGTCGATGATGGTCTCGATGATGAGGCAGTCCGCCCCCGCATCGGAAAGGGCCCTGGCCAGGCGGTAATAATTCTCGCAGGCCTCATCGAAGGACAGGTCCCCGATGGGGCGGATAAATTTCCCCGTAGGGCCCATGTCTCCGGCCACCTTCACCTTATCCCCGCAGGCCTTCCGTACGTTGGCCACGGCGGCGGAAGCGATTTCCTCCACCTTATCCTGGAGGTCATAGTCCTTGAGCTTCAGGGGAGAGGAGCCGAAGGTATTCGTGGTGATGTACTGGCTCCCGGCGTCCATGTAGGCCCGATGGATCTGCTGCACCACCTCGGGATGGGAAATATTGTAATAGTCCGGGCAGCTCCCGGTTTCCAGACCAAATTTCTGAAGCATGGTACCCATGCCGCCATCAAATAAAATCATAGAGGTTCTCCTTTATTATATGTATATATGTATTGTAACATGCGTATATTTGGGGCTAAAGGTGGTAGGTGAACATCGCTTCGCTCGTTCACCGGGTTGTGGGTGCTTCGCGCCAGGGGCATAAGGTGCATCGGCCGCCAAAGGCGGCTTTTCTACCTTATGCCCCTGCTGCGCCAAGGCGTCAGCCCTGGCTGGCAGCCACCACCCGGTGGGACAAGCGCAGCGGCGTCCCACCCACAACCCTTAGACCCATTTACACGCATGGACCATTCACCCAATACCCCACGCATCAGCTCCTGAAGCTGCAGTCCTTCATCCAGCAGGTCTTACACTTGGCCGGTGATGGGCGCTGGGTGCACTGGGAAATGCCTATGATGGCGGATACCGACTTCCGGGGGAAAAGCATGGAATGGTCCGTCACATGGACCCCGATTTCCTCGGCGTGGATGAGCCGGCAGAAAGGCCCCTGCTGGGTCACCGGCCAGTCCCCGTAACCCGGGGAAAAACGCCACACCATCCGCTGCCCGTCCCGGGCCGCCTCTTTCTGTATGTACCGGTCCACCTGGTCCGCCAGGTGCTCCGTGGCCGCCGTGGCCGCCGCATCCAGCAGCAGCCCCTGCACGTAATCCCCGGCCTTGAAACAGGCGTCCGACTCCTGCTCGATGGCATCGCCCACAGTCACCGCCAGCACCGCCACGGACCAGGACTTCGCCAGATGGTGGCGGATACTGTTTCCCGTGAGCGTCAGGGGCGGATCCCCCTCGATAATGCCGTCGGCCGGTGAATAGGGGAGAATCTGCCAGATTCCCTTCGGCTCCGCCAGGGCCAGCGCCGTTTCCACCGCCCGGTCCACCGCTTCCTTCGGGAAATCGGTGCCCTTCGGATTTGTGCCCGCATAGCGGAGCATTTCCTTCCGGTCGATTTCAAATAAAGTACCATTATAGAAAGGCATGGTTCCGCCTCCTTACCCAATAAAAAAGCCCTTCACCCCATGGGACGAAAGACTCGTGTTACCACCCAGATTCATTCCTTCCTTGCGGAAGAAACCTCAAAAGGTACGCCGGCGAAAGCCATGATACCCTGACGCTGTAACGGGCGCACCCGGGGAAACCTCACAATTCAGCCCCCTGGCTCAGAGTCCATCTTCAGCGGCCCGCAGACATCTCCTTTCACCGGACGGAGACTCTCTTTGGAAAGCGCAGCAGCCTACTCTTCTCCTCATTGCCGATCTGTAACTGATTTCCACTATAGCATACAGGGTAGGGAGTGTCAACGAAAGCAGGGTAGACCGGTAGGTTATAGGACGATGGAACTTTTGGCTATACAAGGATATGGCGGAATGGTACATTATTTCCTTTATTTCTTTATTTCAGTGTTTCGAACCTCATTCTTTTCTTGATATACACTATTCAATTTGCTAAAATAAAAGCTACGGGTTTTGCTGATATAAACAGGTTTATCCGAGATATATGAAAATACAATGTTTTACAGGAGGTACTATGGCAGAATTGACAGCACTGATTTTGGCAGCCGGACAGGGTACCAGGATGAAGTCAAACTTACCAAAAGTATTACACCGGGTATGTGGCGTTCCTATGGTGGAACAGGTTATCCGGGTAGTGCGTGAAGCCGGTTTTGATAAGTGTGTAGTAATCACAGGCTTTAAGGAGGAACTGGTACGAAAGAATCTGGAAGGGAAAAATGTTTCCTTTGTCCATCAGGCGGAGCAGCTCGGCACAGGGCACGCCGTAATGCAGGCCATTCCGGAATTTGAAGGCGACAAAGATGGTTATGTACTTGTCATCTGTGGAGATACCCCTCTCCTTCGGAGTGATACGATTCGGGATTTATCTGAAGTCTGCAAGAAAAATCAGGCTGCAGCAGCTGTGCTGACTGCCATTTTGGATAATCCCTTCGGCTATGGACGTGTCTTACGTGATAAAGCGGGAAATATGACCTCCATTGTGGAGCAGAAAGATGGTACACCGGAACAGCTGGCGGTCCATGAAATCAATACGGGCACTTATGTTTTTAAGGCAGGTCCTCTTTTGGATGCTTTAAAAAAGATAGATAATAAGAATGCCCAGGGGGAATATTACCTGACCGATGTATTTGAAATTATGATTAAAGCCGGAGAAAAGGTCATTCCGGTGGCAGCAGATGATGCTGATGAGACTATGGGCGTGAACTCCCGTATCCAGCTGGCAGCGGCTGACCGGGTACTTCGTCTGCGTAAGGCAGAAGAACTGATGGCGGAAGGTGTCAGCATCATTGATCCTGAACATACCTATATTGAACAGGATGTAAAAGTGGGAAGGGACACTGTGCTTCTTCCGGGGACCATGCTTCAGGGAAAAACCATGGTTGGTGAAAACTGCGAAATTGGTCCGGATACCCAGCTCGTCAATGTCACTGTGGGTGCAGGAAATCATCTGAATCGCGTATATGGCCATGACTGCACAATTGGGAATAACAATGAAATCGGGCCATTCGTTCATCTTCGCCCGGACACCGTTCTTCATGATCATATCAAAATCGGTAATTTTGTGGAGGTCAAGAATTCTACAGTCGATGATGGAACGAAGCTTCCCCATCTGATTTACTGTGGCGATTCTGATCTCGGCAAAAACGTAAATTTTGGCTGCGGAACGGTTACTGTTAATTTTGATGGAAAGAACAAGCACCGCTGCAGGGTGGATGACCATGCGTTCATTGGATGTAATACGAACCTGGTAGCACCGGTACACGTAGGGGAAAGGGCCTTTACTGCAGCCGGTTCCACAATTACCAAGGATGTTCCGGCAAAGGCCCTCTCTGTTGCACGTGCCAGACAGACCAATATTAAGGGTTGGGTCAAGGACGATACATATAAAGACTGATTCTGAAAATACATTTTTTCAAACGGGCCGATTTTTTACTGTTAATTTACCGGGAAACTGGTATATAATAAAAGCATGAGATGGTGGGTCAATTGGGATTGATGGGTATCCGCTATTCCAGGCAATCAAGTATAGACTTTCAGGCATTGAAAGGAAAGGGAGAGGCAGCAAAATGGACATGGAAGACACTTCTAAATTGAAGATTTTTACAGGCACCGCACATCCGGCACTGGCAAAGGAAATTTCTGACTACATCGGAGTGCCCCTGGGAAAGGCTATCTGTGGCCGTTTCAATAACGGCGAAATCCAGGTCATGATTAATGAAAGTGTCCGTGGTAAGGACTGCTTCATTATCCAGCCAACCGGTGCGCCGGTCAATGATAACCTCATGGAAATGCTCATCATGGTAGATGCACTGAAGAGAGCATCTGCCCGTCATATTACGGTGGTTGTTCCATATTACGGCTATGCACGGCAGGACAGAAAGACCAGAGGTCGTGAACCTATCAGTGCGAAACTGGTAGCGGATCTTATGTCTGCTGCCGGCGTAACAAGGGTAGTCACCATGGATCTCCATGCAGGCCAGATTCAGGGATTCTTTAATGTGCCGGTGGATCACCTCATGTCTGCTTCCCTTCTGGCTGACTATGTGAAATCCAAGAATCTGGATAACCTGACCATTGTTTCCCCAGACCTCGGCGGCGTTACCCGTGCCCGGGAACTGGCAGACCGTGTAGGTGCACCGATCGCTATCATTGAAAAACGGCGTCCTGAACCGGGGGTTGCCAAAGTTATGAACATCATCGGAAACGTAAAAGATCGTAACTGCTTCGTGGTCGATGATATCGTTGATACTGCGGGTTCTCTCTGCGAAGGTGCAAAAGCTCTTGCTGAATATGGCGCAAAGAATGTGTACGCTGCTGTATGCCATCCGGTCCTCACGGATCCGGCTACGGAAAGAATTAGAAATTCCAATATTAAAGAGTTGATTGTAACGAATTCCCTGCCTATTCCGAAAGAAAAGATCCAGGATAAGCTGACAGTTCTTTCTATCGTTCCTCTCCTCGGTGAAGCAATTCTCCGTATTTTCCATGATGCTTCTGTAAGCCAGCTGTTTGATAAATAATGAAGCTCATAGCAGGTCTTGGAAATCCGGGAACAGAATATGAACACAGCCGCCATAATATGGGATTTGATGTGATTGATGAGCTGGCCCGGCGCTGGCATGTGTCAAACTGGAAAGAAGACATGAAAGCGGACATCGGGCAGACCCTGTTTCATGGGGAGAAGGTCCTTCTGGTGAAGCCTTTAACCTATATGAACAACAGTGGTGAAGCTGTCGGGGCAATTGCCAGATACTATAAAATCGGACTTGACGATATCTTCATCATCTGCGATGATCTGGATTTACCGCCCGGAAAGACCAGAATCCGGAAAAAAGGTGCCTCCGGCGGACATAATGGTATTAAATCACTCATTGCTCATTTGGGAAGTGAGAGTTTCAATCGCTTCCGTATTGGCGTAGGCCATCCCAAAGATGGTCATACGGTGGTGGAACATGTGCTGACCCGTCCTTACGGGGAAGACATTGAGAAAATAGAAGAGGCAAAAATCCATACCGCCGATTCCATTGAAGACGCTTTGGAAAATGGTGTAGATCATGCCATGAATAAATTTAATCCGAAGAGAAAAGGATAAATTAGAGGGACAGCTTCTCTGGAGGCTGTCCCTTTTCTTCTCTGTTTATGTTTGAGGGAGTGAATCGGCATTCCCTGTTTCAGAGGTATCCATAGGCAGAAAAAATATTTATTATGTAAGGAGTCCATTATGAAAGGCACACTGATTGTACTGGAAGGGATTGATGGCAGCGGAAAGGAGACACAGGCATCTCTTTTGGAGGAAAAGTTAAAAACGCAGGGGAAAAAAGTCATGCATGTGTCCTTTCCGGATTACGAAAGCCCGTCGTCTTCTCTGGTCAAAATGTATCTCCATGGCGATTTCGGCAGCAGTCCCGAAGATGTAAATCCCTATGCCGCTTCCCTGTTTTATGCGGTAGATAGGTTTGCTTCTTATCGGACCAAGTGGAAATCTTTTTATGAAAACGGGGGTATTGTTATTGCGGACCGTTATACCACAAGTAATATGGTACACCAGATGACCAAGTATGAAGACAGGGACAAAAGAAGAGAATTTCTCCTTTGGCTGGAAAAAACGGAGTATGGGGAGCTGGAGCTGCCCCGTCCGGATCTGGTCATTCTTTTGGATATTCCATTGGAAATTTCGGAGCGGCTGGTTCGTGAGAGAGCCCAAAAAGGAGGATCCATGGATATTCATGAGCAGCATCTGGATTATCTTAGAAAATGCCATGAGGCTTATGGTGAGCTTCTGCATCTTTATGGGTGGACGCGTATTTCTTGTACAGAAAAGGGAAAACTCAGACCCATAGAAGATATTGGAAATGATATTGAAAAAGCAGTGAATGAGAAATTATAATCCATCCTTATTTTTATCAGCCTTTGTTTTCATTGCATTCTGCCATAAATCTGCTATAATATATTGAGCAAATTAAATCTCTTCAGGGCGGGGTGGAAGTCCCCACCGGTGGTAAAGCCCACGAACTGCAGGTATTTCCTGCGGTAGGTCTGGTGAAATTCCAGAGCCGACGGTATAGTCCGGATGAAAGAAGAGTGGTAAAGATTGATTTTATCCACCTCCCTGGAAGAAAGGAAGGTGGATTTTTTGCGTATCGATGAAGACAGGAAATACATGGCCCGGGCACTGGAACTGGCAGTCCGGGGAATGGGGCACGCCCGTCCAAATCCTATGGTGGGAGCTGTCATTGTCAAAGACGGACGAATCATTGGAGAGGGATGGCATGAAAAATTTGGTGGTCCCCATGCAGAGGTCAATGCCTTTGCCCATTGTACGGAAGATCCTAAAGGAGCAACGCTTTATGTGACGCTGGAACCCTGCTCCCACTACGGCAAGACACCGCCCTGTGCTGATCTGATCATAAAGAAAGATATAGATCGTGTAGTCACAGCTATGGTAGACCCAAATCCCCTTGTGTCCGGTAAGGGAATTCGCAAACTGCGGGATGCTGGCATTTTTGTGACCGTAGGGGTTATGGAAAAGGAAGCCCGGAAGCTGAATGAAGTGTTTCTGAAATATGTGACAGAACATAAGCCTTTCGTCCTTTATAAGGCAGCCATGTCCCTGGATGGTAAGACAGCCTGCTATACTGGAGATTCCCAATGGATCTCTTCGGAAGAATCCAGAGAGGAAGTCCATGTTCTCAGGGGATGCTATAAAGGCATCATGGTTGGCGCTGGCACCATTATTAAGGATAATCCACTCCTTACAGCCCGTACAGAGGGATTGGATGACCCGGTTCGTATTATTGTAGATGGAAATCTTTCCGTCCCGTTAAAAGCCAGAGTATTCCAGGAATCTGGGGAAACTATTGTACTCACAACGACAGCAGCGGATGAGAAAAAGAGGGAAGAACTTTCTGCCATGGGAGTGGATATCATCATGACCGATGGCGGAGAGAAGGGAAAGGTTGATCTCTCTTCTGCTATGACTGGTCTGGCGCTGAAAGGCATTGACGGCATTCTTCTGGAAGGCGGTGCTACATTGGCAGCATCGGCTTTTGAAGCTGGTATTGTAGATAAAGTCAGAATTTACCAGGCTCCCATGGTTATCGGCGGCATAGAAGCGCCGGGACTCATTGGGGGAAAAGGAGCTTCTTCCATAGAAAAGGCCGTCAGAATGAAAGATATTTCGACTGAAATGTCTGGACCGGACCTGGTTATAGAAGCTTATGTGGATAAAGGAAATATGGAAACTCCGGACAAACGGATTGATGAGCTCGAAGAGGAATTGAAAGATAAATCGGATCCTTCCGTACAGAATGAAGCAGAAAATAAAGAGGCATGATATGTTTACCGGTATTGTAGAGGAAATTGGCCATATCCGGCGGATTATAAAAAGAAATCGGGCGGAACGGCTTACCGTTTCCTGCAGCAGGGTGCTTGAGGGGACAAAAATCGGGGACAGCATCGCAGTCAATGGTGCATGCCTGACAGTGGTATCCATGACAGATGATTCCTTTGATGCTGATGTGACCCCGGAAACCATGCGGCGCACCGCATTTTCCCTTTTCCGTCCCGGCAGCCCTGTGAATCTGGAGCGGGCGCTCCGGCTCTGTGATCGGCTGGGAGGGCATATTATGATGGGCCATGTAGATGGAATAGGACATATCCTTTCCATGGAAAAAGAGGACAATGCTTTGAATATATCTATCTCCCTGGATAGAAAATGGATGCGCTATATCATAGAAAAAGGGTCCGTGGCAGTAGATGGAATCAGCCTTACCGTGGCCAAACGAGAAAATGGGGCATTCGGTATTGCCCTTATTCCCCACACAGGGGAAGAGACGGCGCTTTTGGAAAAACATCCCGGTGATCCGGTAAATATCGAATGCGATTACCTGGGAAAGTATGTGGAACAACTCATGAATAGAGGCCCGGCAGAAGACCTCAGCATGGAATTGCTGGAAACTTTGGGGCATGGAGGACAGTATGGAATATAAATTTGACAGTATTGAAGAAATTATTGATGAAATCCGCAAAGGGCATATTGTCATTATGCAGGATCCGGAATCCAGGGAAAATGAAGGGGATTATATCTGTGCCGCTGAATTTGCGACTCCGGAAAATGTCAATCGCATGGCTTCTGAGGCAAAGGGAGTCATCTGCATGCCAATGGCGGCAGAAATTGCGGATTCCCTGTATCTGGGGCCTATGATCCGCCACAATACGGATAATCACCAGACTGCATTTCTGGAATCCATCGATTATAAGGATTCCGGTACCGGTGTATCAGCAGCGGCACGATCCATGACAGCACTGGAAGCTGTTAAAGATGGGGCAAAGCCTGAAGATTTCAGACGCCCTGGTCACCTTTTTCCATTGAAAGCGAGAAAATGGGGGGTCCTGGAACGGCAGGGTCATACGGAAGCTACCGTAGATCTTTGTCGTCTGGCAGGCTTGAAACCGGCTGGTCTCTGCTGTGAAATCATGAATCCCGATGGAACCATGGCAAGAAAAAAAGATCTTTTCAAACTGGCCAGGGAAAAGGGCATGAAAATCGGGAGCATCCAGGAACTCATTGAATACCGAAAGAAAAATGAAAAAATTGTGGAACGGGTGGCACAGGCCCATCTTCCTACTAAATATGGCAATTTTGAAATTTACGGCTTTGTAAATCTTATGAACGGGGAACATCATGTGGCTTTGACCATGGGAAATGTATCAGATGGGAAACCGGTACTTTGCCGTATCCACTCTGAATGTCTGACGGGAGACTGCTTCGGCTCTCTCCGCTGCGACTGCGGCCAGCAACTGTCCAGTGCCATGCGGCAGATTGCGCGGGAAGGAAGGGGCGTCCTTGTATATCTGCGCCAGGAAGGTCGTGGCATTGGTCTGATCAACAAGATTAAGGCCTACGCCCTGCAGGATGAAGGATATGATACGGTGGAAGCCAATTTGAAATTGGGATTTGCACCGGATCTTCGGGAATACATGACCGGTGCCCAGATACTGAAGGACCTGGGAGCCACTACCATTCGGCTTCTTACAAATAATCCCCAAAAACTGGACGATGTCAAGGAATATGGGATTACCATTTCTGAGCGGGTACCGATAGAAATGGCACCAACCAGGGAAGATGAATTTTATCTGGAAACGAAACAGAAAAAAATGGGGCATATGTTGAAACTGGATAAGGAAATCGAAGAACCAAAGGATTAAGCGTTTGAGGATATATACGAACATTTGCGGGATAAACTGCCCAAATGGATTTTGATTCTATCTTATTCCCGCATATTTCTTACTTGTGATTACATTCTGATACATAGAACAAAGGAGCAAAAAATGAATATTATTTCCGGACTTTATAATGAAAACAAAATTCGCATTGGCATTGTAGCTTCCCGTTTTAATGAAGTCATTGTTTCAAAACTGATTGATGGCGCAGTGGATGGACTCTCCCGTCATGGTGTGGACATGGATACAGTAGATCTGGCCTGGGTGCCTGGTGCCTTTGAAATCCCGCTTGCGGCAAAGAAAATGGCAGAAAGCGGACGATATGATGCAGTTATCTGCCTTGGCGCCGTAATTCGAGGAGAAACTGACCATTATGAACACGTGGCCACAGAGGTCACAAAAGGAGTGGCCATGGCATCTCTCTCCAGTGGGGTCCCGGTACTGTACGGTGTTCTTACCACCGATACCATTGAGCAGGCCATCAATAGGGCAGGTCTCAAGTCCGGAAACAAAGGCTTTGAGTGTGCCATGGATGCCCTTGAAATGGCCAGTCTTTTTAAGAAACTGGATAAATAAGAATAAAAGGACTGTGGGAATAAATAGACTGTGGGAGGCAGACGATTCCCACAGTTTTTTATTGAACAATTTACATTAGTTAATCATGTAAAGCTGCTTGGACCGTTGCTATTTATCGGGCTGTTGGGCGACGCTGATAAATGCAGTCATTCGTGCGGTGGCTGCCAATTCCTGACTGTCAGGAAAGGCTTATAGCTTTTATCACGAATGACTGACGTTAATAGCAGGTGGTAAGCGTTGCAGATAAATCAGTTATCCTGTCAGATAACAACCGGAAGCTAAGAGTATTCTGCAAGTAACTCTATCTGCAAGCATGCCTGACTACCAGGCTCCAGCAGTTCGACAAACTGCAATTTGTCCTTTGATTTGCAACAGATTCATCTTCAGTTTTACTTTGAATTTTCACTTGAATTTATAAATAAAATCAAGTATAATAATTCATACATGGCCGGTTAGTCAAACGGTTAAGACGCTGCGTTCTCAGCGCAGAGAGTATGGGTTCGAATCCCATACCGGTCACCATGAGAAAAGGGAGCACAAGGGTGCTCCCTTTTATTTTTCAGGAGAAAATCTACTATGGAAAATGAAAATAAGGAGCTCTCTGAAAGGGAAATCCGTCAGACAATTATGGCTTCTGCTGTGGGAGCGGCCTTTATTGGAGGCAGTGCAACCCTGGTATTTCCATTTCTGCCACTTTACCTTATGGAGCTGGGGGCTGCTCCGGAAACGGTGGCTCTGTGGAATTCGGCTGTAGTCTCCGGAATGTTTATTGTGGGGGCTCTGGTTATGCCCATATGGGGTGCTCTGGCAGACCGATTCGGTAAGCGGAAGATGATTCTCCGGTCTGCGGCCTGTCTTTCCATTGCTTACTTCATGTCCTATTTTGCCCAGAATCCCTGGGAACTGTTGGGAGCCAGGCTGTTTCAGGGATTTTCCTTTGGATTCAATCCGGTGAGCCAGGCCCTGGTATCAGAAATAACCGGCAGCCATGCAGGCTTATCTATAGGGATACTCTTAGGCGGCAGGAGTGCCGGAACCATGCTTGGTCCCTTTCTGGGGGGAATTCTGGGAGCTCTTACAGGCCTCAGACTTCCGTTCCTTATTTCCGGGTTCGTTGACCTGCTCGCTTTTCTTCTTGTTTTTCTTTTTGTGAAAGAACCACCTCGTAAGAAAGAAGGACGCAAAAAGATGCCCCTTGCTGCTTCGCTTCGACAGCTGGGAAAAAACAGGAATTTCATGATTCTTATGGGCCTTATGATCATTAACCAGTGTGCCATGCTGATTATTAATCCTCTCATTGCCCTTCACGTGGTAGAATTGACGGGCACCACCGAAAATGCCACCCTTATTTCAGGGATGATCTGTGGGGCTGCCGGTGTGGCCGGGGCTGTAGCGGGACCATTCTGGGGACGCTGCGGTGAAAAAATAGGGTTTTACAGGACCATGGCACTTTCCTTTGCCGGTGCCGGACTGTTTTCGGGAATTCAGTTTCTGGCGCCTGCGGTTTTCCTTTTTGGCCTGGGGCAATTCGGATTTGGTTTCTTCACCATGGGCGGGGTGACATCTATATCCGGAGCTATTCCGGAGATGATCAGCAGTGATGAAGCTGGCAGTGCTTATGGTATCAATGCGGCTGCCATGAACATAGGGAACTGTATGGGACTGGTCCTGGGCGGTGGTTTAGCCCATGCATGCGGCAGCATGGGACCTGTTTTTCTACTTTCCTTTCTTTTGCAGCTCCTTTCAGCCGGTTATATATACGTGAGATTTATAAGAAAATAGGAACTATCGGTTTAGAATTTACAGCTGTCTCTTGAACGCTTACCTGGATAATCTGCCAATAATCAGTAGTAATTGTTAAGTCGTAATCGGGGAAAATGGCTTTTTTCGGGGAATCCTCGAGAGCTGGCCAGCCCTTTACTCCAGTCTCTGTGCTATAATCTAATCAGATGTCTTCTAAAGAATCTAAAAAGTTTCTAAAGAATTTCCTTGTGAGAAGGAGGACTTTATGGATATACAGGCAAAAAGAAAATGGATGATTGTGGGAATTATCCTGCTTCTGGCAGTCGCCATTGCGGTGGGAACATCGGATATCTGGAAAAATGCTGGTACCGGTAACAGGAAAAACGGGTATGTAGCGGTTATTCGTATCGATGGACCTATCTATGGAGGACCAGAAGCCGATTCTATCCTGAATGGCGGCAGTGGCGTTACCAGTGAGGAATTGATGAAGGAATTTCAGGAGGCTCGGAAAGACCCTGAGGCGAAGGCTATCCTCGTCCGCATCAACAGCCCTGGCGGATCAACCGGTGCTACCCAGGAAATTGCAGAAGAAATGGATAAAATCAGGAGCAGTGGAAAACCTATTGTGGTTTCCATGGGTGACATGTGTGCTTCTGCCGGATACTGGCTCGCCAGCAAGGGAAATTATATTTTTGCTACTCCCGCTACTATTACCGGAAGTATTGGCGTCTATATGGACTACACAAATATCGAAGATCTCATGGATAAACTGGGCGTTAAGAATGAGAAAATCAAGAGTGGTGCCCACAAGGACATTCTGTCCATGTACCGTCCCATGACCGGTGAGGAAAGAGACATGGTACAGGCTATGGTAGATGATATTTATAACCAGTTTGTGCAGACCGTGGCAGATGGCAGGAAAATGGATGAAAACAAGGTCAGAAGTATTGCGGACGGTCGTATTCTTACAGGTAAACAGGCTCAGGATCTGGGGCTGGTAGATGCCATGGGAAACTACTATGATGCTTTGAGCTATGCTGCGTCCAGCGGTGGACTCCAGGGGGACAGTGAAAATATTCCCGTCAAGGTTTATGGCAGTGGCGTATCCCTGAAGGGTATTCTTTCCGGTGAAGTGAAAAATCTATCCGGTATTTTTGCTAAAGCAGCAGCAGATAATTTCAGGGAATCCCTTGCGGGATCCCCTGCACCATCCATAAAATAAGGAGGACTCTATGAACCGGTTTCTTGATCTGGCATTTGCCATGCTCACATCACCTGCTAAGGCGTTGAGACTGATTACAAATGAGGAAAGACTGAAGGAAGGATTTATCCTGTGGATTTTCATCGTCTTTCTTCTGTCCCTGTCTGTATTTCGGCAGGGCCCGGGGCCTGTTGTACAGTTCCTGATGATGTTTCTCTTTATGGGAGCGGCTCTCCTGGTACATAGCGCAGTGATTGATTATATCTCAGGTCTCTGGGGCGGTATGGGAACGGCCCGGGGGATAACGGCAGGATTCATGGCTGCTTCCCTTCCTCTTGCATTTTCCGTCATCTTTTCCTTTCTGGATACCCTGGGAGCTTCTTTTTTGTCCGGCATTGGAAGCTTTATCATTTTTATCTGGTCCTTTTATTTGGATGTGAAGGCTATCAGCGTAAATTATCAGTTCCATATGGGGAAGTCTGTGGTCATTGCTCTTACTCCCTATGTCCTGGCTATTATCTTTTTCCTGGCTCTTATGGCAGTAGGAATTATGGCTGCTGTAGAGGGGATTGCCAACATACAGGATGTACAGAGTATTGAATCTATGCTTGGCCAGATGTAAAATATAAGGAAATAAAAGCAATGGGGCTGTGTCAGCAATGGCATGGTCCCTGTTTCTTTTTATAAACTTATAAAATCTGTCAATAAACCGGTCAGTCACTGAGGGCAGTTTGTTTCTGCTTTACAGGTCAGGTCAGCAGATATGAAACAGCGCTATCCCGAAGAGTATATGTAAAATAGGATCATTTATCGGTTCATGGGCAGCGTGAAATGGTCAATTTCAAAAATTTCATTCCATGTGATATAATATTAAGCGTATGTATTGCCTTTTATGGCTTTGACAACAGTTTTCCCATTCCTGGGAATTTTAAATGATAAAAATAAAGAAACAGAAACTTATAAGGAGGAATACCATATGTGCGGTATTGTTGGTTATGTAGGAAGCGGGAACGCAGAGGACTTTCTCATTGATGGATTAAGGCGTCTTGAATACAGAGGCTATGATTCCGCTGGTATTGCAGTGTATGAAGATGGAAAGATCAGGATTGAGAAGAAACAGGGCCGTCTCGTGAATCTGGAAAATGTCTTGAAAGAACACCCTCTGACCGGGCATATTGGTATTGGCCATACCCGTTGGGCTACCCATGGCAAGCCCTCTGACCGGAATGCCCATCCCCATGGGGACTGCCATAATCATTTTGTAGTCGTTCATAATGGTATTATTGAAAATTACATGACCCTGAAAAAAGAACTCATTGAAAAGGGACATGTCTTCAAATCGGATACGGATACAGAGGTTGTGCCCCACCTTCTGGAAGAACTGGATGATGGAGATTTTCTGTCCACCGTCCGCAAGATGCTCTCCATGATTGAAGGTTCCTATAGTCTTGTTATCATGGACTCTGCAGATCCCGACACGATTATCTGCACCAAAAAAGCAAACCCCCTCATTATTGGTCTCGGTAAAGGGGAAAACTTCATTGCCTCCGATATTCCGGCGGTGATTAACCGTACCCGGGATATCTATATCCTTGACGATGAAGAACTGGCTGTAGTGAAGAAAGACAGCGTGACTATTCTTGATAAAGAGGGACATCCGATTCATAAGGATATCCAGAAAGTTACATGGACTGCGGAAGCTGCTGAAAAAGGCGGTTACCCCCATTTCATGCTGAAAGAAATTTTTGAACAGCCTAAGGCCGTACGGGATACGGTACAGATTCACCTGAACAAAGATGGTTCCGTAGCATTCCCGGACCTTCACTGGACAAAAGAATGCTTCGACGACATTGATAATATCCTGATTACTGCCTGCGGTACTGCCTACCATGCCGGACTTGTGGCAAAACACTATATTGAACGGTTTGTGAAAATTCCGGTTTCTGTAGAAATTGCTTCTGAATACCGGTACAGTAAACCTCTCACCACCAGCCATACCTTATGCATTGTAGTTTCCCAGTCCGGTGAAACCATTGATACATTGGAAGCATTAAAAGAGGCTAAACGGCATGGTGCGAAGAGTCTGGCTGTCACGAACTCCATTGGTTCTTCCATTGCCCGGGAAGCGGACAATGTAGTATATACTCTGGCGGGCCCGGAAATTGCGGTAGCATCCACAAAAGCCTATACTACCCAGCTTGTGGCACTGCTGCTTCTGTCCCTCTACATGGCACAGCTCCGTAAAACCATTCCGGATGAACTTATTCATAAGATTACCGCTGGACTGAAGGACCTTCCGAAACAGATTGAAAAGGTACTGGGAGAAAAGGACCACATGTCCCATGTGGCAGACCGTCTGATCAAGGCTCATGATATTTTCTATCTGGGCCGTTCCATTGACTATGCTATTGCCATGGAAGGGGCACTGAAGCTGAAGGAAGTTTCTTATATCCATGCCGAGTCTTATGCTGCCGGTGAGCTGAAACATGGTACACTGGCTCTTATCACGAAGGATACGCCGGTGATTGCCGTAGCTACCCAGGATGCCGTAAGCTCCAAGATGTACAGCAACATCCAGGAAGTCAAGGCCCGGGGAGCAGAAGTTTTGGGCATCGGTTATGAAGATGATAAGGAACTGGAAAAGTACACCACAGAAACGGTCCGTATTCCACGGGTGGATTTCTTCATTGCTCCTATTCTTGCAGTGATTCCCATGCAGCTTCTTGCTTACTATACAAGTATCAAGAGGGGTAACGATGTGGACAAACCAAGAAATCTGGCTAAGTCGGTTACCGTTGAATAATTGAACGATTAAACTGAATCCGCAGGAGCTGTGTGCTTCTGCGGATTTTTTGCAATAGGGCGGTGCGGTATACCGCTGGCAGCTTATGGCTATCTGCTTCCTGCTGAACGATTGGAGGGCCGGGAACTGTCCTCTGATGACTGAAAGCTGTACATTGATAGTTGGCAGCGGTTATCCCCGCTATTGCGAAATCATGGGATTCAGCATAAAATAGAACTATATGAGAAAAATACCTTTTGACAATGACTCTTCCATCTTTGGAGAATTGTTTCATCTGTGCGTTTTCGGAATTTAAGGATAGGAGTTGTATGTATGAAAAAAATTATTTTAACCGGTGACCGTCCTACGGGCCGTCTTCATGTAGGCCATTATGTGGGGTCTCTTCGTGAAAGAGTGGCCCTCCAGAACTCCGGAAAATTTGATGAAGTATACATTGAAATTGCTGATGCCCAGGCTTTGACAGACAATGCAGATAATCCGGAAAAGGTGCGTAAAAATGTACTCCAGGTGGCACTGGATTACCTCTCTGTAGGCATCAATCCGGAAAAGTCCTGCATTTTCATTCAGTCCCTCGTACCGGCACTGCCGGAACTCACTATGTACTATATGAATCTGGTTACCGTGGCAAGACTTGAACGAAATCCTACGGTGAAAGCAGAAATCCAGCAGAAACACTTTGAAACGAGCATTCCGGCCGGGTTCCTTTGCTATCCTGTGAGCCAGGCAGCTGATATTACCGGCTTTATGGCAACCACCGTTCCCACGGGGGAGGATCAGGAACCGATGTTGGAACAGACACGGGAAATTGTCCGTAAGTTTAATGAAATTTATGGGGAAACCCTGGTGGAACCGGAAATTGTCCTTTCTACCAATAAAGCAAGCCTCCGCCTGCCCGGGACTGATGGCAAAGCCAAGATGAGTAAATCTTTGGGTAACTGTATCTACCTCTCTGATGAACCGGAGGATATTGAAAAGAAAATCATGTCCATGTATACTGATCCGACCCATTTACGTAAGGATGATCCCGGCCATGTAGAAGGAAATCCGGTCTTCACGTATCTCGATGCTTTCTGCAGGGATGAATATTTTGCAGAATTCCTTCCGGAATATAAGAACCTGGATGAACTGAAAGCCCATTACACCCGTGGCGGACTTGGCGATGTAAAGGTGAAGCGGTTCCTGAATAAGGTAATGCAGGCAGAATTGGCTCCTATCCGTGAGCGCCGTCATGAATGGGAGAAACGGCTTCCAGATGTGGCGGATATCTTGGAAGAGGGCACAAAGAAGGCGGCAGCCAAAGCTGATGAGACCCTGCAGAAAGTCAGGAAGGCTATGAGAATCAATTATTTCGAAGATGGAAATCTGCTGAAATAAAGATGCCAATGAAAAGACTGTGGAGAAATCTGCAGTCTTTTTTTATGGCATAGAGATAAGTAGTTATTCGCTGTCCGATTACTTTTAACGGTTTGCAGATATTGGGGTCAGCCTGGTTTGCTGGTGGTTAGTGGCCTTACTTTTTCCAGGCCGCAGAAGGATAACGGAAAGCGTAAACTGGCATCCCCATTTCGGTGACTCATACAGACTCCTGTTTGCCAATATAATTCATAGCATACAATGCAATAATAAAAATTATTATAACATATAATGACATAATAAAAAATATATGCTATGATTTATATATAAATTGATTTTATTATAAAAGGAGATGACTATGAGACAAAAGATCCAAACCATAAAAGACCCGTTTCTTGCTTTTCTGAAATCAGAAGCAAGCGGTGGAGTAATTCTTCTAATTTGCGCCATTACAGCCATTATATTGGCTAATTCCCCCTTAGGGGAAGGATATGATCATTTCCTGCACAGGCCCCTCTCATTGGGGTATGGGACATTTTCCCTGGAAATGGGACTGGTACATTGGATTAATGACGGACTCATGGCGGTCTTCTTCTTTCTGGTGGGGCTGGAAATTAAAAGGGAATTTCTTTTTGGTGAGCTAAAAACACCTTCTGCCATGGTTCTTCCTGTATTTGGTGCCTTGGGAGGCATGTTGGTTCCGGCCATTCTATACAGCCTTGTGAACTGGGGCAGTTCCACCATAGGCGGATGGGGGATACCCATGGCCACGGATATTGCCTTTGCCCTCGGAATCATGACAATGGCAGCAGGAAGCGCACCTTTGGGATTGGTGGTCTTTCTCACGGCCCTGGCCATCGTAGATGACCTGGGAGCTATCATTGTGATTGCCCTGTTTTACAGCAGCCAGATGGAATGGGTGGCACTGGCGGCGGGGCTGTCAGCTCTTGCGGTTCCATTCCTCATGGGGAGGTTTAGAGTGAAGTGGTTCCCGGCTTACCTGCTATGCGGCCTTCTTGGGTGGTATTTTTTTCTGAAAGCCGGTATCCATCCTACCATTGCTGGAGTAGTTCTTGGATTTTCCATTCCTGCCCGGGAGAATCCAAAAGTGTCCATGCTCCATAAATGGGAGGAACGGCTGGAACCTTGGTCTTCCTACCTCATAATGCCTGTTTTTGCTCTTGCCAATGCGGGAGTGGCTGTATCCCTGGGAGCTCTTGATTTCACATCTCCCCTTCTCTGGGGGATTGGTGCCGGGCTGGTATTAGGAAAACCGTTAGGTATCTTTGGATCTGTATTCCTGATCCATAAAATCACAGGTATTTCTTTGCCTGGCGGAGCCCGCCCGGGAGAACTGGCAGCGGCAGGCATGCTGGGGGGCATCGGATTCACCATGTCCATCTTCATTGCATCCATTGCTTTTACGGATCCGGGACTTCTGAACCTTGCTAAATTCTCCATTCTACTATCGTCCACAGTATCCGCAGTATTGGGAACGATAGTGTTTAAACTGGGGAAACGGTTTAATGCAGAAAAAAAGACGAGAAATTAGTAGCGACGCATACATTAAGAAACACGTAAATTCTATGGGCTTGAATGGCAGCTTTCTAATGCATCAGAAAAAACCGTGAATCATGATTTCTCATGTTCACGGTTTTTTTATGTTTCATTATTTGGACAGATCTAAAGATCGAATCTGCTGGCGAAGGGGTAGAACGGAATAGGGGGCTACGGAGAATTCGTCCACTCCCATCTTGAGGAATGTCTCAGTGACGGAGAGGTCGGAACCCAGTTCGCCGCACATGCCTACCCAAATACCTGCTTTATGGGCATTTTCCACGGTCATCCGGATCAGCTTCAGCACTGCCGGATGATGGGGATTGAAGAAATCGGAAAGGACTCGGCTCGTTCTGTCTACTACAAGGGTATACTGGGACAGGTCGTTGGTGCCGATGGAGAAGAAATCTACTTCTTTGGCCAGCTTATCGCTGATGAGGGCGGCGGCCGGTGTTTCTATCATAATACCTGTTTCCATATGATGGTCATAGGCAATGCCCTTCTTGTCCAGTTCCCGCTTTACTTCATCCAGAATTTCTTTGGCTTTCCAGACTTCCCATACCGAGGTGATGAGAGGGAACATGATGGCTGCTTTGCCAAAGGCGCTGGCCCGGAGGATGGCACGGAGCTGGGTTTTAAAGATTTCCGGCCGTTTCAGGGAAATCCGAATACCCCGGAGGCCGAGGGCCGGGTTCTCTTCTTTGGGCAGATGGAAGGCGGATGCTTCCTTATCGGCGCCGATATCCAGAGTACGGATGATGACCCGTTTGCCTGCCATGGTTTCCAGCGCCAGTTTGTAGATGTTGAACTGCTCTTCTTCGCTGGGCAGGGTATCTCTTCCCATGTAAATAAATTCACTGCGGAAGAGGCCGATGCCTTCGGCATCATTTTTCAAGACTGCTGCCAGGTCGGAAGCGGAAGATACGTTGGCCGCCACTTCTACACGGTGACCGTCCTTCGTTTCGCTGGGCAGTCCTTTCAGCTGCTGCAGGAGGTCCTTCAGCCGGATGCTCTGATCCTGTTTTTCTTTCATCACTGCCAGGAGACCCGGTGTAGGGTCCAGGTACACGGTGCCGGAAAATCCATCAATCACGGCGGTCTTTCCATCGAAGGAGTCATCTACGTCTGAGCCAGTGGATACGATGGCCGGTACGCCCAGAGCCCTCGCCAGGATAGCAGTATGGGATGTGGGGGTACCCTCTTTGGTGACAAATCCCAGAATCTTTGTGGTATCCATCTGGATGGTCTCGCTGGGGGTGAGGTCATCGGCGTACAGGATGCAAGGTTCATCCTGGGCGAAGAGGGCCTTCTTCTGCCGAAGCGTGCGGAGAAGGATTCGGGCAATTTCCTGCACGTCAGCGATATGGGCCTGCATGTAGGCATCGGAATCAGCACTGTAAATGCGGGTAAAGTTCTGCTCTGCCTGGGAAACAGCATATTCCGCGTTAATGCCCTGGCTGCGGATCATAGACCGCACGGAATCTATGAATTCCGACTCGGAAAGCATCTGCTGGTAGACTTTGAAAATGGAAGCATTATCGAGGCCTACGTGGCTGATGGCTTCCTGGTAGAATTGCTTCATTTTAGCTCCTGCCGTATTTCTGGCGGAATCGAAACGGGCCACTTCTGTCTCCGGCCGGTCTACCTTCATTTCCGGAATGTCCGGTGCTTTTCGGCGGAATATACGGAGTGGTCCGATGGTGACCATTCCGGAAATACTTTTACCTGTAATTTTTTCCATAGATATTGTCCTTTCTTATGGGAAAGGAAATCAGTCTTCGATTCCTTTTCTTCCCATGACGCCTTTATCGTAGTAGTGACGAATTTTTTTCATTTCTGTAATGAGGTCGGCCCTGTCCAAAATAAGCTTTGGTGCATTCCGACCGGTGAAGACCAGTTCTACTTCCGGCTTGCGGGCTGCAAGGATTCTCTCTGTATCTTCATCACTGGCCAGATCATACCAGCAGGCCATATTGTATTCATCAAGGATGACCACATCATAGGGGCCGGATACCGCTTTTACGGCATCCTCAATCCCTTTCTGAATCATCCGGTGATATTCTTCCGGCGGATGTCCGGCAGGATAAACAACCAGTTTATCGCCCCAGGCTTTGATTTCTTCTTCTGAAAGCATGCCCTCTTTGGCGATAAAATAGGGCTTTCCCAGGGTAATGAGGGTAATACCCGGCAGTTCTTTCAGTATTTTCTGTTCTGCATAGGCCAGCGATTTCATGAACTGGATAATGCATACCTTTTTCCCGGCTCCAATGGCACGGATGGACAGGCCTATGGCAGCGGTGGTCTTACCTTTCCCGTCGCCGGTGTAAACTTCTATATATCCCTTCATGGAGGCCTCCTTTCTCAGATTCTGATATTCATAAATTATATTGATTATTATATTATCTATGACTACGAGTATATTATACAATACCCGGGAAAGGGAGGGAAAGTAAAAGGTGGCTGAGGGGAAGGTGACAGGGTAGAAAATCATGGGGGCTGCTTTTTTAAAACCGATAGCGGTTTCGCCGCAGGCGAATGAACTTGATCTCATCTGCCCGCAGGACCATTCGGTTCAAGACCAGTACGCTCGCTTAAAAGCCGTCCATCCGGCCCCAACGCGAAGCAGCTGAATCCCGGTAAGTGTAGGCTGTCGTTGTCGACTTCATTCTTACACAGGATCAGTCCGACTCAATATTCAATGGCTAAGGCTTGAAGCCCTGCCCGTTCGTCCGTCAGCTGCACGGCGCACCTTATATTTCGGGGCGTCAAAAAGGATCGGCATTCCGCCGACCCTTTTAGTTATAGACATTTATTCTTGAAATAATGACGCTTCTTGTACATTCTGTGAAGTACATACCCACCGACGAGAAGAGCCAGCAGAACGAGGAACCGTACGCCGTGTTCTGAGAAATAAATCAGGTCATGGCCCAGCCAGACTTCTACAATAACCGATGGGATTTTCCCAATCAGCGTAGCCTTCAGATGTTCTTTGCAGGTTAATTTGCTCAGCACTGCAATGGCGGTGAAAAGAATATTGGGGGAATAGGGGATGGCCCTGGCCAAAGCCATATTCTTCACACAACTGTATTTATCCAGCTTCGTGAGCATATGCTTCTTTTCAATGATGGCACGGGCCTGACGGCGGAAGAAAATACGGCCGATGTGGAAGCTGATTTCTATGCCGATGACTTCACCAATCCAGGAAATGATGATTCCCGGGATAAGACCGAAAAGGGCACCATTTACTGTCAGAAACGGGATGGTCGGTATGCCGAACACATTGCAGAAGATGAGGAGGCCAATGCTCACCAGAAAAGCACCATATCCAAAGGAAGAAATATAGTCTGCCAGTCCATCCACATCACCGGCCATGGTGAGATGAATTGTGTGGTAATAGAACTCCGGATAGTAAGTACGGACTACATAAACGGATATGATGGCAGCAACGATCAGGATCACAAAGCCTATGATCTTTTTACATTTGTCAATCATATAGTATCCTTTTCGCCGTCCAGCAGGGAATTTGATATATCCTTCCGGTATGGAACGGCGCATCCGGCAGGTCAGTTTTCAAGAGAATAAAGGATAGGGAGCAGGGAAAAAATATTCAGAATTGGGTTTCCCGTGGGATTCTCCCCTGTTCACGAATCGGTACTATTGTATAGAAATGGTCAGAATTTTGCAAACTTTTACTTTTGGCCTTATACATTATAATACAGACAACGGGCTTTTGCCAATTTATATAGCTATCTATGAAATGAGAAAACCTCGATAAAATCTGAGAATTATGCAATTCGTTCCCATTGGGGCGTGGGGAGAGTTAAACGGTGCAGAGAAATCTTGAGGCCTTTCTCCAAAGAAGTGCGGCTGGGCAGCACGCAAAGATGTAGCGATTTCCAGCTTTCCCGGATACTGGAAGTTTTCATCCCTCCCTATGACAATCAAGCTGCGCGGCACCTGGCCCAAAGGGCCTGTTCAATCCACTGCTCAGGGGTTCACATGTTTGAACGTACACTCAGCCGGTTCAGCGGTGCAGCCTTTCACTTGAAATGTAGCTTGCATTTCTGCCCATGACCTGCTATCATAATTTCATACTATGAAAAGCAAAGATGGGAAGAAGCTGTGGAATGTAGCCCAGAGAGCCGCTGGCTGGTGGGAAGGCGGTATATAAGGAAGCAGCAGGTCACCCCGGAGCTGACAGAAATGTCCGTGGCGCACGTTATCCGCAAATGAGAGATCATTGTAATGATTAATTAGGTGGTACCGCGGAAGCACTCTTTCGTCCTATGTGGATGAAGGAGATTTTTTATTTTTAGGAGTGAATAGTATGGCAGACATGAATGACCTTGGGAAATATGATCCCAGTGCGATTGAACAGAAATGGTACAAATTCTGGGAAGATAATGATGTATTCCATGACGAACCGGATCCTTCCAAGGAACCTTACAGTATCGTTCTTCCTCCGCCGAATGTAACAGGACAGCTGCACATGGGCCATGCCCTGGACAATACCCTCCAGGATATCCTTATCCGGTACAAGAGAATGCAGGGATATAATGTTCTCTGGCTCCCAGGCAAGGATCATGCCGGTATTGCCACCCAGGTAAAGGTAGAAAAACAGATTGCGGAAGAGGGGCTCACAAAATATGACCTGGGCCGGGAAAAATTCCTGGAACGGGTATGGCAGTGGAAAGAAAAATACGGAAACCGTATCGGCCTCCAGATTCGCCGCCTCGGTTCTTCCTGCGACTGGAAGAGAGAACGGTTCACCATGGATGATGTATGCGCAAGGGCCGTTCGGGAAGTTTTCGTTTCCCTCTATGAAAAAGGTCTTATTTACCAGGGATTCCGCATTACGAACTGGTGCCCCCGCTGCCAGACGGCCCTTTCCGATATCGAAGTAGAACATGAGGATGAAGTGGGCCATCTGTGGTACTTCAATTACCCCATTGTCGGTGAAGATGGTTACATCCAGATTGCCACCACCCGTCCGGAAACAATCCCCGGCGATACTGCAGTGGCTGTGAATCCGAAGGATAAACGGTATGCCCACCTTGTAGGCAAGATGGTGAAGCTGCCCACGACGGACAGGGAAATCCCGATTATTGCTGATGACTATGTAGACATGGAATACGGCACGGGCTGCGTAAAGATTACCCCGGCCCATGACCCCAACGACTTTGAAGTGGGCCAGCGCCATAACCTGCCTACCATTGTCATCATGAATAAAGATGGCACGATGAATGAAAAAGCAGGCAAATACAACGGCATGGACCGCTATGAAGCCCGCAAAGCCATTATTGAAGATTTTAAAAATGCAGGTCTTCTTGTCAAGATTGAAGAAACAAAGCATGCTGTAGGCCATTGCTCCCGCTGCAAGACTGTTGTAGAACCGATGACCACGAAGCAGTGGTTTGTCAAGATGAAACCCCTGGCCGGTCCTGCTATGGATGCAGTTACTTCCGGTAAGACGAAGTTTGTACCGGAACGGTTTTCCAAGACCTATATCCAGTGGCTTTCCAATATCCACGACTGGTGCATTTCCCGCCAGCTCTGGTGGGGCCATCGTATCCCCGTATGGTACTGCGATGACTGCGGCGCTGTTTCCGCTTCCCGTACGGACCTGACGGAATGCCCGAAGTGCCACAGCAAGCACATTCATCAGGACCCGGACGTACTGGATACCTGGTTCTCCTCTGCCCTTTGGCCATTCTCTACCATGGGCTGGCCGGAACAGACTCCGGTACTGAAACAGTGGTACCCTACGTCCACCATGGTTACCGGTTACGACATTATTTTCTTCTGGGTAGCCCGTATGATGTTCATGTCCATGGAATTTATGCATGAAATTCCATTCAAATATGTGTTCATCCACGGCCTTGTCCGGGATTCCCAGGGCCGCAAAATGAGTAAATCTCTTGGAAACGGCATCGATCCCCTCGAAGTCATCGATAAATACGGCGCTGATGCCCTCAGGTTCACTCTTGTTACCGGCAATACACCGGGCAATGATATGCGTTTCTACTATGAAAAGGTAGAAGGAAACCGGAACTTTGCCAATAAGATCTGGAATGCCACCAAATTCACACTGATGAATCTGGATGACTATGATAAAGACTTCGTTCCTACTGCTGATCAGTACACCCTGGCGGATAAATGGATTCTGGATCGCCTGGCCGCTACGGAAGACTACGTAAGCACAAACCTGGACAAGTACGAGCTCGGCGAGGCGGCTGACTCTATTTATAACTTTGCCTGGAACTACTTCTGCGACTGGTACATTGAAACCGCCAAGACCCGCCTCTACGGTGAACACAATACGGACCGCAAAGTGACCCAGTATGTACTGGTGTACACACTGACCCGGATGCTGGCATTGCTGCACCCCTTCATGCCATTCATCACGGAACACCTCTGGCAGCACCTGCCCCATGAAGGCAAGATTCTTGCACGGGCTCCCTGGCCGACATCCGATGATAACCTCCGGTTCCCGAAGGAAGCGGAACAGTTTGAGCGGATTATGGACTCCATTAAGGCTGTCCGCAATATGCGTGCTGAAGCGAACGTAACACCCAATAAGATGTGCCATATCGATGTGGCTGTTCTCCGGGATGATCTGAAGGAAGCCATCGAATCCCATAAAGAATACTACGAAAAACTGGGCCATGTGGAAACAATCAACCTTCTGGCCCCGGGCGCAGCAAAACCGGAAAATGCGCTGACCGCTGTAGTTACAGGTATGGAAGTATATCTGGAACTGAAAGGCCTTATCGATACAGAAAAGGAAAAGAAACGCATCGAAAAGGATAAGGCTTCCCTGGAAAAGGAAATCGCCCGTACTTCCGGAAAACTGAACAACAAAGGGTTCCTGGCCAAAGCACCGGAAGCCGTTGTCCAAAAGGAAAAGGAAAAACTGGCAGAATTCGAAGAAAAGATGAATTCCCTGAATGAACGGCTGAAATTCCTGCAGCAGCTGTAATGGGAGAGGCTGCAGCGGAGAGTGGTATCTTTGACCAGGGCGGCAGCAGCGGCGCCTGTCATGGCGCCGCTGGCTGACCGGCTTTTCTGGCGGTTGGCAACAAAAACGTACTTTCGCACGGCGCCAGTCATATTATTCCCATACTATCTCATATTCAAAGGAGAAATTATGAATTACGAAGAATCGGTGGCCTGGCTTGAACAGGCAGCTTCTTTTGGCATTAAACCGGGGCTGGAGAGAATCAAGGCGATGCTTTCTAAACTGGGAAACCCGGAAACTGCCTACAAAGTAGTCCATGTTACCGGAACAAACGGCAAAGGCAGCGTCACCGCCATGATCACCAGTGTACTGGAAAATGCTACACTTCGGGTGGGACGCTATGTTTCGCCCCATCTGGTGGATTATACAGAACGGATTTATGTCTGTGGACATGATATTTCCCGGGAAGATTTTGCGAAGGCAGCTACCGTTGTTCGCAAAGCGGCAGAGGAAGCTGTAGCAGATGGCGTAGAAGCGCCCACGGAATTTGAACTCCTTACAGCCATGGCTTTCTGGTATTTCAAAGAACAGAAAGTAGACTATGCTGTTATGGAAGTCGGCATGGGAGGACTCTACGATTCCACCAACGTCATTACTCCGGTGGTTTCCATCATCACAAACGTGGCCATGGACCATATGAAATACCTGGGCAATACGCTCCAGGAAATTGCTCACCAGAAGGCCGGTATTATTAAGGAAGGTATTCCGGTAGTAACGGCAGCCCAGCAGAGTGGCCTGAAACAGCTGAAAAAAGAGGCCCACGAGAAAAAGTCCCGCATTTATTTCTATGGCCGGGATTTTGAAATTGACTCCCGCCAGAAATGGCATCAGGGCCAGGTTATCACCATCAAGAGAAAAGATATGCCGAAGGATCTGGAAAAGGGAATTCTCTATGTTCCCTTTGTAGGAGCCCATCAGGCTGTAAACGCTGCAGTGGCAGCCATGGCGCTGACGGTCATCATGAAGCAGGATGACCGGGTGAACGAGAACGATCTCCGGGAAGGACTGGCCCGTACCCGGTGGCAGGGACGCTTTGAAATCCATACCATCCGTGGCGTCACCTACGTCATGGATGGAGCCCATAACCCCGCCGGTGCTGAAGCCCTGTCGGAGGCCCTGGAAGAACAGTATCCGAAGAAACGGCGGATTTTTGTCTTTACCTCTCTGGCGGATAAGGATACCCAGACTGTGATTCAGCTGCTCATCCGCAAAGGGGACATGGTCTTTGCCTGCCCTGCACCGACTCCACGGACCAGAAAGCCCGAAGAAATCGGGAAACTTATCGAAGAACAGCACATTGCCGTAGACTTTAAACCTGAAAACTCGGTGAAAGAAGCCCTGGAAGATGCCACAAAGGCAGCTGGAGAGAACGATATTGTCCTCATTTGTGGTTCTCTCTACATTCTGGGGGATGCGATTCGATACATTGAGGAAAAAGAAACAGAAGCAGCGGAAGCTGAAAAAAAATAGAACTGCAGCTGTAAAGGCTCATATGAAACAGGAAGTCGGGGAAAAAGTTTTTTTCCCCGACTTTTCTTGACGTATATCAATGTTTTTCTCGTTTGATTATGCTACTATAAAAGCAGATAGGAGTTTACATAAACTCATCGTCTGATGAAAATAAATTATGGCAGCTATTTCCGGGATAGAATGGCTATGTTATAATAACAGTGATGGGAATAAAATATACCGTATTTAAGAAATAAATATATGCTATATACCCTGCGTCCGGTTTTGATAAAAGCCTCATGTGTTTTGCTGAAGACAGGCTTGTTGCAAAGGAGGAAACATTTATGATTACTGAGCATGAAATATTTCTAACCGATCCCTCTGAAAAAGCAAAGGTCGTTGAATTCCTGAAGACCTTTGATCTCACATTTACAGGAAACATTGATTACACCATGGGCCTTTACGACGATGGTGAACTCATCGGCACCGGTTCCCTGGGTGGGCGGGTAATGCGGGATATCGCTATCCGCAAGGACTACCAGAAAAAGGGGCTTACCCGCCGTATTATCCGGAACCTCCAGGGCGAATCGAACCGCCGGGGGATTACAGGAAACCAGATTTTCACGAAACCGAAGAATGTCCCCGTTTTTGAACATATGGGATTCAAATGCGTAGCGGTGGCGGAACCCTATGCAGCCCTTCTGGAACGGGGCACGGACACACTGGAAGATTACCTGGGCCGGGTACGGGCGATTCTGGGCACTGGGGAAGGAAAGAACCGGGGCGCTATTGTCATGAACTGCAACCCCTTTACCCTGGGCCACCGGAGTCTTGTGGAATATGCCCACAACAACTGCGACGAAGTCATCATCTTCGCTGTGCAGGAAGACCGGTCCATATTCCCCTTCTCTGACCGTTTCTCCCTGATCAAGCAGGGGGTTCGGGACATGAAGGGGGTCGAAGTCATCAGCGGCGGTGATTTCATCATTTCCAATGCCACATTCCCCACCTATTTCATTAAAGGTACCGATGAACTGGCGGCCCAGACAAAGCTGGATGCCACAGTCTTTGCTACCCGCATTGCACCGGCCCTGAATATTACGGTCCGCTTTGTAGGTGAAGAACCGACGGACAAGACCACCATGGCCTATAATAATGCCATGCGGGAAGTCTTTGCTGCCAACGGCATCGAACTGAAAGAAATCCCCCGGGAGCAGAAGGGAAACCAGATCGTTTCCGCATCCACCGTCCGTAAGGCTCTGGCGGAGGATGATTGGGAAACTGTATACCGCATGGTACCTAAAACCACCCTTATTTACCTGAAGAGTCCTGCCGGTCAGGAAGTAATCCGCAAAATCAAGATGACCGAGGCCTTCAAGAAGATGGAAGCCGAAGAAAAAGCGAAAGAAGCTGCTGCCGCAGCGGAAGCTATGAAGAAGAAATAAAGATGAAAACAGCCCCCGACCGGATTTGGTCGGGGGCTGTTTAGGTATAAAGAGAAAAGATTATAATATAAAAGAGTGTATGGTGGCTGGAGGATTTACCCTTCAGCCACCGTCCATCGGCCGAGGACCCCTTTTCACTTGAGTCCTAATTCCTCCTTATGAGCCGTCATGCCGTCAATGCAGGCCTGCATCACTGTAGCTGCGTCGAGACCCAGCATTTCAAAGCCCTTCTTGATTACATCCCGGTTACAGCCGGCGGCAAAACGCTTATCTTTGAATTTCTTTTTCAGCCCCTTTACTTCCATCCCCGTAATGCCTTCCGGGCGCATGAGAGCATAGGCCATAACCACTCCTGTCAGTTCATCCACAGTGAACAGGCTCTTTTCGATGTCCGTGGTGGGCTCTACATCATTATCACAGATGCCCCAGCCGTGGGAAATGATGGTATTGATATCTTCTTCATCCACGCCTTCCGGTTCCAGAAATTCCCGGACATGGTGGCAGTGCTCATTCGGATATTTTTCATAGTCCACATCGTGAAGATAGCCGATGGCTTCCCAGTGGTCCTTATCCTGGTGGAAATAATCGGCCATGGCTCCCATGGCCGCACTCACTGCCAGGGCGTGGGTGAAAAGATGGTCTTCCGTCGTATATTTCGGCAGGATTTCCTTCGCTTTAGCAAGTGTTAACTGACTCATAATGACCTCCTTGTAATTGTATACTGTATGTATTATAACCCAAAGAGGGAAGATGGGGCTGGAGAAAGGTGGCTGAGGGGTAACGGCCTGCGGCCAAGGGGAAGGAGACGACGCGGGAAAATTAGGAATGAGGAATGAAGGTGACGGTGCAAATGAGATTAAGGTCGAGGCTGAAATCGCGTGTATTCACAACTACGTTGTCATTCCAACTGATACTACCCACAACTCGGTCGGCCGGGCCACAAAAGGAAGGTGCCTTAGTGTGCAGTAAAGGCACCAACTTGGGCCCGGCTCAGCAGTCCTCTGCAGGACTGCTGCATTTCGAGCGAGGGTAGCATGCTAAGTGAGTCTGTCCTTAAAATCACCACAGCTTCGATGAGTCGAAAAATCTTTCTGGTAAATGCCTGTGACGGTGTTACAACCCAATAGACCGCTGATGGTATGGTGAAAGGTGGCGGCGCAGGAATCAGGAAGCGTCGCGGGCGGAACAAGCATTTCTGGCAGCCGGAAGCCCCTGTCCGGTCGCACGTACACTCAGCCACAGGTCACCCGTCTTATGCCCAACCCCGCGCTCCTTTGCGGAATCTTGACGAAATATTGAAATATTTGCCTGATTTTCGTGATAAAATAAATAGAATAAGAGATACACGGGGAGCCGCAGGTCCCATACAGCCATATAAGCTTACAGTTGCTCAACACTACATCACTTACCTGCTTTTGCACCACATGGCAGAAAGGAGTCTCCCATGACAGATATTGAAAACCTGGGCGAAATGATACGGAATCACCATCGCATTGTCTTCTTTGGCGGCGCCGGCGTATCTACGGAGTCAGACATCCCCGATTTCCGCGGCGCCAATGGTCTCTATCGGCAGAAGACGGATCTGCCCTGGACGCCGGAGGAAATGCTGTCCCACCATTTCTTTGAGGAACATCCGGTGGAATTTTTCACGAACTATGCTGCCTTCACGGAGGCCATGCTGAAAGCCCGGCCGAATAGGGCCCACTATGTGCTGGCGGATTGGGAGAGGGAAGGAAAGCTTTCCGCTGTGGTGACCCAGAATATTGACGGCCTCCACCAGCGGGCAGGAAGCAGGAATGTGATGGAGCTTCACGGCTCTGTACTTAGGAATTTCTGTACCAGCTGCGGGAAATCTTTTACGGTGGACAGATTCCTGTCTCTCTGCCATCCGGTGCCCCGCTGTCCGGTCTGCGGCGGCGTCATCAAGCCGGACGTGGTACTCTATGAAGAACCGCTGGATATGGATACCATGCAGGATGCCATGGAGGCTATCCAGGAGGCGGATATGCTTATCATCGGCGGCACGAGCCTCGTTGTGTATCCGGCAGCGGGATTTGTGGACTACTTCACCGGCGACAGTCTCGTCATGATTAACAGGGATGAAACGGCCAAGGATTCGTCATGCGACCTGGTCTTCCACGATAGTATCGGAAAAGTGCTGGACGAAGCGGCGAAGATAGCAGAAGCATAGGATTCATGGTGATCGGATTATACGTATGAATGAGCTTTGCAGGCCGTTATCCGGCTCAGGTTTCCATTTTCCCCTTGCAAAATCCATTTCCTGTGTCTATAATAATCTATATAAGTTCAGAAACGGCAAGAGAGCCTTCGCAGAGATACGAAGGCTCTCTCTTTTTTTAGGAGGTGTTACCGGTGCGTTCCGTGTATCGCGGAAAGGGGTAAGGTAAACGATCTTATCCATGGAGTGAAACTGCATTTTGGGGAAAAGGCCCAGGAAACCTTTTCCTGTCATAACTTCATATAAAAATGGTGATGGTGCTGCTTTGCGGAATACTGTATTCCCGGCGGCTTTTTTATTTCTCAGTAAAGGATGATTTCTATGAAAAAATTTGCGATTCCCCCGTTTCTGGGGGCCTGTTTCCTGCCGACCCTGGCCCTGGCGGCAGATGGTGAAAGTAAACTGAACGGAGCCGATATAGCCTATATGGCCATTGCTACCCTGCTGGTGCTCATTATGACTCCGGCCCTGGCCTTTTTCTACGGCGGCCTCGTTCGCCGCAAGAATACGATCAATACCATCATGATGTCCATGGTGTGCCTGGCCATTTTCACAGTGCAGTGGTTCGTCTACGGCTACTCTCTTTCCTTTGGCCCCGATGTGGGCGGCATCATCGGGAACCTGGACTGGGCGTTCTTTAAACATGTGGGCATGGCAGCAAATCCGGACTATTCGGAAACCATTCCCCATATTCTCTTCGCCATGTTCCAGATGGCCTTTGCCATCCTGACCCCCGCCATCGTGAGCGGCGGCATCGTGGAACGGACCCGCTTCCCTGCGTACTGCCTGTTCATCCTCCTCTGGGGCACCCTGGTCTATGATCCCATGTGCCATATGGTGTGGGGCGTAGGCGGTTTCATCCGGGACATGGGCGCCCTGGATTACGCCGGCGGCACCGTTATTCATGTGACTTCCGGCTTCTCCGCCCTCACCGCAGCCATTCTCATCGGCAAGAGAAAGGGTTACGGTTTCCTGTCCCTCCGTCCCCATAACATTCCCTATGTCTGCCTGGGCGGCAGCTTCCTCTGGCTTGGATGGTTCGGATTTAATTCCGGCGCCGGCCTCATGTCCAACGACGTGATGGCCCAGGCCCTGGCCAATACAGGCATCGCCTCCTGCACCGCCGGTCTCGTATGGATCATCATCGAACAGATTGCCCATAAGAAAATGACTGCCCTCGGTCTTATGACCGGTATCCTGACCGGTCTTGTGGGTATTACACCGGGCGCTGGTTTCGTGGATGCCTCCGCTGCTTTCATCATCGGTCTCACCACGCCCTGTCTCTGCTATTTCTTCGTCTCCGAAGTGAAAGCGAAATTCGGCTACGATGACTCCCTCGACGCCTTCGGCTGCCACGGCATGGGCGGCGTATGGGGAGCCCTCATGACCGGCGTCTTCTGCACGAAGACCATCAACGATGCCGGAGCCGATGGCCTGCTCTATGGCAACCCGGCCCAGATGATTCCCCAAATCACCGGCATTGTCACGGGTATCATCGTGGCTGTGGTGATGACCACTCTCATCATCAAAGTACTGGGATGCTTCATGAAGGTTCGTGCCAGCGCTTCTGAAGAGGCCCAGGGTCTGGACCTCATCGATCATGGTGAAAGAGCTTATAATAAACTGTAAGAGGTGAACAGCATGGATACAGAAAAGAAAATCTATAAAGTGGATGCGGTGATTCGTCCGGAAAAACTGGAAGAGCTGAAAGACAGGCTCTATGAAATCGGCGTCACCGGCATCACGGTGACCGAAGTCTACGGATGCGGCCTCACCCATGGACAGGAAGAAATTTACAGGGGCAACGTACTCTCCGTGAACCTCCTGCCGAAGATCAAGATTGAAATCGTCATTTACGAAACGCCCCTGGAAAAACTCGTCCAGACAATCCGTGATACATGCAACACCGGCCACGTGGGGGACGGGAAAATCTTCGTCTCCGAGCTGGTGACCGCCGTGAAAATCCGGACCGGCGAAAAAGGTGGGGCAGCTATCATTGATGATAAAGCATAAATATTTTCATGCTTATTACGGAAATATTTGATGGAAAAGTCAATGCTTCTATATTGACAGGTTCCATCTACTCCATCTATAATAATAAATAAGCATTGCAGGTCTGTGGCTGAAAGTCGATGGTAGTCGCAGCCAAAGCGATCCACGTAACGCAGGAAAAATTCCTGCTGAGCATGGTGCGGTTTAGATGTAAGTCCTGCCGGGAAAACCGAGAGGGTCAGTAGTGAGAGGTAGATACCGGGTAGCGAACGCTCCAGCAGGCGAGTGTGGGGTCAAAAGCCAGGTCAGCTGTGAATGCTTATTATTTATATTTACGAGTGATGATCAAAAGAAGTACTGGGAATTATCCTTCAGAGAGGACATGGATGGTGGGAGTGTCCGGAACGATTTTCAGGAAATGCCTTTGGGAGCTGAAAAGGGGAATTTGAAGTATCCTTTTCCGCAGGGCTGCGATACAGCCGAATGTGCGGCATTTGCCGACAGAGTGGAATAACGGGCCACCGTCTCTGTGAGGCGGTGGCTTTTTGAATGAAGAAAGAAGATGATGGGATTGTGTCACTGTAGCAATGATGCCTTGTCTGTCTTTCTGAAATGGAAATATTGATCTGACTCGCGATGGAGGAATTTAAATGGAAGAAATTAAAGTTTATAACACACTGACAAAGAAAAAAGAGGTATTTAAACCGATAACACCGGGGGAAGCAAAAATTTACGTCTGCGGTGTAACTCCTTATAACCATCCTCACATTGGGAACGCCCGTCCGGCGGTGACCTGGGATGTTATCCGCCGATATCTGGAATATATCGGATACAAAGTGACTTTTGTACAGAACTTCACAGATGTAGATGATAAAATCATCAATAAAGCCAATGCAGAAGGCACGGACTGGAAAACGATTTCCGACCGTTATATTGATGCCTATTTCCAGGTTATGGATGCCCTTCATGTACGCCGTGCTGATGTATATCCTCGGGTTTCCGAACACATGGATGATATTATCCATATGGTAGAAACGCTGATCAAAAAGGGACATGCCTATGTTCTTGGTGGTGATGTTTACTATGATATTTCCACATTCAAGGATTATGGCAAGTTGTCGGGCCGGAAGATTGAGGACATGCTCGCTGGTGCCCGCATTGAAGTCAATGATGAAAAGAGAAATCCCGGAGACTTTGCACTTTGGAAAGCTGCCAAACCGGGAGAACCTTTCTGGGAAAGCCCCTGGGGGAAAGGCCGTCCGGGCTGGCATATAGAATGCTCTGCCATGTCCATTCATTATTTGGGAAAAACATTTGATTTCCACGGAGGCGGTTCTGACCTGATTTTCCCGCACCATGAAAATGAAATTGCCCAGTCCGAAGGATGCACGGGGTGCCATTTTGTTGATTACTGGCTTCACAATGGTTTCATTACCATCAATTCGGAAAAAATGAGCAAGTCTTTGAACAACTTCTTCCTTGTAAAGGATGTGCTTGAAAAGTATTCCGGCGATGCGCTCCGGTATTTCCTCCTTTCCACCCATTATAGAAGTCCATTGGATTTCTCCGATGACCGGCTGGAAGAAGCAGAAAAGAACATGGATAAATTGAAAGATGTCATTGCCCGGGTGAAAGAACTTTCCGGCAAAGAAGGATCGGTAAAGACCGATGCCTCCCAGGCTCTTGAAAAGGCAGCCGATGAGGACATGAAAGTTTTCCACGATGCCATGGATGATGATTTCAATACAGGCCTGGCTACCGGTGCCATGTTTGACCTGGCAAAGGCAATCAATGTCTACTACAATGAAGTACATGGCGGCACTGCATTCGACAGGGAAGCTTTGGACAAGGCCGGAAACGCATTCAAGACGATTCTGGATATCCTTGGCATTCTGGAAAAGGAATGGAAGAAGAAAGAAGCCTACGACGACAAGGACTATAATGACCTTATGGATGTGATCCTGTCTGTCCGTCAGTCCGCCAGAAAGGCAAAGCAGTACCAGCTGGCCGATGAAATTCGTGACAAGCTTGGTGAAATCGGTATTGTGATTGAAGATACTCCTACAGGAGCAAGGTGGAAAAAGCGTGGAGTTTAAAAGAGTCCTGTTCCTGAAAAAGCAGATGGCCCATAAGATTGGTAAAGCATCTCCTGTTCTTGGTGAGCAGGAGGTCTTTTCCATGGATGCCTTAACCCTGGCCTACATGGGCGATGTATGCTGGTCATTTTTTATCAGGAAATCATTAATCGATACGGGTATATATAATGTACAGATTCTGAACAGCCTGGCATCGGAAATTGTTTCCGCCCGGTGGCAGAGTCGTATCCTTTTCGAAATCAGGGAACTGCTGAATGAAAGGGAATTAAAGGTCTGCAAAAGAGCGAGAAATACAAGTTCCCATGTGCCAAAGAGCGCTACGGTAGAAGAGTATCGGGAATCTACAGCCTTTGAGGCACTTCTGGGATACCTGCAGCTCTCCGGGCAGGTGGAACGGCTGGATTTCCTGATGCAGCGCAGCCTGAAGTATGTGGCAGGAGAAATGGGACATGAAAACGGATAAACGGAAAGGTCCTTCTTTTAAGAATGATTGCAAGCTGGCAGAACGGAAGAGAAAATTTTACGGAAAAGGAGAAAAAAGAGGAGACAGGGGGCAGGGACCGTCTTCAGATTCTCTTCTGATTTGCGGAAGGAACAGCGTCACGGAGTTTCTCCATGCCGGGGGAGTGCGAAAAGTCTTTGTAAAGGAAGGAAAGAAGGATGAACGTCTTCTTTCTATTCTTTCGTTGGCCGGGGAGAAAGGCACTTCTGTGGAAGAGGTTTCGGAAGACCGGCTGGATGAACTGGCCCAGGGAATTGTGCATCAGGGAATCGCTGCACTTCTTAAGCCCTATGAGTATGCGGATTTGGACAATGTCCTTTCTGAGTGGGAAGGCAAATCTCCAATCCTCATTCTTTTGGATGGGCTTGAGGACGTAAGAAATCTGGGAGCTATTGTGCGTACAGCGGAATGTGCCGGTGCGGCGGCGGTGCTGCTGCCGAAACATAAAAGCCCGCCGGTTACGGCAGCAGCCATGAAAACGGCAGCCGGCGCTTTTGCCTATCTTCCGGTGTGCCAGACCGGCAATATCCGCCAGACTCTGGAATCTCTGAAAGACAAGGGGTTCTGGGTAGTCGGTGCAGACATGGATGGAGAAGACCTGTACTATGAGGCGAACCTGAAGGGACCATTGGTCATTGTGATGGGAGCAGAAGGAAAAGGGGTCAGTCCCCTGACAAAGAAACTCTGTGATTTCTGCGTTCGTATTCCTATGAAAGGAAGGGTATCTTCCCTTAATGTTTCCGTAGCGGCAGCCCTTCTTATTTATGAAGCTGCCAGGCAGAGGAGCCAGTCATGAAAGATCTCTATCTGGTAGATGGATATAATGTAATCTTCTGGTGCCCTGAGATTTTTGGCAGGACAGATCTGGAATCAAGTCGTAAAAAACTGATTGATCTTATGGAAGATTATGGTGCCCACAATGATATAGAAGTCATTATTGTCTTTGATGGTCAGGGACAGTCTACAAAGGCAAAGGTGGAAAAAATCGATGATTTTTTTACATTGGTTTATACACCAAGCCGTATGACCGCAGACAGTTATATAGAAAAAGAATCCTATTTGCGGCGGGATGAATACCGTCATATCTTTGTTGTTACTTCCGATGGGCCGGAACAGAGTCAGGTTTTGGGCAATGGCTCCTATCGGGTAGCGGTGGATGATCTGGTAAAGGCGGTTAATGAAGACAAGGCTGTGCAGACTACTTTTATCAATCATAACAATCGGAAAAACCTTCGCAGTGAAATAGGCCGTGCCATTCCGGCCTCAGTCCAGGAGAAGCTGGATAAATTGAGAAAGAGGTAATGGAAAATGGTGCGATGGTTGTCTTGAGCCAGGTAACCGGAGTGACCCAGGGTGAAGACGATCTATCCTTTGTGGGCTGCTCCTGCCATTTTTTGTTTTTGGATAATGGCTTGAAACTTTGGCTGTGGATTGGGTATCGGAAATGACCATGATATATATCCCCTTGACCCTTATTCCGGTTTAGTATAAAATAGTCTTTGATATCATCATTTCATCAATGAAAGACCGTATCTGCCCTGATGCGTGGCAGGTGCAGAGGAGGATTTACAGTGAAATACTTTTTGATTGGTTTGACCCTGATTGTCTCTTTGCTTCTGATTGTTGTCGTTGTGGGACAGGAGTCCAAACAGGCCGGGATGGGTACGGCTATTGGCGGCGGCACAGAAAATATGGCAGGAGGAAGGACACGCGGCAAAGATGCAGTACTGTCAAAGTTTACCATCGTATTCGGCACTATTTTTGCTGTACTCTGCCTTGTACTGGGCAGGTATATGAATACTTTCTGATTGAAAGGGGAGGGGCTTGCCGTGGGCAGGCCTCTTTTTATTTTGCCCTTGCAGAAGGGCTTTATTTCATGTAGTCTTAATAGGGATACTTGTTTTTTACCTCTTCCGACAGGAAGCGATTGATACAGGAGATACAAATGGATAAAAAGGAGCTTTTACCTTATAAACCGGGAGTCGTACTGCAGGGTACTTATAAATCATATGGCCGGTTTGGATTTCTTTTGACCGATGAAGACCATGAAGATGTTTACATCGCAGAAAAGGACCATCTGAATGCTGTCAATAATGATACCGTAGAAGTGAAGACCATGAAGAGCGAAACCGGCCGTCATAACACGGAAGGTCGTATTACGAGGGTCATTGAAAGGGCCAATGATACTTTCGTCTGCACCTATGAGATGCTCAAGGGTGGCGGAGAAGCAGTACCGATTGATGAAAAGGTAGATATGGTGATCCAGATTCCCGAAGGACAGGAGATGGGGGCTACGACCGGAGCCCGGGTAGTGGTAGAAGTGACCAGGTGGCCGGGAGAATGGACTGATGCGGAAGGTCATGTGACGGAAATTATCGGCTATAAAGGCGATAAGGGGCTGGATATAGATATTATTGTTGCCCAGCACAGGCTGCCCCATGTGTTTTCCGATGATCTCATGGAAGAAGCCGATCATCTTTCCCGCACTATTGTGCCGGAACCGGGACTTAAAGATTTCAGAAATATTCCTATTGTTACTATTGATGGTCCGGATTCCAAGGATCTTGATGACGCCGTATACTGTGAAAAGAAAGATAATGGGCATTTTGAACTGGGCGTTCATATTGCCGATGTATCCCGGTATGTCAGGAAAGGAACGCTTCTGGATGATGAGGCTTATCGGAGAGGAACCAGTGTCTATCTGGCGGATCGGGTCATCCCGATGCTTCCCTTCCAGCTGTCCAATGATCTCTGCAGCCTGAATCACGATGAAGACAGATACGCCATGTCCTGCGTCATGGATGTAGCACCGGATGGGACGGTAAAAACGGAATGTATTTCTCCATCCATTGTTCGGGTAGCAAGGCGCTGTAATTATCCGGAAATTAATAAGGCCTTTGATGAAGGTATTGCACCGGAAGATCTGAAACTGCACCTTCCTATGCTGGAAGATTTGAGGGAATGCGCAAAAGTCCTGCGGGACAACAGGACCCGCCGGGGAGCATTGGATTTTGATTTTCCGGAATATAAGGTAATCCTCGACGAAGATGGTACACCGCTTCGTATTGAAAAGAGAATCCGCGGAGAAGCGGAGAAGATGATTGAGGATGCCATGATTGCCGCTAATGAAGCGGTGGCCCGTTTCCTGGAAAAAACAGGTCATATTTCTATTTACCGGGTCCATGACCACCCTGACAGGGATAAACTGAATTCGCTGAAGCGCCTCATTGCCATTATGGGTCTTCCTATCCATATTCCCGATGATCCGGAGCCGAAGGATGTGCAGAAACTGCTGGAATCGGTCAAAGGAAAAGATATTGAAGCTGTGGTGCAGGTTATGACGCTCCGTTCCCTGCCCCAGGCCTGCTACAGCACCAATAATGATGGCCATTTCGGTATTGCCAGTGAATGCTATACCCATTTCACATCGCCAATCCGCCGCTATCCTGATCTTATGGTACACCGCCTGATTCGCGAGGCTCTTCATGATAATATGACGAAGGGCCAGCGGAAAAAACAGACAGAATTCCTGATCCGAGCTGCAGAACACTGCTCTGAAACAGAACAGAACGCTACGGAAACGGAACGGGACGTAGATGATCTGAAGATGACGGAATACATGGTCCCCTTCGTGGGTGAACCGTTTGATGGCAGGGTCACAGGAATTACAAAATTTGGTATTTTCGTGGGTTTGGATAATGGGGTAGAAGGACTTGTCCATATCGATTCCATGGACGATGATGAATATATTTACCAGGAAGATACGATGACCATGAAAGGCCGGTTCTCCGGGACTACATATTCCATGGGGATGCCGGTTCGAGTAACGCTGGTGAAGGCGGATAAGGAAAGACGGGAAGTGGACTTCATTCTTGGAGAAATCCATTCTCCCCTGAATCTGGAAAAGAAAACCCGCAGCTTTTCTAAATCCCATTCCCGTAAAAAGGGAAAAACGGGAGGAAAAGGAAAGAGTAAAGGGAATAGTAAAGGTAAGAGGAACAGGTAAGTATAAGCAGTCTCGCATGGAAAAAGGGATTCCATGGTGTGACAGCTGCTTTACCCAAACTATGAACATGTACCTCTTGAATCACGATGTCCTCGTAAAGGAGGGACAGCAGGAAAGCAGGAGTCATTGATGACAAAGGAAAAATTAAAATCAGCTCCGCCGGTTTCGACCAATCGGCAGGCTTATCATAATTATTTTATTCATGAAACCTATGAATGTGGAATCGCCCTGACCGGTACAGAAGTGAAATCTATAAGAGCAGGCCGGGTGAATCTCCGTGACAGTTTTGCGAAAGTGGAGAATGGAGAGGTGTACCTCTGGAATGCCCATATCAGTCCTTATGAACAGGGCAATATTTTCAACCATGACCCACTTCGTACCCGGAAGCTTTTGCTTCATAAGCAGGAAATCCGCAAAATTGAGATGAAACTGAAGACAAAGGGATATACTCTGGTACCCCTGAAAATGTACTTTCGCCATGGTAAAGTAAAGGTGGAAATCGGAACAGCTACAGGTAAGAAATTATACGATAAACGGCAGGATATGGCTGAAAAAGCGGCTAAGAAAGATCTGGACCGCCGTATCAAGGAACAGCGTTACGACTGGCGATAGTTTAAAAGTTGCAGAAAGCGGCCAATCAGAGTAAAGTAAGGGAAGCACTGATTAAATCTGACTCTGCGAATTAATCAGTGCTTCTTGAGGTAAATAGCGGGCTGCAGTTCGGGTTATAGCGGGAATAAGGAGATAGAGATGGATAAATCGGATAAACCCTTTTACAGGAAAGGCGGTAAATCTTTTCACAAAGACAGAAAGGGTAATGGAAGCAGAACATTGCGCAGGAGAAAACTGGAACCGGGCGTGGAATTTGAAGACCGCACCCTGGGTGTAGGCATTGTAAGAAAAGTAACGGAAGATGGCATCACTGTAGCATTCGGCGACGTGGAAAAGGTTATTCCCCGCCGGAAAAGGGATGATGGGAAAAAATTTTCCGGTTCCCGGGCAGATGGTAAGCCTTTTGAGAAAAAGGTATTTACTTTTGATACAAAGGGTCGGCCGGAGGATCGGCAGAAAGGCCGCGGGAAGGATGAAGTGACTGTGGGCCTTTCGGTGGTTGATGAAAAGCTTGGTAAAGGCGTAGTCAGCCGCATCACGGAGCGGGGGGGCTATGTGACCTATGAGGCTACGGGAGAACATGTTATGTATCCCCAGGGGTTGCCTGCAAAGCTGAAGAAGAGTGCTTTTCCCGAAAGGAAAAGGGAAAAAAGGAAAATTCTGCCTAAGGAGAAAGGCAGGACTTACCGGGTACCGGAACAGGAAAAGCCGGAACCTGCGCACCAGATTATTCCCCACAGGGCAAAGGAAACCCACCGTGGTAATACACGGTTTATCGATCTTGGAGAAGGGACCATGGTTTTTTCTCCGGATTATGGAGAGGGAGTTATTACAGCCATCAATCATGGTCACCTGACAGTGGAATTCAGGGATGGATCGAGAGATTTTGCTTATCCCGCTGCATTTGCGGAAGGACAGATTATAGTCCCGGAAAAGAAAGATGAGAAATAAGAAATTTGAGATTTGTGCCTTGAAAGTTGAGGTACGAATCTCAATTTTTGATTGGGAATGGCATGTTGGTCCTGGCCGGTTCCGTTTGTTGTGCTGGTGGTACAACCATACCTGGAACTTCCGGCAGCTGGCAGCTGCCGGAAGCCCCGTGGGAGTGTTTCTACTCATAAGCATGTGGGCTGCTGTACTCCAATAGCTCGATGAACTACCATTGAATTTTCCATCTCCGGTGTTGACAGGAACCAGCTATTAATTTTACCTTGAAATACATATAAAAATAAACTATAAAAAGAGTTAGAAAAAGCAGTTCTAAAAAATTGTTTAATCATGTATAATAAATGTGGATGAGGATAATAGCCTGAAGGGGGAGAGGCCTCACAAAAATACCCCGACCATGCTGGAATCGTAAGCCATCCTGCAAAGATGAATCCATAAGAGCTCCGGGCTGAAATCATCCCGTTCGATGCAGATCCTGATTATCCTGTAATTTGCAGGGAATTGGGAAAAGATTTAAAGTCGTCAGTTAAATGAATCAGGCGTATCATCAGGCCTGAAGATATGGTATGGAATAGAGATGTGGCCCTATATGTTCTGTTCCCTCCATGATCTTCGGGCTTGTTGTAGTGCAATGGATGATTTGATTTACTTGACGTAGCCCTGTTTCTACTGCATCCAGCTTTTATTACGTTAGTTTATCCATAAAAAAAGAGCCGGCAGGGCTCTTTTTATTTCTTTTCCATGAGGATATAGCTCTCATCACGTTTGAAGGACTTTGACATGTCCATCTGGAATTTGGGGGGCTTCCCATCAGCTTTGATCTCTACTTCCCGGATATTGGGAAATTCAGTAAGCGTATCTACGGTCATAGCGATGAAAAGGGATTCCGCTGTCTCCCCTTTCAGGCTGTTCAACTCTTTACTGAAATTCACGTAGGCATTTCCGTCTTTGATGGAAATAGTCTTCAAAGATACTCCTGCAGGGAGCAGGGGGTATTTTGATTTCCTGTCGGCCCGTATCATTTCTTCCAATGCAGATTTGGCGGTATGGTCACTGGCTTTGACTTTCAGGGAGACTGGAACGATTTTCAGTCCATCCTCAGAAGCTTTATAGTAGATAAGGGTGGAAGATGCCTCTGCAGGAGCTTTTACAGGCTGCGAAGAGGCAGCTTTGGGGGAAAGGCTCTGTGCACTCTGCTTTCCTGATTCCGGTGCGCATCCGGAAAGCGCAAGAACGGCGGCCAGAGACAGGGTAAAGAACAGGGGTTTCTTATTCATTGCGTTTCTCCTTACTGAATGGCAGCAAAGTAATTAACGAGACCGTTAAAGAGACTCTGGGCGATACTTCTGGGAGCCCAGGAGGAAGTCAGCATTTTTACGCGGTGGCTGTTTGTAATGAATCCCATTTCCATGAGGACAGATGGCATGGCAGTGTGTACATTGACGTAGAAGTCATTGGATCGTACGCCTCTATCCGGAATAGAAAGAGAGTTCAGTGTGGCCTGGTGCATCATCTGTGCCAGAAGCAGGTCCTTGGAACTCTTGGCATTATAATAGGCGGTGGTGCCGTCCACGGTAGAATTGGAGAAGGAATCAATGTGGATGGAAACGAAAGCATCGGCATGGGCTTCATTGGCTACATCGCAGCGGGCCTGCAGTTCCGGCGTGGCATCGGCCCAGGGACCATATACGTCTTTATCGGTGGTCCGGGTCATGACCACTTTTGCACCGGCGGAGGTCAGCATATCCCTCAGCGGTAGAGCGATGGAGAGAGTAATGTCTTTCTCATAGACCGTCTTATTGCCTACATGGCCCACGGCACCTACGTCGGTACCGCCATGCCCGGGATCAATACAGATGACCTTACCTTTCAGAACATTCTTTGCTTCATTGGAAACATTGTAAGATTTACCGGAGGTGGAAGCAGCAGAAGAAGCGGGAGAGATTGCTTTTCTCTTATTAGATTGTATAGTTCCTTTTACAGGGATATCAACAACCAGACGATGGGGCTTTTTCATTTTTGCATCCGGACGGAGAGCAAAAACCCGGATATCGTCTATTTTCTGAGGCTTTGTGAGAGCTACATCCAGGTAGGTGTCCCCGTCTTTTTCTGAAAGGGTAGCAAAATCTACAGCCCGGGGGTCCATGTCATACTGGGAGGCCACATTTCCCATAGCTGTATTTCTCATGATAACTTCGAAATTTTTACCTGCATCATCAATGGCAGCTTCTGCATGGACCGCCCTGGTCAGATCCATAGCAATGCGGACGTAGGGAGGATTGCCTTCATTGTGGACAGTCCAGCGTAGAGAATTCACCTCTGCACTTTTTGCCATGACCGGTAAGGTTAAAGGTAAAAGAATAAGAAATAATAATGCAAATAACCATTTTCCTATAGATTTCATAAAATGTCCTTTCTTACTGTGCTGGATATATGAATCAAAATACACGTAGTGGTGAATACTTCTAATTATATCACGTAAAGAAAGACAGAGGATATTTCAACCAGGGAAAATGATAATCGTCATATTTCTACAGATTTTCTTTCTCAAATTTTTAACGTAAAGTTCTTTTCACAATGACCTGTGGAGTAGACCTGGGAATTGATTTAACAAATTCCTTATATATGTTTCCTCTTTCAGAAGTAGTAGCAAAATAGAGAAAATAGTAGTAAAATAATTACATATTGTCAAAATGAGGAAATATGGACTTTTGCAAGAAGGAGTTTTTTCAAGTGAAATCATTCTCAAGCTATTGGAAAAAAGCGGCACTTCTGGCGGCGGCTTCCCTGCTTTCCCTGGCGGCCTTTGGTCTGGCGGGCTGTGGAAACGGCGTATCGGAAGGCAGCTCTTCTGCGTCAGCTTCTTCACAGCCTGCAGCTTCCCAGACTGCACTGAAACCCGGAGTGGCGGTAGTGAAGCGGGATCCCAGTGTTCCATACAGTGTACCTGAAGGTGTTTCGGTCCTCATGTATCACATGATTGGCAATCAACAGGGAAATGCAGCTATCATGACAGAGGCCAATCTGCGAATCCAAATGAATTATCTCAGGGATCATGGCTACCATCCTATCACCATGCAGGAGCTTTATGATTATGTGACGAAAGGGGCTCCTTTGCCGGAGAAGCCGGTGTGCATTACTTTTGATGATGGCTATCTGGACAGTTATACCATTGTTTATCCGCTGATGAAGGAGTACGGATACCCCTGGACCCTGTTCCTTATTACCGATGATGTAGGGAAACCCTATAACCGCATGACCTGGGACCAGTTGAAAGAAATGGCAGACAGCCATACAGTGACTATTGCCAACCATACCCTTTCTCATCCGAAGCTTCATAACCTGGCAACGGCTAAGGAAAAGGAAAAAGAAATTGTGGAGGCAAACCAGGCGCTGAAGTACCATCTGGGAATCGATAATCCATGGCTCGCTTATCCCTATGGCGACTACGATGATGAGGTGGTGGCCATTGCAAAGAAGGCTGGCATCAAGATGGCAGTTACCACCGATGCCGGCAGGGTCCATGTAGGCAGTTATCCTTATGAGCTGAAACGGGTATATATTGGAAATGATATTTCCCTGGCCCGATTCTCTGAAAGACTGAATAAAGATAATTATACACCGGTCTGACAGGCCTTCTGCTGCTATGGCAGATCATAGGAACCCTGGTTTTTATTAGGAGCACGAATGAAACGTATATTTCACAGCTTTATATTTAAGTTCATACTGATGACATTGATTTTCTTTATCGTCACGTCACCGATTGTGGTCCTGTTCGGACCATTCGGCAATCTGAAACGTGCCGTGGTGGGAGCTATTATGCGGTCCCGCCATCCCCAGTACATCACCTGGCTCTATTCCCAGGATGAACTGAATAAAATCCTCGGCGTTGTGACTACAACGGATACGCAGAAGATGTTTTCCTTTAAGCCGCGGACTGATTCTTCCCTGACACTCAAGAAAATCGAAACATCCCGCTTCGTGGGATATCTGCTGGAAATTCCGAATCCCACCCGTGTACAGGTTGCAACGGCGGAGGATATTAATGAAAAAGGGGATACTACCAGTAACATCGCTAAAAAGAACAATGCCGTGGCCGCTATTAATGGCGGCGGGTTCTATGACCCCAATGGCACCGGTACCGGCCGTCTTCCCTATGGATTTATTATTCATGGCGGCAAGTATCTTCTGGGCCAGCAGGTCGATGATAATGAAAAGGTCGATTTTGTTGGCATGACGAAGAGCGGCAACCTGATTGCCGGCCATTATAATAAGAAACAGCTTCGGGACCTCGGCGCTGTGGAGGGGCTGACTTTTGGTCCGCCGCTCATTATTAATGGAGAAAAGGTCATTAAAAGTGGCGATGGCGGCTGGGGAATTTCTCCCCGCTCCGCCATCGGCCAGAAGAAGGATGGAACCATCCTGTTCCTCGTTATTGATGGCCGTCAGCCTGGATACAGTATCGGCGCAACCCTGGTGGATTCGCAGAATATCCTGTACGAAAATGGCGCTTACATTGCAGCCAATCTGGATGGGGGTTCTTCTACGACCCTGTACTACAATGGCAAGGTTGTGAATAAGCCGGCGGATCTTTTGGGTGAACGTATGATACCAACCGCTTTTATCGTGAAATAAGGAGGACAGGTTGAATAAGAAGTTATGCCAGCTGGCATTCTGCTTTATTTTGGGCATCGGCGTCCAGGCCGGAGCGTATCTGTATATGGACCGCGTTCTCTTTGCCCCCTTGTCCAGCGGAGACTATGATATGTCCGATGTAAAGGACAAGGTAGCGGAAGCGGCAGAAAAAGAGGGAAAGAAGCTGTATGCCAAGGTCAGCGTCAAAGGTAAGGCCTACTATTCCCATGATTTCAAATATATGGCAGATGTGACGAAGGACAGTGTTACCATTTACAAGGCCGATGATCTGAATAACCCGCAGAAGGTGGACCTGAAGAACCAGGGCGTATCCTTCTTTGAATGGATGCCTGACCGGAATCTGGCACTCATGGCCCTCTATCCTATCCATTGGAGTGGTGGACGGTGGGATGTGACGTTGGCCAGATACAATCCGGATGGAACTACCCATGAGTCCGATGCACCGATTCGGGACCTGCCCAGAAATGCAAAAATTGTGGATGTAGCTTATTCTACAGCCACAAATGCGGTATATATGAAGATGGAAGTGGGCAAAGGGCTTTACCGTATTTATCGCACCGATGCGAACTATGATACCCGCCGTATTTATGTCCAGACTTCCCATATCGGAAAAATCGCAGTGTACTATGATAAAGACCGCCTCTTCTATGATGACAGCCAGAAGGGAATTCTTTATACATTTAATGGGGATGACAGTTCCTGGCGCGTCATTTCTCCACCCGGCGCTTTCCGGCTTGTTGGACTTGGCGATGACAAGACCATTTATGCCGTAAAGATTAATACGAAAGGGGAAGTCACTGCTTACTACACAGGCAAGCTGGGAGTCGGATTTAAAGAAGTGAAGGCACTGGATACACCGGTGGATTTCAATTCCGTTACACTCCATATGATTAAAGAAGCCGCTTCCCAGGCGGGAAAATAAAAAAAGTCAGTGAAGAAAAATTTCTTCACTGACTTTTTTTGCTGTATCCGGGGACAGGCCGGGACAATATAACTCCAGAAACTTCAGGTAGAAATCATGGCCCCATTCCATTCTTCTTCTCGCCATGGGCGGCTCAAAATGGTATAATATGCGAGAAGTATGTATTCATGAAGGGAGCGCGTGAATGGAAGAGAAAGAAGAAGTCTACACGGCTGATGACCGCCTGATTGTAGCCCTGGATGTGGATTCTTTTGACAAGATGAAGGCACTGGTAGATGAACTGGGAGACCTGGTTTCTTATTATAAGGTAGGAATGGAACTGTACTACAGTGCCGGCAGTGAAACGATCCATTATCTGAAGGAACATGGGAAAAAGGTTTTTCTTGACCTGAAACTCCATGATATTCCCAATACCGTTGGACACAGCGTAGCTTCGGTGACTAGGCTGGGAGTCAACCTGATTACAGTCCATGCCGGTGGCGGCAGGGCCATGATGCAGGCAGCAGCCAGATATGCGAGAATTACAGCGGAAGAGCTGGGAGTAGAACGTCCCAAAATTCTGGCAGTTACAGTTCTTACCAGTTTCGATGACCAGGGATGGCAGGAAGTAGGGGGGCATCTTCCCATCCAGGACCATGTACTGGAACTGGCAGAGCTTGCTAAGGAATCCGGTGTGGATGGAGTTGTTGCTTCTCCTAAAGAAGCGTCCTCTATTCGTAAAATGGCGGGTGATGATTTTCTGATTGTTACGCCGGGCATCCGTCCTGCCTTTGCCCAGACCGATGATCAGAAACGTATTGCTACGCCATCGGAGGCATTCAAGGATGGCTCTTCCATGCTCGTTATCGGCCGTCCGATTACTCAGGCCATCGATCCCTGCGCTGCAGCACGGCTTATTTTAAAAGAAATTAAGGAGAATGCATGATGAACGAAAAAGAAGTTGAATCTTTACTGAAAGAAACAAAGGCAATCCTGGAAGGCCATTTCCTTCTGACCAGTGGTCTTCACAGCCCGCTCTATGTAGAAAAATTCAATGTTCTCCAGCACCCGGAATATACGGAAAAGCTTTGCCAGGAATTTGCGAACCATTTTAAGGGCAAGGGCATTGAAACGGTTATCGGACCGGCAACCGGCGGCATTATCCTTTCCCAGGTAACAGCCCGCCTCCTCGGTGTTCGTTCGATTTTCACAGAACGGGAAAATGGAAAAATGACCCTTCGCCGCGGCTTTAAAATCGCTCCCGGCGAAAAAGTGCTGATTGTGGAAGATATCGTCACCACCGGCGGTTCCATCAAAGAAGTGGTGGATGTAGTCAATAAGGCTAAGGGCGATATCGTGGGAATCGGTTTGCTCGTTGACCGTTCCGGCGGCAAGGCGGACTTTGGCGTGCCTCCTGAAAAAGTATATCCGCTCCTTCATCTTACCGTTCCGACTTATAAACCGGAAGAGTGCCCGCTGTGCAAAGCAGGGGTGCCGATTACTGAACGGGGAAGCCATCATCTGAAATAAGTAAAATATAGACATGGGAAAAGCCGTGAAAAATGTATTTTTATTTTTCACGGCTTTTTATAGTGAAGCAGGTGCCAGGAATGGAAGAGTTCATAAGGGGCATAGTGGACTATTCCATAGCCGGACACCTCTACTTATATCAGTATGGATATGATTTCATCAGCCATTATTCTGAGGCAGCGGTCCCTCTGTAAGTTCCTGCATCAGATCATGGACGGTGGTGATTTTATTGATTTTCCAGGCATTGGCACCGCAGAATATGAGACCGTGGTCCACGTCGCCTTTTACGGCTCTAATAAGAGCCTGGGTGATACAGTAGGGGGTTGTGCTGGGATCACAGGTCTTCAGGCAATGGAAGCAGTTGGTCACCGGCATCCGCCTGTTTCTGACGGCACAGACGAATGGATTCAACAGGGCACGGCCCGGCATGTGAACAGGACTCTGTACAATGGTCACATCTTTGGCTTTCGCTTTAACATACATGTTTTTAAATGCTTCTGATGCGTCACATTCTTTGGTGGCCACGAAGCGGGTAGCCATCTGTACGCCGGAGAGGCCCAGGGAAAGGTAGTGCTCTATATCTTTTCTATCGAAAATACCTCCGCCGAATATAACGGGAATTTTTTTGTGGAATTTTTCTTCAAAATCCCGTACCACATCGAGAATTTCACGGATTTCCTTTTCATAACCATCACTTTCATGCATCTTGACCTGCTCCCGGGTATAGCCAAGGTGTCCCCCAGCTTTAGGACCCTCAATAACAACCAGGTCTGCGGTTCTGTTGTGGTGTTTTGCCCAAAGCTTTAGAATGACCCGTGCTGCTTTCGGAGAACCGATGATAGGGGCAATTTTTGTATCTGTTCCTTCTACACAGACTGGCAGGTCCGCCGGCAGGCCGGCTCCGGAAAAGATAATGTCCGCACCATTTTCGGCGGCCGTGCGGGCGTAATCCTCATAGTGCTGTCCGCGCCACATGATATTTACGCCGATGATGCCGTTTTTTGCTTTTTCACGGGCCCTGCGGAGCTGGTCTTTCAGAGCACGGATATTGGCTTTTACTGTATTTGTGCGGAAGTCCGGTTCGTTAAATCCGACCTGGGCAGCGGAAATTACACCGATACCGCCCTCCTTTGCCACTGCTCCTGCCAGGCCGGAAAGGCTGACACCTATTCCCATGCCTCCCTGGATAATAGGAATATTTGCGGTCAGGTCACCGATATGAAGCTTTGGAAAGTTCATAGTATTCTCCTTACTATTTCATAATTATAAAACTATAAAATAAATATGTTTGACAAATTATTAGACTTAATATAT
>ERZ1034949.117-NODE-117-length-51827-cov-132.558004_pt1 | contig 51827 bp, 29 predicted proteins | sample MGYA00520590_ERZ1034949 | MGnify/ENA primary metagenome ERZ1034949 (study PRJEB33766, sample SAMN09781752) | gut metagenome | biome: gut microbiome | host: Homo sapiens | place: Madagascar | study: EMG produced TPA metagenomics assembly of the PRJNA485056 data...
GTAGCCGCCTCCTTTTATCAAGAGCCTCAGATTTCGAAAGATTTCTGAGGCTTTTCAGTTTTCCTACAGTTCTGCTTTCTTATCGCCTAGCTTTTTCCCACAGATAAATGGGCGCAGCTCCTTTTACCTTTTTACTCTTTTACCTTTATATGTATTCTCATAGTCTACACTATCATTTTCTCTCAAAAATGATGGTGAATCTTCTTTAGTGATGTTTATGTATAAAATGTTAACGGATTGTGGGTTTTCATTTATAAAATCAGAAAAATTACGTACTAAAATGTTTCATAGCGCAAAAAAAGTTACGAAAAATTCCCCCCCCCTTCATTTTTTTTTATTACTTTTGCCCCCAGAAAATACGAACTATCATGTAAACGGTTAATTTATATAATTACCTATTTATGTAGTAAGAACGAAATAAACAAATAGACTTAACTAAACTCTTTTAATAGATGGTGAAACGATTAATTTTAGCTACAGTGTTACTCATATTTGTATCGCTAGCTAATTATGCGCAAAACACGGGAGTCAAGTCCAACCTCTTATATTGGGCTACAACAACTCCTAATCTCGGTGTCGAGACTGCCTTAGGCAAGAAGCATACTGCTCAGGTATTCTTTGGCTTCAATCCTTGGAAACAGTCCGGTGGCGACCAGTCAAGCCTTCGTCATTGGCTTTTGCAACCAGAATACCGTTACTGGTTCTGCCAGAGCTTCAATGGCTGGTTCTTGGGTGTTCATGCCATGGGCGGACAGTTTAATGCAGGAGGAGTGAAGTTACCCCTTGGCTTTTTCAAATCACTACGCGACCATCGCTATGAAGGATGGTATGTAGGTGGTGGTGTGACCGCTGGTTATCAATGGCCTCTTTCCAAGCACTGGAACCTGGAAACCTCTGTAGGTTTCGGATATGATTATATCCAGTACGACAAGTTCAAGTGCGGTGCCTGTGGCGAGAAGGAGAAGTCATCTCATGACAACTACGTGGGTCCTACCAAGGCAGCCATTTCTCTTATTTATATGTTGTAACTCATTAAATATAATCTATGAGTATGAAAGATTTTAAGAACTACATATTATTATTCAGCTCTCTTTTGATGGCTATGCCTCTTGCAGCCCAGGATTGCAAGAGTCTCAAGTTGGCTGCCGATAAGATTCAGGTATCTAATGTACAGATGTCTCATCACAATGACCTGGTTACGGTTGCGATGGATCTGAATCTCGATTCCCTGGATCTCCCTACCAACAACCAGCTTGTCTATACTCCGATGATCAAGCATAAGGGTGAGCTGCTCAAGATGCCGGAGATTGTTATCAACGGCAGAAGACAGCAGATTATGTATGACCGTGGAGTAGGAAAGAAACATTTGCAGCTTTCACCTCAGGCTTTGGTGGTGAAGCGAGACAATAAGAAGCAGCAGACAGTGAAGTATCTTGCCTCCGTTCCTCTCTCTTCTAAGGAAAGAAACTACGATTTGGATATTCACGAAGACCTCTGCGGTTGTGGTGATCTGCAGGATGGCAATGATTTCACGGTTTCTCGCCGTCGCCAGCCGGTAGCTTCTTTCGTCCGTCCGGAGGTAGAGGCAATCAAGGTCCGTCATCTGGATAAGCGCGCTTATATCGATTTCCCGGTAGACCGTATTGAGCTGCATCCTGATTACCGTCGTAATCCGGAACAGTTGGATAGCATCATCCGCACCATCAATGCATTGAAGGAAGACAGGAACCTCGAAGTGAGCGGCATCAACATTCATGGTTATGCATCACCTGAGAGTCCTTACACCCATAATGATTATCTGGCAAAGAACCGTGCCAAGACGCTGACCGAATATGTCCGCCGGATGGTGAAGTTGCCAAACAACCTCTTCACGGTTTCTTCTACTCCAGAGGATTGGGATGGTCTGATAGCTTATATTAAAGGTAGCAACCTGGAGCATAAGGATGCCATTCTGGCGATTATTGCCGATAAGAGTCTGAATCCTGATGCCCGCGAGTTGAAGATCAAGAAGCAGTATCCTTCAGAGTATCGCTTTATGCTCGACACCTGGTATCCGGCACTCCGTCATTCCGACTACCACATTACTTATAAGGTGAAACCTTTCGATGTGGAAGAGGCAAAGGAGATCATCAAGACCAAGCCACAGCAGTTGAGCCAGGAGGAGATGTTCATGGTAGCCCAGACTTACGAGCCAGGCAGCAAGGAGTTTAATGATGTGATGGAGATAGCCGTCCGCATGTTCCCAGAGAACGAGACTGCGAATCTGAATGCAGCCATTACCCGTTTGAATGCCGGTGATGCAGATGGTGCGAAAGAATATCTCGACAAGGCAGGAACCAGTGCCGAAGCCCAGAATGCCCGAGGAGTCTATGAGATGCTGAAGGGTAACGAGAAGCAAGCTCGTTATTATCTGGAGCAGGCAGCCAAGGCTGGTGTTGCTTCTGCAAAAGAAAATTTACAGAATCTATAAAGTTATACATACTGTCTGTTTAGGACAATATAGCTATTCCTTAGAGCCAGGGTACTGCCCTGGCCTGGGACAGTCTCCTGAACCAGGCATATCTTTTCTAAGTACAAATATAGAAAGTGACTCAAATATAACGTATTAGATGATTTGTAAACCGAATATATAAAAATGTAATATAATTAGATTTTTAAGAACGTTTATAAGTAAAGAAATAATTATTAATAACAACTATAATAACTTACAAGATGAAGAAAACTTTATTATTTTCCGTTGCATTGGCGGGGCTGATGCTCGGTTCTTGTTCTAGTAGTGATGATCTGAATGGTGGTGGTAACAACACTGGTTCTAATCAGAGTGGTGACGGCTATGTAGCATTCAACATCAATTTGCCTACTCAGTCAGGTTCTAGCTCTCGTGCTGGTGGTTCAGAAAATGATCAGTTTAAAGATGGTCTGGCATCTGAGTATGATGTAAAGAACGCGACACTTTTACTTTTTGATGGAAGTGATGAGAGCACTGCTACCTTTGTTAGGGGTTACGCATTGAATACTTCACCTTGGACACAAAAAGGTCCAGATGCTAATGTTACCAAAACTTCAGCTACCATTGTACAGAAAGTTGATGCCCCTTCAACAAATTATTTAGCTCTTGTCGTTTTGAATCATAATAACGTATTCTCTCTTGATACTGATGGTAAGATTACAGTTGACGGTACAGATCTCACTGGTTTAACTCTTAGCAAGTTCATGGAAAAAACTAATGCAACAATAGGCAAGTCTTTAACTGAATCAGGTTTCTATATGGCTAATGCGCCTTTGGCAACTAAGGGTGGAGGTTCTACATCCCCAACCGGTGCAACCATCAATACTTTAGTAAGTCTTGATGGTAAGATTAAGCCTACAGAGGCTGAAGCCAGCGCAGCTCCTGCTGATATTTATGTTGAGCGTGGTGTTGCTAAGGTTACTATGGCGGCACCTACAGTATCAGAAGTAACAGGATCTTACACAAATGAAACTCACCCTACTAAGGTTCCGTTTAAGGTTACATCATGGGCCTTGGATAATACCAATAAGAGTACCTATTTGGTACGCTCTACTGATGGTTTCAGCACTTGGTTAGATTTAGCTACAAAAGAAACCGTTGCTAATCCGTATCGCTTTGTAGGTTCTGCTGCAGTTGCTACAGGTCTCTATCGTACTTATTTTGCAAAAGATCCTAATTTTGATACTGCAGGAAATACTGGGGTAACTTTCAATAAGGCTGCAGATACAGATTACAGCACAAACTTTGGTGATGACAACCCTAAGTATTGTTTTGAAAATACATTTGATGTAGAGAATCAAAATGATAATAAGACTACTCGTGTCTTGATTAAGGCTCAATTGAATAGTGGTAATACTTTCTATGTTCTCAATGGTAATCAGAATACCATCTATAAAGAAGAGGATGTTATTAAGGAGATTAAGAATCAGTTCTTGACAGAGTATGACCAGTGGCTCAAAGATAATGTTGCAACTCCTGCTAAAGTAGGTGAAACTAATGTAAATGTTACTATTTCTACCGCAGTCGGAAAAGATGCCGGAAAAGTTACAATTACTAATATAGAATTAACAGGTGTTACATTAAAAACTGGTTCTACTCCTCTTGTAACTTCTGATGTTGTGAACAATGTAACTGCAAGACTTGGTACTATTGATAAGTATAACAATGGTGAATCATATTACTTCGTTCGCATCAAGCACTTTGGTGATGATTTGACTCCATGGGCTAACGGAAAACTTGGTGTTGGTACAAAAGTTTATCCAGCTCCAGATGCCGAGGCAAATTGGTTAGGTCGTTATGGTGTTCTCCGTAACAACTGGTATGATATTGCAGTAGAAGGTGTAAAGGGCTTGGGTTCAGCTGAAGTACCAGACGTAACACCTACAACTGATGATGAACTTGAGTCTTACATAGCAGTACGTATCAACGTCCTCTCATGGGCTAAGCGTACACAGAGTGCAACATTGCACTAAGATGTAAATACATTTAAGATAAAATATAGAAAATAATAATTGATTAGCGATATGATAGCGCAGAAGATAAATAAATGGTTAAAGGGTGTCATGGCAGCTGCCATGACCCTGACCGTCGCGACCTCATGCCACGATATGTGGCACCAGGATTACAGCGATTGTCCTAATGGTGTATATGTGAAGTTTAAGTATGATTATAACCTCCAGCGTGCCGACATGTTCAATGACCATGTTGGACAGGTAACGCTGTATGTATTCGACGAGAACGGAAACTATATAACCCAACAGACCGAGACGAATTCTGCGCTATCATCGCCTCTCAAAGATCCAAATTATGTAATGCACGTCGAGAACCTGCAGCCAGGTAAATATCAGTTCCTTGCCCTTGCCGGACAGAATGCATACGCCGACCAGTTAACTTCAGGCCGCGCCAAGTTCGTTCGTACCGCTCCATCGGCTACAGGAGATAAGATGCAGAAACTGGAAGTGAATCTCGACCATGAAAATAAGGGTGAGTATGATGAGGTTGTCAACAACAGCCTTCCGCTCGATACCCTCTGGCATGGTAAACTGCTGGAGGCAGTAGAGGTATCATCCTCAAAACCTTCTTATGCAACCATCCCTCTGGTGCGTGATACCAAGAAGATCAATGTGGCGCTTCGTGACCTAGACTCTCCACAGGATATGGATGTCAACGACTACACGATGACCATCGAAGACCACAATGCCTGCATCCTTTGGGATAACTCTCTCGATGAGAGCCGTAAACTCATTTATACCCCTCATGCTACATGGAACACGGTAGATGAGGACGAGCAGGGCAAGATAGCCCATGCCGACTTTATGACTTCCCGCATTCTGAAACACGAAGATTACAACCTGGATGGCCGACTCCTGATTAAGAGTAAGGAGACCGGAAATATGATAGTCAATGTAGACCTGCCAGACCTCTTGAGTCGTCTTCGCACCAGCGAGGAGTACAGTTACAGTGCACAGGAATTCCTAGACCGTGCCTACGATTACAAACTTCAGTTCTTTATCCAGGGTGGCAAGCTCAAGTATTGCTACATCACCATCAGCGTGAATGTACTGAGTTGGAGCAAGCGCATCCAGTTCGAAGAACTCCATTAACATGTCCTACCCGGTTTTCAGTAAGCCGATATAAAAAAGAAAGTGTATGTTTAAGATGAAAATAATAACCCACTCATTGCTAGCCCTTTTGCTGGTTATGTCGTTCGCATCCTGTGCGAGTGACACTACTAGTGATTTGCCTCTGCCAAGCAAAGATATGAAGGCATATCTGCAGGTAAAGGTAACGGTGGATGGTAGTGGAGATACACGAGCGAGTAGGGCAGCTACAGGACCTCAAGGAGGTGAAAATGGAGATGGAAGAGAAACAGGAATCAATCATGAAAATGATGTCAATTCTCTGACTGTCTTACTATATAAATCTGATAAAGATGACTTGTCAGAAGCTGATGCTACTATAGATTATGTATATACATTTATCAATTTAAAGAAGGAAACACCTCCTACTTCCGGCAAAGATGCAACTTATACTACCGTTCCTAAAGAAATAGATGCTGCAATTGTTGGCAAGAATTATCATGTTATAGTGATAGCCAATGCAGACGACATGACTTCCAAATGTAAAGGAAAGAAGATAAGTGAAGTAAGAGATTTGCAGATGTCGAAGGTATGTACCCGAGATGCAGATATTACAAAGTTCTCAAACTTCATCATGTCATCAAAAGCAGATGCTAAGATAGATTTCAGTACGGAAGGTTCAGAAACAGATCCCTATCTGGTGAATGTAGACATCGAGCGCTTGGCTGCCCGTATCGACATCATCCCAAATGCCACTTATGATGATACCGATAATGGTTATTATTATAATGTAATGGATGGAACGAATGTAATAGGTGGTTTTAAGCTGGAATCTGTAACTCCTACCAAGGTTATGACATCAGGAGAATACCTGATTAAGCGAGTTTCTTCAGCTGCAGCTGTATCTTCTGTTACTTATTTCGGCCAAGAAGTAATGGATCCTACAACCAAGGCTTCTACTAATTATGTGGTTTGTCCTTGGACAAAAGATCGCACAGGTCTTGCTCTTTCCGCAGCCGAAGGCCCTGCATCTTTATATGATGTACAGAATGTTGCTTCTTCAAAATCTTATATCCTCGATTATGTGATGGAGAATACGACCACCGATAACGACGTGGATAATTCTACAGGCCTTATCTTTAAAGGCAAGTATTATGAAGAGACAGAATGGGATGCAACCAAGAAGCAGCCTACGGCTAGTGCCAAAGGAACAGAAAAGGAATATACCTATACGCTCCGTCATAGCGATCCTTCAGGAAGCGGAACGCTCTCTGACCCGATGCATTTTGGTGTTGTCCGCAACAACATCTATCAGGTAAAGGTAGAAGGTGTTGAAGGAAAGTCTAAAGGTATCAAGTTGACCATACATGTAGTCCCTTGGGCACATTACGACCATGGGGAAGTAATATATTAAACTCTAAGATTAATTTACAAAGTATAACTAAAATGAGAAAACATATAATGAAATATATGGCTTGCCTGGTGATGCTGCTGACGTCTTTTGCAGCATGTTCGCCAGATAGTGATGCTTCTGATCCGGGAAGTACCACCAACAAGACATATACTCTCCATTTTAATCTGTCTCCAGTATCAGGAAGTGCTGCTTCATCCCGTGCAGAAACTTATACTGTAGGAAAGCCCAATTCATGGGATGACGGTTCTAAAGAAGAGAACATGAAGAGTTGGACAGTTGTCTTTGTAAAGTCTGATGGAACGGTAGCGAAAGTAGTTAAGCAGCCTTCCGTAGAAGAAGGCAATGATGAAGATGTTGTAACAGTTACCGGTTTGGAAGCAGGAACTTATTCGGTCTATTCTTTTGCCAATATATCAGATACAGAACTCGGTAAACTCGGTACGATTACGGAGGGTTCTCCTTCTCCTGACTTCGATTCTAAAACATTTGCTGTCAATGGTAATGATATGGATATTACAAAGAATGGTATTCCTATGAGTAATAAGCAAACGGTAACAATCGGCCCTGACGGCCAACCGGATGTTAAGCAATTATATGTAGTAAGAATGCTATCCAAGATAACTCTCAAGTTCCGCAATATGACAGGTGAGGATATTACTGTAAATAACGTGAGTATCAGTGATATTACAAGCAATCCTGCTGCAGGAGCAGAAAATGTCAAGCTGCTTCCTGCTACACTAGTATCATCTAAAGATGTTGCCCAAACACCAAATTTGGCTGAGAATGCTGCAAGTGGTGAGTTTAAACATACGATTACATCTGGTTTGACGATAGCTAAGAACACAACCGGCTATGATACAGATAACAGCCGTTCGGTTTCTTTCTATGTCAACGAGAGTCAAGCCGGTAATGCCTATCCTTACTTTGTTGTAACGCTCGAAACGAACGTTAGTTCACAACGATATTTCATGTATACCGACTGGAACCAGATAGCCCGCAACGACCATCATGTCTTAAAGTTGGCGCTGAGCGATTACAAGCTTCGTCTCAAGGTAGAGGACTTTGGATCCGTTGGTTCAACTCCGGCATTGAAAGATGACGGAAAACAGCTCAATCTCATTTTCCATGATTTAGAGGAGTTCCATATCGTTCCTTCTGTTACGAAGTATAGTGATGGCTCTTCTGTCTCTTTCACTAATCTTGAGTGGACGAAACTCTCAGAATCGGAGACAGGAGCAGAATCAAAAGCCTTCAGTACGATACCATATATCGTTTCTAGCAAAGATAGAATTGAGGCAGAAACCTTAGGTGAGTTGGGCAAGAAGATAGGTCCTATCGTCTATCAGCTTTCAGTAAAAGTGGCTGATGGTTCCGCAGATTCACCAACGCTGGTATATCGGGTAGCCATCTCTCAGGATTTAACCTGGTACACAGCAAGACGCCATAATGGTGCATTTTGGATATGTAAACAATAATACTAATATTAAAAAACATTGAAGCTTATGTTTAAGTCTAAGATTTTTAATAGTGTAATGAGATATATGTTGGTAGCAATGCTTGCATTGCTGCCAAATGCTATATGGGGATTAACGGAGATTTCTAAGTATGCTCTATTGGATAATGGGAGCTTAACAGTTGCTGTTGATGGTGTAATCCCATCTGGCAATTATTCTTTGTGGTATATAGAAAACTCTGCAGGTGAGAAGGTCGATATAAATTATGATTATTGGGCAGGTAATCTTAATGGAAATGTACTTGTAGTTAATAATAATTTTAATTCTTGGGATAATGTTAAGATATCTGCAAAAGATGGTAATACTGTAAATTATCATCTAGTGGTTATGACATCATCAGATGAGAAATTAAAACAATTGGATACATCTGTTGCTGAAAAGAAAATTACTTTTACAGCTCTTTCTCTGGACAATATTCCTTTATTTGATACAAGTTCTAAGCCTTGCGAATATAATGATTTGTTTGTAATAGATAATGATAAACTTGCTAATGGTAATGTTAAAATTTCAAACATTATTAAGTATCTTTCTAAATCAGGCTTTTGGACTACTAATGGGGAAAATTTGAGTTTGAAGGATAAGCCACTTTATGTTCGAATATCAATTTTTGATAAGAACGGAAAATTTGTAGATCCTTCAACTTTTACTATATCACCTGATATTCCGAATAGAGATTTGTCTAACTATCCTTGGAGTAATCCTTGGACATATTTTAATAATAAAAGTATATATTATTTAAATCCGAAGAGTGACAATGGAACTGTTTCTTCTTCAGCTTTAGATTATACTTTTACTTGTCCTACAGGGACTAATATTAATGACTATACAATTCAAGTTTCTGCTTCTTCTGAAATGCCAGAGATTTCTAATAAATTGATAATTGTTGAGCCTCATATTGATGCCAAAATTACATATAATATTTTGAGTCAAGAGGATTTAGATAAAATTAATTTGGTGAAATCAGAAGATCCTTCAGGAGAGAATGTAATGTCAGTTAAGTCTCTATATCATACCAGTACAACAATAGATTTAACATCTTCTGATTGTACAGATTTTATAATGGAAAAATTGGGTGTGCAAAAACTTGCTGATATTACAAACCTTTATGTTCGTTGGACACTTTGTAAAAAAGATGGTTCACCTATCGAAGGTGCGTCTTGTAATAATAGTTCTTTGTTACAACAAGAAAAAATATATTGGACAGGCTCTTTGAGTAATGATATTTCTAGCAATTCTAATCTTTTAAAGGCTCGTTTTACTCTACCAGAAGGTTTGAATTTGAATGATGTCATTTTATCTTGTGTCATCTCAGATGAATTGCCAACTACAAAGTATGGTTTTGTAACTAAAGAGCCTGCTTTGAAGGCAAAGTTTGATGTAAAGCTCTATTCTCCAAATGATCTCCCTTTCAAACATTACGAGGGTATCGCCAATAAGAAGGGAGATTGGGATATGGTGAATGGCAATACCTATCAGAAGACTCATGAATGGGAGTATTATTACTATGTTGATGGAACTGAAGACAAGAAGCAGATTCTCTTATCCCTGCCTTTCCAATATTATACAGGAAGTGGTAATGATCTTGAACCTCGTGGTTATTTCCGTTGGTATAATTATAATACTGATCAAAAATCAGAACATCTTATAGCTTGTGGTGATCCGACACAAACAAAATTATTCGAGAAGGGAACTTGGGGATTATTTGCAAATAATATAAATCAACATCCTACAAGTAATCGGATAGGTGTTTATTACAATACTTCCCATGTTAACGATTCATGGGAAGGGGAGACTATTGCCTGTGATGTAAGTAGATATGTTGACGGAATGGATGAGTCAAGGACTTATCTGCTCCATGAACCAACTTTGTCTATTCGTTACATCTTCCATATTCTGCCCAAAAAGAAGATTGCTGATGATATCATGGCTGCATTATGTAATCATGACGATGGTGACTATACTTATGAAGACAATAAGAAGGTTACATTTGGTTATAAGGATGAGAACTCTGAAACAACATTGCGTTTGCAATTGAATAATATTTCTCGATACTCATTTTATCCGATGACATCTGATGGCTTGAAAAAGGTTGTATATAATAATGATATAACTGAAGCTGATTTTGATAAGTCAAAATATGTCTCTGTTCCTCAGTACGGTTCTGTAGTATGGCGAATTTATGATATTACGAAGACAAAATATTGCGATTTACCTGAGAGTGGTCGCTTTCTTGATTTAAGTGAAAAAAAATTGAATGATGCTACATGGTATAATTTAGAAGGCTCGGCTATTGATGATAAAGATAAGCCGGTTATAGATAAAGGTATTCCTGTATTTGTTGTAGCTTATTTGAAAGCTTCAGATACACAGATGTGTCCTGTAGCTAACTTTGATGTTCGTTTTATGGATTTCCATCCAATGACGCATGATCAGATAACTGCTGCAGGCTATAATAACAGAACCATATCATATCTTGATGAGCATTATAAAATGGCAACCAAACCTATATCATTTGATGATGATGATGTTGAGCAAACGGTGGCAGCCCCAACAACTCCAGATGACAACCAAGATCGATTGCCATCAAGATGGGATCGCCGTGCTTATAGTTTCGTATATCGTGATTTGATTGACTATGATGCTGGTATTAGTGGTTATCCTGGTATTGGACATTCACCACTTCATGGAGATTATGGACTTTATAAAACTGCTAATATTTCTGGTATTTCTGGAAATCATTCTGGTGGTACGGATAATTATGTTTGGTGGACAGATAAAACCTTGTATGATCGCACGTATGAAATGACGAATGGGTCTCAGTACGGACACTTCCTTTATGTGGATGCTTCTGATGAGAGTCGTCAGATAGCAGCTGCTGATTTTAAGGCAAATCTCTGTACTGGTATGCAGATGATATTTTCTGCTAGTGTCGCAGATATGACTCAAGCCAATGAACTCCCTCAGGTTATGTTTAAACTTTATGGAGTGAATTATGATACTGAAGGAAATATACTGAGTCAAAAACTGCTTCATTCTTTTTCTTCGGGAAATTTTGCTAATAATGTACAAGATAATCCTTGTCTTAAAGCTGAATGGTATCAGGTTTATGGCAAGATTGTTCTCCAAAGGGAATCGGGGGTAGAGAATTATACTGATTTTAGAGTAGTCATAGATAACTATTGTGAAAATACTCTAGGTGCTGACTATGCCGTAGATGATATCCGTATGTATATCGAACCAGCCAAGGTGCAGGTGCTCCAGGAGAAGCCTATTTGTGAAAACGCTACAACTGGAACCATCAAACTGAAGATACGTGCTATCCACGAGACATTGAATGCAATTTTGGGTCATACAGATTCCAAGATTTATTTCCGTTTTGTGGATGAAGATGGTAAACCTGTTACTGGTGATGGACTTTATTCATATAACTTATATGATATAAAGAATGATAAGACGACGCCAGTTGCTGGTAATGAATATGGTATTGTAGACGTATACGATTCAGAGGAAAAATGTAAGAACTTTGAGATCGATGGTACTAATATGATAGAAGTAGACAGTGAAGGTGAAACCTATATTGTGATCAGCAATAAAGACTATTCTTTGACTACAGGTAAGAAGTATTATGTATCTGTATCTACAGAGGATCCTGCCAAGGGAAATGCTAATTGGGGTACACCTGCTGAGGTCTGCTCGTTGTACAGTAACTGGTTCGAAATGGTTAGCCAGCATCCAATCATTACTGATACTGATGGTAACGTCATTACGGATTATAAGATTCCTTGCGATCAAGCTGGCAACTATAATGTGAAAATCAAGGGACAATTGACAACAACAGCCCCTAATACAGGTGGTAAGATAACCTTGAATAATGTTAAGTTCTTCTGGTATCTTGATGGTACAGCTGAGGCAAATAAGTTGAACGTAACAGCAAGTAATGAAATCACCATCAGCAAGGATAAACTTCCTTTGGGTGAAACTCATAAAATCTATATGAAGCCTGAAGGAACTCAGAATAAAGATGGCTATATTCCATATACAATCTATGGTAAGACCTATCTGTTGTGTCCTGGTGCAATACCAGTACCATTGCGTGTAATGAAGGATGGACCGCAGCTTAACTTCGGTTTCAATGATGTGGATTATCCATTCAATGATGGCAGTTATGAGGCTTCGCTTCGTATCGGTTTGCCACAGTTGGAGAAACTGAAGACCTCTAATGGATATTTGAAGGTACCTCTTCATAGTGCTACCATGAGAGATGGATCAGCTATTACTAAGCCACTTACTTTCATTGATGATAGTAAAACTCCTGCTGGTCCTTCGACATCGGTGTATGTTGCATCTACGAACGATCCTTTATGGGAAAAGATGTTGAATACTCCGGTTGCAACATTGGAGAATGATGAGTTGGCGGTTATTGATCCAAAAGTTCAGTCTACCCTCAATCTCAAATTTGAAGATAATGCAGTTGCTAATTTCCACGAGGGATATTACTATGTTCTCCGATTCGTTTACGAGAAGAGAGCTGTTTCGGAGGGAACTACCAACTGCCCAGGCGAGTCTTATCTCAAGGTGAAGATAGTACCGGAGTTCATTACCTGGACGCCTACTGCCGATGGCGGTATGAATGCCAACTGGAACAATGATAATAACTGGCATCGCTCATCTTCTACAGAATTGTATGATAATGAGTATAAAGATTATCTGGCTTATGGAAACAGTATGTCGGGTACACCAACTTCTGCAAAGGAGATTCCTACGCTGAATAGCTATGTGCCAATGAAGTTTACCAAGGTAACCATCGGCAATCTGAAAGGTTTGCCATTCCCTGACCTCGGTAATATCGTTTACCGTAGCACCAATAAGATTGCTACCAAGCTGACTAACGGTAAGGGTAATGAGGCAACGAAGTATATCCGGTACGACATCATGGCTTACTGGGATGAGTCAGATGCAAATAAGGGATTGGGTACTGACGGCAATCTGAAGTGCGAGAAGTTCTATGGCAATACCTGCCATCAGATTTACTTCAAGCCTCAGGGCGAGCTTCGCGACCAGTGCTATCTGATATATGACAAGGCTTGGGTAGAAAAGGAGCTGGTGCCTAACAGGTGGTACACCATGGCTTCGCCTCTGCAGTATATCTACGCAGGTGATATGTATGTACCTGCAAGTGATGGTCAGCAGACGACCAAGGCGTTTACGGATATCAAGTTTACGGATAAGACTGCTGATGGAAAAGCTGATGTGTATAGCCGAAGTAAGTATCCGGTTTATCAGAGAGCGTGGATGAAGAGCGGAGTAGAGGAAATCTCTCCTAAGGGAGATTATTCTGCATCGCATTATCCGGATGGAGCAGCTCCAGGTGATGTTGATATGAATCTCGGCTACTGGAGTCACGTATATAATAAGGTGGATGAGAGCTATGCCGCAGACGGAACATTCGGTGGTTTCTCAATCAAGGCGGGTAATGCGCTCTTGCCGAAGAGACCTACAGATGGTACTCCATTGCCAAATGCGATTCTCCGTTTGCCAAAGGAAGATACTAACTATCAGTACTTCGATTATGATGGATCAACAACTTCTGGTGGTAAACCTGTAACTGTTGGTAAGAACAATGGTCATGGCAAGCTTCTCGTTGCTTTCAACAACGATGAGAAGCATCTCGCAGAGAAGACTCAGACCTTGGGAGAAGATAACAAGAGCGGATTCTATCTCGTTGCCAATCCATATACCTGCTCTATCTCAATGGCTAAGTTCTTCGAGGCTAATACTGGTTTGCAGAACGCTATTTGGATTGTAGAGAAAGGTGAGGTAAAGGCTATTTCTTCTACAGGGAACTACGCTATCCAGCCTACCCAGTCGTTCTTTGTTAAGAAGAATGCTGGCGCTGCTATTAGAGAAGTAAGATTCACTTCTACGATGTGTGTAGACCGCACCATTACTCCTGGCCTGCTGATGGCATCTGACTATGTAAAGAGCATTGAAGCAACGACAGAGAATTCAAACGGCCAGACTTCTAGGGCACGCATCGCCTTGCGTCCGGAGGCTTCTGCCGACTATGATGATCAGGAGGATGTGGATCTGCTGTATGATCAGAACCTCAAGGATATTCCGCAGGTTTATACCGTTGCCGGAAACGAGGCGGTGGCTGTGAATGCTGTTCCTGAGTTGTCCTGGATTCCGCTCGGCATCGTGAGCCAGCAGGCTGAAGAGGTTTCACTTACTCTGAAGGGTGTGAACAAGCTCGATGCTCCTGTTTATCTCTACGATGCTTCATCGGCAAGCTTTACAGAACTTCATGAAGGCGAGGCTGTGAAGGTGAAGGCGGGTGACCACGGAAGATACTTCCTCACCCAGACCCGTACCTCAACCGGCATCGACCGCATGGAGGCTGAAGAGCAGAGCGCACCGGTGAAGGTTTACTCACCTGCTGCAGACATGATCGTTGTTTCTGCCTTGGGTGGTGAGAAGCTCGACAGTGTTCAGGTATTTACGTTGGATGGCAAGATGGTTCACAGTTATCAGTTGCCAGATAAGCAGAGAATGATTCTCCGTGTTCCATCCGGAGTTTACATTGTGAAGGCATCTACCCAGTCCTGTGCTCAGGCTAAGGGTCAGAAGATTGCCGTAAGATAGTATATTCTAGTTTTTTAATATCAATAGGGAATTATAAAGAACCCAAAGGGGGGAGCCAAAGCGTTGGCTTCCCCCTTTTTTAGCTTTATACTTTACTTGCGAAACTTTACAAGGGAGTTTCGCAAGTCTCACTTATTTACAATAATGATAATGCATAGAGAGGTAGAATGGTAACATGCCTTACTGCATCGTGATCCTCCTTGTCTATATAATCAAACGCTCCAAAATTCTCTAGAGAGCACCGGAAGGCATTGGTGAGTTTCTTCTCTCTCATGAATAGCCAGAGACTCTTCATGCCGCCTTGTGTTCCAGATTTGATTTCAATAGGAGTAATCTTCATTTTATGAATCTCCAGATAGTCTATCTCTGCCACACTTTTCCCCTTCTGTTCCCAGAAGAACATCTTCTGACGTTGGATACACGGTTTGTTTCGCAAAATCTCAAGTCCTGCAACCATCTCCGTAAGTCCACCTTTGTTGACAAGTTCCTGAGGAGTACCAGCCAAAATGAGTTCTATAAGTTGCTGCGCCAGGTTGCCTTCCAACTGAAGCACGGCCAGCAGTAATCCGGAATCCAGAAACAGTACCTTCATGCTCTTCTCATCTGCCTCTGCATCCAGAGGAATACCATTGCCCGAGGTAGAGACTACAGGAGTTACGATACCTGCCAGGGTCAATAAACGGAGTGCCTCCCTAATCTGCGAACTTTGATAGTCGGCTGATATTTGCTTGAATGTCAACTTTTCACCTGCCTGATGGCAGACACCACGCATCGTAGTGCGCAACAGATCAGAATTGACTCTCTTCTTATATTTACTGAAATCATCTTCGTACGTCAGCACAATATCTTCCAGAATGTTCCTGCATCGGTTGAAGTCATGAGTACGTGTCCAGGCAAGCACAGATTCCGGCATACCTCCAACAAGCAGGTAAATACGGAAGTATTCCACGAGTTTATCATGGAAAGCCTGTTCTAGGGGACGATTTCCACAAGCTTCATTTCGCATTTTTACTAGCCCCTCTTCATTATTGGCATACAAGAATTCATCGAATGTCATCGGGTACATAAAGAGAGAATGAATTCTTCCTACTCCAAAAGTGGGAAGTTCCTGAAGTGTGAATTCAAGAAGTGAGCCTGCGGCGATGACATGCAGCTCAGGATAATCTTCCTTGAAAAACCGAAGAGCCATAATGGCCTCTGGGCATTCCTGTATTTCGTCAAGGAAGAGGAGCGTCTTGCCTGCTTCTACAGGGACATTGATGTAACTGCTGATCTTTTCAGCTATTGAACGCACATCAAGATCACCATGGAAAAAGGTTTTAATAGCTTTGCTGCGCTCAAAGTTCACTTCTGCAAAATACTTAAACTGCTTTCCAAAATGTTTAACTGCAGATGATTTTCCTACCTGTCGGGCACCACGAAGCAACAGCGGTTTTCGCATGGAATCTTCTTTCCATGCTATAAGCTGAGTATCTATATTTCTTTTTATATATTCTGTCATATCTATAATTATTTGAATATCAGCAGCAAAGATAATTAAAATATTCAAATCCGAGAAATAATTTGCGCTAAAATATTCAAATCCGAGAAATAATTCGCGCTAAAATATCCAAATCCGAGAAATAACAGGCAAGTTTCGCAAGTGGTTCTGTCACTCATTCATAATAAACAGCGGTTTTCTCCGTTTTTATTTAGTATGAAGAAAGTAAGTTATCTTATATATTTATGGCTGGTTTGCTGCCTGGGACTGCAAGCACAGAGCCGCCGCGAAATGGGAGGCATCTATTATGCTTACCCCGTAACGGATGATGCCGGAACCGATTCTCCAGCTGTGAAGGCGCCTGCCGGTTTCTCACCTTATTATATCAGTCATTACGGGCGCCATGGGTCGCGATGGATGTCGAGGGATGAGCGCTATCTCTGGATAGAAAAGCAGTTTGCTGATGACGGCAATCTTACTCCGCTCGGACTTCAGATTAAGAGTATCGTGAAGCGGATATGTGAGAATGCAAAGGGGAACGGCGGCAAACTGACCCGACTGGGTGAACTGCAGCATCAGGCCATTGCCCGACGCATGTATGCCCATTATCCACAGATCTTTGCTGCCGGCCATCAGGTTAAGGCACGCTCCAGCGTTTCCGACCGCTGTGCCAAGAGTATGCTCGCCTTTACTTCCCAGTTGCAGAGTCTACAGACCCAGCTGCATCTGGATGTGAAGACCGATTCTGCCGATATGGCTTGGATAGCCTACGAATCTCCCGAACTGAAGGCGCTGAAGAAACGCACCAATGTGAAGGCTCAGGTTTCGCCACGCCGCTTCCTGCAGCAGCTATTCAAGAACACCGCAAAGATAGATGAACCCCTGAAACTGATGACCGAGATGTACGGACTCACCTCCTCGCTGCAGGATGTGGGCCTGAACTTTGCTGCCTATCCGCAGGAGATGGAAGACAGTCTGAATGCGCTCTTTACCGATGCCGAATTCCGTGCCATCTATGAAGCCAACAATCTCCGCATGAACATCACCAACGGCAGTATGGCTACCAATGAAGAGATTCCGGCACGAAGCGCCATCTCGCTCTGGCAGAACATCGAAACTGAAGCCGATGCCGCCTTGCGCTCTTCCCAGTCATCAGCCACCATCCGTTTCGGTCATGATACAGCCCTCTACCGGCTCCTGTCTCTTCTTTTTGATGCCACCTTGCCTCCTGCCGGTGCCCGTGAAGACGCCGACCAGGTGGTGCTCGGCGCAGAGACAGACAGGATGGAACGCGTAGTTCCGATGGGTGCCAACCTGCAGATGATATTCTACAAGAACCGGAAGGATAGCGTGGTGGTGAAGTTCATGCTGAACGAAAGAGACATCATGCTTTCGCCTGTAGGACAGGTGATTTACGGCACTCATTATTATTCCTGGAAAGAATGGAAGCAGGAGATGCACCAGCGTATCCACCAGCTGGAACATGTGCGCCAGCTCTATGCCATCCAAACGATGGGAGGAGCGGGACAGGCGATTCCTGCCGTACTGGTTCCGAACGGCCAAAACTTCTGGACTCCCCAAACCCGGGATTCCGAGCAGCCTTGTGTGGCTCCTTATAATGATAAGGATACGCAGTTGCAGGGATTCCGGTGCAGCCATTGGCCGGGAGGTGGCGAGAAACGGGATTACGGCTCTTTCACCCTAGCTGTCTTGGGAGGCAAACTACGTCTGCAGCCCGCTCAGCGTGCCACCGCTTTCAGCCATCAGGACGAGGTATCGCATCCCCATTACTATGGTGTCCAGCTGAAGGATGAGCATCTGAAGGCAGAGATGACTGCCCTGAGCCATACCTCCATACTCCGTGTTACGCCCGATAAGGACGAACTGGTTCATCTCGTTATCCAGCCCAATAATGATGACGGACAGGGAACCATCGAGATTGATACCGTGAACCATGTGGTTTATGCCTATAATCCGGCGCCTCATGTATATCAGGGATGGGGGAAACCGGATGATTTCGGGGGACATTTCGTGCTGGCTTATGATAAAGATGAGCTGGTTGACTATGGTGTCTTTGATGAAGCGCAGGCGGAAAGAAAGGGACTGATGATGACCTGTAAGCCGGGTATCGGAGTCTGGCTCACCTTCAGGGGAAAGACTGGAAAGGCGATGGAATGGATGTCGGCTACCTCCTTTACTTCGCACGACCAGGCGGTGACCAATCTCAATGCTGAAAACTATATGTACGGCGGTCTGGACTTCAACAGTATGATGGAGTATGCTGCCAATCTGTGGTGCGAACGTCTGCATACCATCGATGTGGAGAGTCAGGACACGGCAAAGGTGAACCGCTTTTATACCGCCCTGTACCGCAGTTCGTTTCTTCCCCATGAGTTGAGTGATGTCGGCGAACTGCAATATGGTGACTTTGCGATGTGGGATACCTACCGCGCGCAGTTGCCTCTTTATCATCTTCTTACGCCGATGCTGTCGGGAGAGATGATGCAATCTCTGGTAAAGAAGTATCAGGATGGTGTCTGGATGCCTATCTTTCCAACTGCCAACTGCGGGCAGAGGGAGATGCTGGGCGATGATGCCAGTATCGCGCTTGCCGATGCCTATGTCAAGGGCATCCGCAACTTTGATGCCGTAAAGGCTTACGAGGGAATGCGCATGAATGCCTTCTCTACTCCTTATCTTGCCAAGGATTACCGTTCCGGAAAGGGGCGCCGCTCCATCACTTCCTATATGACGAACGGTTATCTTCCGGTAGAGGAGGGGGCCGGTTCTGCTACCGCTTCTACCTCGCGCACCCTGGCGTATGCATACGATGACTTTGCCGTGGCGCAGATGGCAAAGCTGCTGCTTGATTCCTGCAAGGATGCTACGCTCCGCCAGCAGTATCAGGATGATTATCAGGTACTGATGCGCCGTTCTGAGAATTGGCGCAACGTAATCAACCCGCTTTCGGGCTGGGCTGACGGAAGATATGAGAATGGAAAATGGGCGGAAGATAAAGAACTGTTTTCAGGTAAGAGTAATATCCTGGGAGGTTCTGCCTGTCAGGATACCTGGTCGGTTCCGCAGAATATCGCCGGTCTGTTTGAGGTGATTCATGACAGCAAACCGATGGACAAGAAGGAGAAACTGATTGATAAAGAGGAGAAGAAGGAGAGAAAGGCGCATCCTCAAGTGGAGGTGCTGGTAAGCAACGGTAAGGTGATTTCCAGATTAGACAGGATGTTTGATAGGGGATGGTATCAGCACAGTTATTCGCCTTGCCATCATCTGGCATATCTCTATGCGGCAGCCGGTGCGCCGGAGAAGACGCAGGAAAGGGTGCATCAGATACTGGAAAATGACAGTTTTTCGGGTGAAGATGCAACAGGACAGCGTTCTGCCTGGCATATTTTCTCATCTTTAGGCTTCTATCCGGTATGTCCAGGCACACCTTTTTACTATATTGGTACGCCTGCTTTCGAGAAAGTTACGCTGAATCTGGAGAACGGAAAGCGCTTCGAAATATCTGCACCAGCCAGTATATCAGGCAGTTATCGTGTAAAGTCATTAACACTCAATGGCAAGCCGCTGCATGATTTCCGCCTTTCTCATCAGCAGATTTTGAATGGAGGAAAAATATTTTTTTCTCTATTTTAATGCCACTATTGCCACACTTATTGTTAACCTATTGGTATATAGTGATTTACGCGTGGCAATAACACCTGTTTTTATTGCCACCTAATGCCACCTATTGCCACGCCCTGGTAAGCAGCGCGCTGATTCAGCCCACGCCCATGGACACTCATACCCACGTACACGGGTATCCATACCCACGTACATGGGTACGGATGCCCAAAGTCTTGGGTAACCGTGCCCAAAGCCTTGGGTAAAAATGCCCCACGTAGTTGGGCAAAGATGCCCAAAGGCTTGGGCAACTGTGGGCAAAGCGAGACAGTCCGTTAGGCGTTCCTGCGGATTTGCAAATCCGCAGGAACGCCTAACGGACTTGCGTATCCACTAACACCTAACGGACTATGCGTGCGTGTATTTAACCGATTGGTTTAATTTGTGATATTTTGAGAAAATATTCTTGTTTAAATAGAAGAGTTTCGGAGAAAAATAGTATCTTTGCAGCGGCTAGAAGTTGGAAAAGTGGCAGAAATTGCCCTAAAAAGGGTTGGAAAAGCTCCATTTCTAGCCTAAAATAGGTTGGAAAAGTTCCGTAAAACCTATAAAATATGGTTGAAAAAAGTAATATAGACATGCTTAACAGGAAGATATACAATTATTTACGCAATTTCTTCGAAACAGAAAAAAAAGCTCTTCTCGTTTCTGGTGCTCGCCAGGTGGGTAAGACTTTTGCAATCCGAAAAGTTGGAGAGGAATGCTTTGCGGATGTAGTGGAGTTCAATTTCCTCAATAATCCTAAATATAAGGAGGCCTTTAAGTCTCCTTCTGATGCTAAGGAAATCCTCCTGCGCCTTTCTGCGTTGGCAGAGAAAAAACTTATTCCAGGCACAACTCTAATTTTCTTTGATGAGGTGCAGGAATGTCCGGAGATGGTCACTGCCATCAAATTCCTGGTAGAAGAAGGTAGCTATCGCTATGTAATGAGTGGTTCGTTGCTAGGGGTAGAGTTAAAGGACATCCGTAGCGTACCTGTTGGCTATATGGCAGAGAAAGAGATGTTTCCTCTCGATTTTGAGGAATTTGCAGAGGCAGTAGGTATGAGTACTGGAGTAATGGCTTATGTCAAGGAGTGCTATGAGCAATGCAAGATGGTGGACGAGGTTGTGCATAATAAGCTGAATGATCTCATTCATCTTTATCTTATTGTAGGAGGAATGCCTGAGGCTGTCCAAAAGTATATTAATACGAATAATTTACAGATAGTGCGTGAGGCACAACGAGAAATCATGCACCTCTACGGAAAGGATATAGCCAAGTATGACCCGAAAAACAAGCTGTATATCAAAGATATATTCGACTTGATACCTTCAGAACTGAATGCCAAGAACAAGCGTTTTATTTTGAAGGCATTAAATGAAAAGGCAAAATTTGAGCGTTACAGAAATTCTTTCTTATGGCTAGCCGATGCAGGTGTGGCACTCCCTACTTATAATGTAGAAGAACCTCGCTTGCCTTTAAAACTTGGTGAACAGCGCAATTTGTTTAAGTTGTTCATGAGCGATGTAGGGTTGTTGGCAAGCCAGTATGCTGCCAATATAGCGATAGACTTACTTACGGGTAAGACAGAAATCAACAATGGAGCCATTTATGAGAATTTTGCTGCGCAAGAATTACGTGCCCATGGTTATAATCTTTATTATTTCAATAACAAGAAGCAGGGTGAGCTGGACTTTATGATAGAAGACAGAGGTAAGGTCTTGCCGATAGAAATCAAGTCGGGCAAGGATTATAAACGTCATAATGCACTCTCTAATGTGATGAACAATGAGGAGTACGCTATTCCTCGTGCCATAGTTTTCTCTAATGGCAATGTTCAGGTTGTAGACAAGATTCTCTATTACCCTATCTATATGTTGATGTATCTTCAACCCGAAATGATAAAGAAACCTATATTCAGATTTGATCCAATATAGGCTTTTATTACTTTCAAATTGACGATAACGCTGGAGAAAGGTCTATATGACACGATGAAAAGTGGCATATGGAGAGTGTAAAATCTTGGAAAAACGGACAAGAAGAGGGTGTGTCATATTCCATGGCACACCCTCTTTCGTTTATATATACTTGTCTGGTTGGAAAAACTATATAGCCTTTACCTTTATATCATCCAAGAGGAGGCGATTTTTGCCTTTCCCTTTTCCTTTCAGACCACTATTCCATGCAACACCACCCACGAACAGCAGTTGGGTATCCTTGGTGGCTCCCTTAATGCAGAAGGTAAATGTGGCGCCAGGTTGCATCCAAGGATTGTAGTCTTCGCCGTTTTCATTCTTTGAAGAATTCGGATAAACCGTGATATCGAATGTTGCGGCACGATATGATTTCTCATTAACTGTCATATCTATGAGATCCTGACCTTCTATCGTTCCAGGTCCCTCTATCATCACTCTCATGACACCATCATCCTTGGCTCCACCCTTGGAAACATATCCGATACTCTTGAATGTAACTTCCACATCGGAAGTTCCTACTATATTGCTCAATTTTGGCGACAGGGCATCACCTGCCACATTCGTCTTTCCCAGTTTCAGATAGCCGAGTCCACCATACAGGCATGGATTTGAGATGCCTAGCGTAGTCCAGCCATGTGATAATTCTTCTTCTGTCCATACGGCGATACCTTGTTCCGGATAGTTGTAATAATAATCCTCTTTACCTTCCTGCATCCAGTCGAAGCGCTCGTTGAGATAGATGCCGGCATCTGCCTGTGTGATGATGGTAGAACTCATGACGGAAGCATATTCTCCCACACCGTTACAGGTCAGGGTGACAGAACGGGTATCATCGCTATTTTTATCGAGAGTAAGATAAACGCTGTCTGTCCCGCAGGAATCTATTTTTATCCAGTCTGGCTGTTGGTTCATCTCATCTTTCAACTGAGCAGTCCATTCTATGTTATGACTGACAGGAACCTTGATCTGTCCACCCGTAGCCAGGACCTTATATCCATTCTCAGCATTGGCAATTGCGATGGTAGGAACATCAGCAGCCTGCTCTATGGTGTAAGGAACATCCTGTTTCTGACCATCTACAGTAAAAAACAATCGTGCAGAACGGGATGTGAACTCAGTATTTTTATCCACCCAAAAGCGGAAGATACCATCGGCACTACCTTCGTTGGCGAAGAGATGCACCCATTGTGCATCATCTGGATTTTCCAGTTGAATATTCCAGTCTTTGTTTGAACGGATGACAACTTTCGCCAGTTTAGACTTTGAAATACCAGCTGCTGGTACGTTTACCTGCGTTTGCTCGGTTTCCATTTTGAAGTAGCATGCTTCATCATTGTCGCTTGCGCAAGATGCAAGTAGTGTCATTGCCATGGAAATGGCAAAGGTAAAGCAACTGGATATGATATTTTTTTTCATCATGATTTTCATATTTTACTTTTAATTCTTTATTTCTCTATCGCCTTCTTGCTCCACCATACTGGGGTTTTCATATCATTTTCACCGCCCATTCTCTGGAGGGCTTCATCGGCATGTACTCTGTTGGTAGCTATGGTAGTGCTTGGATAAGCAAAGCGAGTAGGCAGAATCATATCGTTGTACACGCAACCGCTTCCTACTGTGAGTTTCGGATATTCTGTACGGCGATATTCATGCCAGTCTTCCATACCTGTCCAGAAAAGAGCCAGATACTTCTGATTACCGATCAGTTCTGACTTTGCCTCAAGTGTGGTGGCTTGATCCCAGGATGCCAGACTGGAGTTGAGGAAAGTCTGGATTCCTTCTGCCGTAATGGCTAATGTAGGATCAACAGGTGATGCGAAGTCAGACCATTTCTGGAGCGATGCCGTGATGGCTTCTTCATAGTGAGCCTTGGCAACAGTTTCTCCTCCAGGAATCAGTCCTTTGAGTGCGGCTTCGGCAAGGATAAACTCCACTTCGGCATAGTCCATGAACCATTCATCACTGTTGTTACGGCATAGAACCTTATAGTTCAGGTAGGCTGCATTCATGTCACCATTGTTTGATTCTTCACCCATGGCAGCTCCGGCTATAGTACCAGCCCAATATTCTCTTTTTTTTCTTCCGATAATTGGCAGGCGAGGATCTGTATATAGGTCAACATTGGCATTGGTTGCATCCTTGATGACCATCATCTTGATCATCTGTTCGGTCAATTTATAACTGCCTGTTGTAAAGGAAGATTCTGTATAGTTGGCATTATCAAATTCGCTTGTATACGGAGCGATGCCGGTATAACGGACAGTGGCATTGTCTTCATTAGCTTCGAAAACAGGATAAGTCTCTGGACTGCTTACTATTTCAGCCATCTTCTGCGCCACATTGTGAGTACCATCCACTATGGTTTCCTGTCGTCCACTGATCCGGCACAACAGTCTGAGATACAGAGAATTGTTGAATTTGCGCCATTTTGCCATATCGAAGTTGTACATTCCGTCCAACTTTCTGTTTTTCTCATCTACGTAGGGTTGTGAGGCATAGATACGGTTTGCCTCTTCCAGTTCGGCACACATCTGCTGATACACACTTTCCTGAGAGTCGAACACAGGTTGTTTGATTCCTTCTTCCGCCTTGAAAGCCTCCTTGTAAGGGATATCTCCATAAATATCGGTAAGGTTTGACATGAACAGAACCTTCATGGTAAGTCCAACCGCCTGGAGATAGGAAGAACCTTGTGCCTTAGCCAGATTGATCATGTTGACATCATTGCTGGCATATCTTGAATAGGTATTCCAAAGAGCCTTCCAGTCCTGGTCTCCTATAAAGTAGCGATGTTCCTGACGGGTGGTTCCGCCAGTATGGGCTGTGTGCTGAATGAGTTCATCACACCAAAACCAGGAATAATATGTAAAGAAGTTTGCACTTCCATAGAGAGTTTGCTCAAACATAGCGGAAGCTTCCAATTTGCCGCTCGACACCGTTATCTTGTTAGGATTCGTATTGGTCTCGTCAAAATTATCTGTACAGCTTGCCATAGCAAGCATGCATGCTGCTAAACCGCAGAAATATATATTCATTTTCTTCATAATCAACTTATCGTGTTAGAATGATAATTTTACGTTAACGCCGTATGAACGGGTCATAGGATACGACATAGTTTCGATACCGGAATGAACATCGCCACCATTTACCATTCCCACCTCTGGGTCGTATTGTGGGAAACTGGTCAGACAGAACAGGTTGGTAGCATAGGCTCCAATCTGGGCAGACTTCACAGGACAGTTTTCCTTACTGAGCCATGTCTTAGGCAACTGCCAGTCGAGTCGTACCATTTTCAATTTGAGGAATGATGTGTTAAACGTATTTTCCTCGGTGTTGTTTCGGTTCCAGACATAAGAGTTGTAATAGGTCTGTATATTGTCCACGATGGTAGTATTCTTGTGATAATTACCATCCGCATCCTTGTACACTCCATCTACAACAAGGCCATCGTATCTGCCTTCAAGTGAGTTTTTTAACTTTCCCTGATAGGAGAGTGCAAAGTTGGTAACCGAGAAACAATGACCTCCATATTGGGCAGAAAATACCATGGCCAAGGTGAGATTCTTATATCTGAAGGTTTGAGTCATTCCGGCTTTCCAGTCAGGATCAACCTTACCGATACGGCGGGTAGGGCTAGTATCCAGCATAGGGTAACCATTCTTATCAATCAGTTTCATACCGGAACAGTCAATCTGGTTGCCGTTTTCATCCGTATAGTAGGAACCCTCCGGAGCTCTCTGATAGCCTCTTCCGTAGATATAGTTCATCTGCTGTCCTACGTATGAATATACATATACGCGGCTTCCGATTGTTGTTCCCATACTGGTCTGCAATGGGGTTTGCGGATCCCAGTCGTCTTGCAGCGAAACCAGCTTGTTCCAGTTTTTAGACCAATTCATGTCTATGTTCCATGAAAAGTTTCTGGTCTTTACCGGTGTGCCGGAGAGAGACAGTTCAATACCCTGGTTCGTTATTTTACCCGCATTGATTTTGTATCCTGTAGCACCTGTAATCTGATCAGCAGAAACAGTAAGAATTTGGTTTGTTGAAGCTGTGTGGTAGGCAGTAAAGTCGAATCCCAAGCGTCCGTTGAACATCTTTCCTTCGAATCCTGTTTCCCAACTTGCTACATTCTCTGGTTTCAGATTAGCGTCAGGAATGGTACCCTGCATGGTATAGCTACCTGGATATGAGGTAGATGAATAATACCGATCAAGGGAATAAGGTGATGTATCGTTACCCACATTTGCCCATGAAAGGCGATATTTCAGCATGTTCATCCAATGCACCCTGTTCTGCAGTTTGAGTATACGATCGAGAAGAATACTGGCAGATACAGAAGGATAGAAGAAAGAGCGGTTGCTCTTGCTGAGCGTACTCGACCAGTCGTTGCGTGCTGTCAGATCCAGATAGTATGTGCCGTCCCAACTCATTTCTGCATAACCATAAAAGCTGTTTACAATCTTCTTCGTTTTATTGGCGTAGATATCCGGAATCTCTCCAGACGGCAGGTTGGTAATGTTGTATACGCCATCCATCTGAAGTTTATTGAGAGTGATGTCTGTGCGTCGGTACTTGCGCTCGAGACTATTTCCACCAAAGGTTGCAGTCAGTCCGAAACGGTCTTCAAACCAGTTTTTCCTATACTGAAGCAGGAAGTCATGGTTCAGAATATAGGAACGGGTGCTCTGTTCGCGATAGAATCCTGCCTGATAGTTGGGAGTGTACCAAGGTTTTCTCTGGGTACGCCAGTCGTTAGTTATGTCGATAGCAGAACGCAGGTTGAGTGTCAGTCCATTGAGAATTTTGATATTTACCTGTGCATTTCCGTAAATGCGATTACGATCGAGCGTATTGATCTCTTCGTATGCTGTACGGTAAGGGTTGTACGAGTCGTTAGCAGGATAAACAAGACTATTACCATGGATGCCATCGGTATTGTTGTAGTTCTCTGCATTGTACCTGCCCTGGAAATATTCATCTTTCCATGCCTTGATAGGATTATTGTTGTATCCCCATACTAAGGCATACATCGGACTCTGTGCGCTATATCCACTGATAGGCAGATTGTCGCTGGACTTATGGTTATAGTTGACATTGGCTGTCAGCTTGATACTCTTGTTGATGGGAGTCTCGAAAGCCAGCGAAACTGAGTTCTGACGATAACCTGTGTTTGGTGTAATCCAGGTGTTTCGGGTGTCATTGATGGATGCTCTTGCCGATGTACCTCTACCATTACCTCCAGCTATACTAATGGTGTTTTTCCAGGTCACACCTGTTTGGAAGAATCCGGTATACCAGTCGTCCGCATATACCCATGGCAGTTTTTCATAGGTACCAGTTTCCCAGTTTTTAGACATATACTGGTATCTCATCTTGCTGGCATCAAATTTCTCTCCGAAAGCATAACGGGAAATATTGCGGTATGTAGCAATACCATCGGGAGCTTCTTTGGCATCCAGTGTCCAGAAGCAGAATGGACTTAATCCATTGTCACTTCCGGCGCCATATTCTTTCTGAAAATCAGGCCAATAACTGGCATAATCAAGTGTGACTGAAGAATTGAGCGTTACCCCGATACCCTTTTTGGTACTTCCTTTCTTGGTTGTGATGACTATAGCTCCATTACCTGCCAGCGAACCATACAGGGCAGTAGCTGCAGCTCCTTTCAGAACGGTAACTGATTCTATATCGTCTGGGTTGAGATCACCAAGACTGCTTCCGAAATCTACCGGAGCATCACCATTGGCATAGTTGGCACCACTTCCAGTAGTTGGTGAACCGGAATCCATCGGTATTCCATCAATGACGATGAGCGCACTATTGTTGCCGTAGTTGAGCGAATTGTCACCTCTCAGCGTGATTCGCATGCTTCCTAACGGACCGGTACCTGCACCGACCATAGACAGGCCAGCTACTTTACCAGCCATGTTATCCAGCCAGTTTCCACTAACCGTACTGGTCAGTTCATCGTTATTGATTGTTTTCACAGAGTAACCTAATGCCTTTTCCTTGCGTGAGATACCCAAAGCTGTTACCACCACTTCATGGAGCGACTGGTTAGTGAAAGACTCTTTATTATCTTTTGCTACTTTTATTTTTCTGATGTTCCCTTCTGCTCCTACAATTGAGTCACGTGGAGCCATCTGTGCCATTGCGGGAGTAAGACCTCCCATGGAAACAAGGGCAAGACAGCCCAAACTCTTTTTAAAATGTCTCATATCTTCTTGAATTTATGTGCTACATTATCTGATATTTACGTTGAATGCTTTTGGTCTTTTCATTTCTTCCGTATAGGCATGACCAAAGTTGTCAGTTACCCTGATATTTATTGTACTGTTACTTTTCGAAGCCTTTGCTTTGAAAAGGTGGGCAGTAGAGGTGGATGGGAAGGTTACCTTTGCTTTACCTCCAGCATTAATGCGCTTGGCATCGTAAGAAATAATGTGAAGCGGGTCATAACCTTCCATGCGGGTTACCTCAAGCGGTTTTCCTTCTTCGGTTACTTCTATCTTCCAGTCAGGCTGATAATTCCAAATATTCAGCAGGATTTCATTATTGCTTTTCTTTACATCATATCCCTGTGCATATATCTTCATATCTTCTTGATATTTAGGAGCATATACTTCTGGAGCAATGTAAGTAGTGTTGAGATCGTAGGCTCTGAACTGGTATTTTTTATCAAAACCGCTGCTTTTATAATACCATTCTGCCTGATTGCCGTTCCACAGATATACGCCATAACCACCTGGAGTTCCGTCGGTACAAGTATTGTTACCAGACAGTTTACCCGTCCACCACCATGTAGCACAGATAGCAGCAGTATTGTGTTCACGGATATTATTTCGCTTTTGAACATTATAGTTGACATGTGTGTGTCCGGAAAGGAAGTGGACATTGGAGAAATCTGCAAACAAGGCTTCTATCTCACCCGTGTTTTGCAGGTTATCATCATCAATTTCCTGATTACCACCCAGTTTTGGATTACCATAGAGAGGAGCATGGGTAGCTACCATGATAGGGGTGTTCTTATCCTGGATGGAAGCAAGGTCTTTTTTCAGCCATGCAAGTTCCTCAGGAATGACAGTTTCATTATAATTGCGCTTTCCGATGGTTCCCTGCGATGCACCAGCATTAAGATATTGTATGTCATCTATAATAATATAATGTACATTACCGGCATTGAAAGAATAATATACCGGTCCGCAGATCTTAATCCATTCATCTTCAGCCTTTCTGTCGTCAGGGAAGTAAGGATCGTTATCGTGGTTTCCCATACAATGGAAGAAAGGAATCTCTATTTTCTGCAATTCCAGGAAAGTTTCCTTGATACCATAATTGTTGGAATACCAGAATCCGTCCCAGCTTTCATCACCCAAGCTGATGCCATATACTTTATATCCCTGCGAGCGCAATTCCTGTGCAGTCTGGTTGATGTCTGCTGCTACGTTTTCAAACTGATTGATATCATTATTTCGTTTTGCCAGATGAAAATCCGCCATAGCAAGTACAGCATGTTTCTCATTATTCTCTTTGTTGAGTTCGAAATCCACCTTCTCGGTTATGTTGGTATCTTTAGTTGACAGACGCTTGAAAAACTGTGGTTGGTTTCCAATGATGGTTGTTTCATATCCAGAAGGAATTGAAATGAAGACATAGCCGTATTTCTTTTTAGAAAGGAGACAGTATTCTCCATTATCGTTGGTTTTTACAACTTCCACACCGTCAGAAACCACTGCATTTGCGATACCTTTACCTTCGCAGGTTACCTTACCAATAATATTTACCGGTTCTTTCTTGTGTGTGCCGACACCTTCTATATCAGCGCCAGTGCTCTTTTCCGAGCAGGCTGTCATAGGCAATGATAATGCCACAGACAACAATAAAGTTACATAAGTCCTCATTATAATACTGTTTAAAATTTTGGGTGCAAAGTTATAGTGGTTTTATTTCTATGAGGTTTCTAGCTTGTGAACATAAAACAACAATGGTGTTACAGGCTGTTCATAGATTTTAAGATAGTGTGTCACCAAAAACATGGTAAAAGCATAAGGTAAACGAAATCTTTTTTGTACTTTTGCATCCGGAATAAATAATCATAGTAAGAGAGAATTAATCAATGGAACAAAACAACAAGAACCAAATGAATCAAACTGCAGAGACTCAGGCTCTCAGCCCGTCTCAGCAGCAGTACAAACCACACCCACTCGTATCAGTACTCCCACTGGCTGTACTTATCGCTCTTATCGTCCTGGTTGTCAAGCTCTTCCCAGATGATGCCCTGGCTGGTGCATCACAGGTAGCCCTCATGATAGCTACAGCCGTATGCGTAGCGCTCAGTATGACCATCTATAAGATGAAATGGAATATCTTCGAGGAGATGATCAAAAAGACTGTGGGCGATGCGGGAGTGTCTATCCTGATTCTGCTGCTCATCGGTATGATGTCAGCCACCTGGATGATCAGTGGCGTTGTACCCACATTAATCTATTATGGTGTACAGATTATGTCGCCTACCTTTTTCCTTCCCTGCGCATGCATCATCTCCAGCATCATCTCGGTGATGACAGGAACCTCATGGACCACCATTGCCACCATCGGTATTGCCCTGATGGGAATAGGTGATGCCCTGGGCATACCGGCACCCTATACAGCAGGAGCGATTATCTCGGGTGCCTATTTTGGTGACAAGCTCTCGCCTATGAGCGATACCACCGTGCTGGCTTCAAGCATAGCCGGAGCTGATCTCTTCTCACATATCCGCTATATGCTCTACACCACCATACCGAGCATCCTGCTCTCACTGGTACTCTATCTCATCATCGGACTCTGCTATGATTCCAAGCCAGTGGATGTCAGCCAGTATCTTACCGGTCTGAGCCATGGTTTCAACATCTCCCTGCTTACGATGCTGGTTCCTGCGTTTACCGGATGGCTCATCTACCGCAAGACTCCATCTCTCATCACGCTTCTGCTTTCGGCCCTTTCAGCATGCATCTGTGCTCTCATTCTCCAGCCGGAAGTGCTCGTAAAGATAGCTGGCGAAAGCGGCATTACCGCCAAGAGTCTCTTTGAAGGAATCATGACTACCTGCTATACCCATACCCAGGTAGATTGCGGCATGGACAGCATCAATGATCTCGTAGCCACCCGTGGAATGGCGGGCATGCTCAATACCATCTGGCTTATTCTCTGTGCCATGTGCTTCGGTTCGTGCATGGTAGCCAGCGGAATGCTCCACGCCATCACCCACATCCTCCTGAAAAGCATCCACAGCACCGTATCACTCGTATGCAGCACGGTGACATCCGGCGTTCTGCTCAATCTAGTGATGGGCGACCAGTTTCTGAGTATCATCATGAATGCATCTATCTACAAGGATGAATATGCCGAACGAGGATACAGGCCGGAACTCTTGAGCCGAAGTACGGAGGATAGTGCTACCGTTACGAGCGTACTGGTTCCTTGGACTGCCTGCGGAATGACACAGAGTACGGTTCTCGGCATTCCGACACTCGTTTATCTACCGTTCTGTTTCTTCAACATCATCAGTCCGCTGATGAGCTGTCTGGTTGCCATCCTTGGGTTCGTACCTAAGCCACAGCCGAAAGAAGACCAAACACGGGTAACGGAGGATGACAAAGATTCTATCGGGTAATTATGAGAAAAAAACAAAAAGGCTAGCCCCATTGCTGGGACTAGCCTCCGTTTTAATTATTTTCTAATGCTTATGAAAGTCATCAAGAAAACTGTTTAGCACGTTATGAGTAATTATTTGATCTCAATGTGCTTAACGTCTTCCTTCTTCTCCTCCTTGGCTATCTTAGGAATCTCTATCTTCAAGACACCGTCACTGACCTCAGCAGAAATTTTCTCCTGATCGGCATCCTCAGGTAAAGCATAGCTCTGAGAGTAGTTGCTGTAAGAGAATTCACGACGCAAGTAATGCTCTTCCTTCTTTTCCTCCTTCTTCTCATCCTTGTTCTCGATAGATACATTCAAGTAACCATCCTTGTCGATGTTCATCTTGACCATATCCTTCTTCAAACCAGGAGCGGCAACCTCCATCGTGTAGGCTGTAGCACTTTCCTTGACGTTAACTGCAGGAGCTGTAGCATTCATGTGTGGCATCAAGTCTGTATCAAAGAAGTTATCATTAAACCAACTGTTCAACCAATTTGAAACACTGTTATTTCTACGAGCTAACAACATAATGTAAAACCTCCTAATTGTATTTTTCTCGTCCTCTCTTCGCCTTCCGGCTCTGTCGGGATTTCTACTTGTTTTATTATATTTATCCTTTTTATAATGATCGCTTCGGCTTTCGAGGTTCAAGGATTTCAAGAAACCCTCAAATGTCATTGCTTAGGGTTCTTATCGTTCCCCTTGCCCTCTTGGCTTCCGCTTTCATCCTGTGTAGAAGCAAGTTATGTGCCAGTCTCGGTTTGTATATCTAGAGTAATCCATTTTTGACAGGATTGGCATCAAAGGATAATTAATTTAAACTTTGCTGCCAAATTTATCCATTTTCATCCGTTTATTCTCTGCTCTCCTATCCGTGTTCTAAGGGTGATTATGATAAATAGAGAGATTATTCTCTTTCAGAATCATCCTGAGCAGTTCCTCATTAGCCAGATTATTGACTGCAGCATCTTTCACTTCAGAGAAATAGTCAAGCGTTGCGGAACATTCGCCAGTAATATCTACCCCTATCACTTTTTCATGGTCATAGATGATGCGAAGCACGGCTTGGAGCTGGAGAAGCGTCATGTCACCATTGCTCCAGTCGGTGATGGCATCCTGCTTTCTCAATACATCCTTGTCGATGGATATGTAAACCGGCTCATGTATGAGTTTGCCAGCCTTCGACGGCCAAGCCTGGTGATGATCAATCTCAGCCTGACTGTAGAACAACACCTTTTCTCTTAAGTGATCAGGTACCTGAGCAATCAACTCATCCGATGCTCCTACAATGATAATGTGTTTGACAAACGGGTTCTTCTCCAATACATCTCTCACCCAACCGCCACACGACACAACACCCTCCCATTCCGGTTGCTGCATATCCGGATGATGGTCGAAAACTATCAGGGAAAAAGGTTCATGGAGCCTGGATACCCAATATTCGGTAAGATAGTGGAAATCTCCAGAATCGATGAAATGAACAGCCTCGGCAGGAAAAGGAGCCAATCGGCGGTGCAGTTCCTCCCTACCCTCTTCGTCACAATAACAGTCTACCCCTTTCATGTCCCGGCAATCTACATGGACGATATTCCTGTTTGAGGCAAATGCCTCCAAGTCGTATACGCCGGTAAAGTTAAGGAGAATGATGGGTATTTTCTTTTCCATATTTACTCTGTTTTCTAAATGCTGACTGCAAAAATACCTAATATTCATAAATACTTGACGAATTATACATCATATTATTGTTAAAATTAGATTTTTTTATACTTCTACACAGATTTACCAAAATCATATTAAAACAATTTAATTTTCAGCAAAAACATATTAAATTCATATTTTTATCTGTATCTTTGCAGAAAATTGAAACATATAGTAATGGTATTTATAAATGCACTTATATTGGATAAACATAGATGTAATGTTCCCCATTACATCCTCAATTGTAGTCTTCGGAAGTAATATCTATCTTGCTTGAGATAACATATTATTAACGAATTAAAAATTACATGGGTTTAATCATTTTATATTTTTTAGGTGCTCTGTCACTATCCTTTTTATGCTCCGTTCTTGAGGCGGTACTACTTTCTACCCCGATGTCGTTTATCTCGATGAAGGAGAATCAAGGCAACAAGACTGCCTCACTGATGAAACAGTATAAGAATAATGTAGACCGTCCGGTGGGTGCTATTCTTTCGCTCAACACCATCGCCCACACCATCGGTTCTGCCGGTGTCGGAGCCGAGTCTATGAAACTCTTTGGCGAAGAATACTTCGGTATCATTTCCGCCATTCTCACCCTTCTGATTCTGGTACTTTCAGAAATCATCCCGAAAACCATCGGAGCTTCATATTGGCGCTCTCTTGCCATGACATCTACCAAGATCATCCGTGTGCTCATCTTCATCACCTATCCTTTGGTGCTGCTTTCGGAACTTATCACTAAGGTATTTACTCCGAAGAATCACCAGGCTTCCATGAGTCGCGAAGAGGTATCGGCTATGGTAGACGTAGGTACTACAGAAGGCATCTTCCGTGAATCGGAAAGCAAAATCATCAAAAGCTGCATTCGCCTTGCCGGAGTAAAGGCCAAGGAGGTCATGACTCCATCCATCGTAGTAGAATCAGCCAACATGAATCTGACTACCAAAGAGTTTTACGAACAGAAAGAATGGAATTTCTCACGCATTCCTGTTTATAACAACAACAAGGATATCATTGTGGGATACGTATTGAAAGATATGGTTCTCAAATCGATTTCAGACGATGAGTTCCAAACCAGATTATCCGAGCTGATGCGTCCGATTCTTTCCTTCAACGAGGATGAATCTCTATACCAGATATGGGAAAAGATGTTGGAAAAACGAGAACACATCTCTATCATCGTGGATGAATACGGATGTCTGAGAGGAGTGGTTTCCATGGAAGACGTAATCGAAACGATGACTGGCGTAGAAATCGTGGATGAAGACGATGTGGCAGTGGATATGCAGGCATTGGCTAAAGAAAAATCGCGTATGATGCACCAAGGTGTTGCTTCTGCCATTCCTGACAGTAAAGTTTAATATTTGCAGAACATAGCATTTTAACGAGAAAGAGGGTGTGTCATAAGTTAATGATTCACCCTCTTCTTGTTTATCCCGGAAATATCGCAACCTTGATGACTCCATCCTTGCGGTTCTCAAAGACATCGTATGCCTCTTCTATTCTTGAAAGCGGGAAACGATGGGTAATCAGAGGAGTGGTATCTATCTTTCCATGGGCTATCAAATCAAGGATTTCCTCACAGTCGCATCCATCCACACCTCCCGTCTTGAAGATGAGGTTCTTGCCATACATATCAGGAAGCGGAAGTATTTGTGGCTTGTCATACATGGCGACGATGGTGACAATGGCATTAGGACGGGCACATCTCCAGGCAAGCTGGAAGGTATCCGAACCACCAGCTACCTCCATCACTACATCGGCTCCACCATGCTGACTATGCTGTCTGACAAATGCCTCACAATCCTCAGGTTCAACAACCATCACCTGTGGGTAATGCTTCTGAATGAACTCTCTTCTTGCCTGTGATTTCTCGCAGACGATAATGTTACTTGGATTCTTGAGCAGGGTGCAAAGCAAACAGCAGACACCCGTAGGACCGGCACCGATAATCAGCACCGTATCCTCTTCTGTGATTTCAGATATTCTCGTAGCCCAGAATCCTGTAGCAAGGATATCGCCAACGAAGAGAGCCTGCTCATCGCTTACCGAATCAGGTATCTTGTTCAAACCTGTAGTAGCATACGGAACCCTCACATATTCCGTCTGTCCGCCATCGATTCTGCATCCCAGTGCCCATCCGCCATGTGGAGAAATACAGTTGTTCACGTATCCATGCTTGCAGTAAAAACATTCTCCGCAGAAAGTCTCCACATTCACGGTTACTCTGTCTCCCGGTTTCACGTGGGTAACCTTCTCCCCTACTTTCTCTACAATTCCTACCATCTCATGGCCAACAGTAATCCCCGGTACAGCTCGAGGCACAGAACCATGCTTGATGTGAAGATCGCTGGTACAGATACTGCTCAGCGTAACTCTTACGATGGCATCATGCTCATCTATTATCGTAGGCTTCTCTTTTTCTGTGAAGCCAAACTTTCCTTGCTGGATATATGTAAATGCTTTCACCTTAAATTATATATAAGTATTATTATTCATGTTTTATCATGCTGCGAAGTTACAAAAAACATTTCAATCATACAAGAAAAAAATACAGAATCTTTCTCACCTTTTGACCTGTCAACTAAAAAAAAGGGGTATTTTCTTACAAGTATGACCCTTTTTGTGATTTTCAGACAAACAAAACCATAAAATATACTCTGATGTTCAAATAGTTAGCCAAAAATTTGGAGAATAGAATATTTTTTCTTACCTTTGCATAAAAGATTTGAATTCAAAATTTTCACAGAATATAGCATGTATCAAGATTTAGATTTTACTGATAACAACTACTATCAGGAAGACTATATAGATTCGCCAGTTGATGATTTCGACTGGATGCCTAATTTATTTGCCAAGCTCGCTAATCATCTGCGAACTTCAACTTCCCCTGACGTTATCAGACTGGGAATCATCGGCTGCATCAGAAACAATGAGTCGGGAGATAATTCACTTCTCCAATGGGATGATTTGGAAACCATGCGTCGCTATATAGACAGCGTTAACCGAGGTTTAGGAGTACCAGAAGACCCAACACTCCAGCAGTTGCTCTATTCTACAGAATGGACCAACTATGGTATTTTCACCATGAACTTTATCTCGGACAAGAACCTCGACTATAAAGGAATCTGTGAGGTTGAAAATACAAGCCTCTCATACGCCAGCATGGCTTTCCTGATAGCACTGGTAAAGGGGATGAGTATGATTAATCTCAGACACCCTTCAGCAAAGGGAGAAAACAGTCATGTTTTCACATACGTCATCCCAAGCCAATTCTCCACTTTCTCCTTTACTTCATTCCTCAATGTAGCCAATGCACGTCTCACGAACAAAGAAGATATTTCTGAACAGGAAATTGAAGAGTTGACTCAACTTGCTTTCAAGAGTCGCTACTGGAAACAGGAGACCTCACTCAAGAGCGAAGACAGCGAGCTGTTCATCTATGTCCTTAAGAACATCATTTCGGATATTCTGGGACTGAAACTCAACATCAATACGGAATCCTTTGCCAAACAGGCAAAGAAGGAAGAGATAAAGACTGCTACTCCAACTGTCGACAACCATAAGAAGGAGAAGAAAGTAAAGAAGGAGAAGAAAGAGAAGACTAGCTTGAGAAATGATACCAAGCCTTCTCTGGCATCGACGATGGTAAAGGTTTTAACAGAGGAATCTCTCCCACAAACAAAAGAGAATCTCCTGGAGAAGACTATACAACTCTATCCTACTCTTAAGAGAAACTGCTTCAATACCACCCTATCAAGACTACATAAAGAAGAAGTATTGAATTACTATAATGGTGGACTGATTGGTATCAAAGGCAAAAGATATGGAAGAGGCTACAAGATAGTCAACCGTTTGCAGAAATATAAGGAAAATGAATAAAAACAACCTCAGATACAGAAAAAACGAAGCCTGTTTCAATGCCCATTGAAACAGGCTTCGTTGGTTATTGTAAGTACTCAACATGGGCCATGAAGCTTACTTATATAGTTTTTCCGGCAATTAGACAATTCTACAATTAGGCAATTAGACAATTAGGAGTCTATTCATATATCGGAGAAAAACCACAAAACTGTTTACCTAAAATAAAGAAAGCAACTCATAAACCACAAAACTGTTTACCAAAAACCACATTATTATGTACCAAAAACCACATTTCTGTTTACCTAAACCACAAAACTGTTTACCTACATTGCTAAAGACACAATCTTCTCCTTAGGTAAACAGAAATGTGGTTTATAGCAAGTAAAAATCATCTTAAAAACAGGTAAACAGTTTTGTGGTTTTTGAAAGTTGTATCCTACAGCTACCATAGGAAAGAACCGAAGGACATGACAGCCAGTTTAGTAAATTCGCAAGATACATGCTGATATTCATACAGTTACATAATTTAATCAAACTATTATTTTCGTAGTCTTATAACAGATAGAACAAGGAAAGAAATAGTATCTTTTGGATAAAACCACAATACTATTTACCTAACCAAAAAATCAGTTTACCTAAAATATACATAAAAGCATATAAGACATTGGGGATCTATCTATTAGATAATATTTAATAGATTCATCCAAAAGAAATGTATCTTTATCAAAAATATATCTGGTAAACAATTTTGGGCTTGAGAGGATAAGACATTTTCAAAAGTAGGTAAACAGAAATGTGGTTTTACGAAAAAGAGGAAATAAGGTACTCCCCTACTTCCTCTTCTGAAATATTGTTCAGTTTAGGCTCTATAGAATACAGGCATGAATGAGCCAACACAATTAAAGAATTCTTGTGCAAGCTTTTCAAGACCTGAAGTTTTTAAAGCTACAAAATCATAATCACTGGCAGCAACACAGAATCTGTCATTCTTGATACCAATGAATTTACATCTTTTCAACAAAGCAATCTGATTATCATCATGTACCATCGAAACAAACTTATTCCATTGCTCAGAACCTTGAGTAGTATCAACTTCTATCTTCTTGTCAGGATTCTGATATACATGTGCAAAAAGATCTCCCTGCAGCATATTATCTTCAGATGCTTTCTTTCCCTTGTTACGGTTAATCTTTTCATTCAGGCGACGGGCTATATCTGCATCTTTATCACCGATATGGTTGATACCGACATCCGTTCGCTTGATATGGAAGACAATATATTCAGGATCACCCTTACACTTCCCGTTCCGATAAATAAAGTCTTCATCAGAAAATTCATCAAATACGATATCCGTCTCGCTGCGGCTGGCCATTCTGTTGAGGTCTTCCCTTACGACATCGAGTACCTGTTTTCTGAATTGCGAGAACTTAGGATATTTATTCATCACAGGTTCTCCCTTGTCGTCAAGCAGAATATTGCCATGTTCATCAAGTTCTACCAGACCCAGATACTGTTTCATCGGCAAGAACTCTACCTTTACATCCAGACACTTGTCAAGCCCCATCTGGCGAAGCAGATAAATATAGAGACGTGGCGTATTCACCTTCTTGGAATATTTAGCGATCATGGAGATATGGTGAATGTATCCCTGGCGCATGTCAAAGAGGCTCATGGTGAGCTTAGGATCTATCTCAAGTATTACTTCACCCTTGATGCGCTCTACCTTCTCTCCATCGCTCTTTGTATAGCCTTTCTGCGTTGTCGGAATCTCGATGTTTGAGAATACATGCTGTATCTTCTCTGTATTGTTGTCCATCTTAACACGCACAGAGAGGTTGAGAATGTCATTTTTCAGCGTATCACGCAGATTCTTGTAATTATGAAACTCCGTTGATACCTGGAAATCCTTGATGTCTATTATGATAGGCGGTATCTCCATGACAGCATGCTCTATACCTTTCTCGAAAAGATAGTCGGAGCGAGAATCTCCAAGCACCCTCTTCTCAGTGAAGTACTCTTCTACATACTTCTGGAGATGGGTACTTGCAACCATCAATATGTTTTGCTGCAATAATGTATATTGCTTATCAAGTTTTGTCAGTGAAAAAGGTGTGTTAATCCACACCAGATTCTTGTTTACTTTTGGGTCACTCATATTAAAACCACATTTCTGTTTACCTAAAACCACCAAACTGTTTACCTAAAACCACAAAGTTGTTTACCTAAAACCACATTTCTGTTTACCTAAAACCACCAAACTGTTTACCTAAAACCACAAAGTTGTTTACCTAAAACCACATTTCTGTTTACCAAAATGAAAATAACTATCTAATAGTCAATAGGTTACAACTCCCGTAATATATAAGTATATTATAACCTATTATAATATATAATTTTTAATTATCATCTTTTGGTAAACAGAAATGTGGTTTTTGAAGGTGTTTATACCTTTTTTAAGACTTTGCGCCTTTTCAGGTAAACAGTTTTGTGGTTTTCACCCTGTAAAACCTACTTTTTTGTTTGCTTACTTTTTCAAGTAATCCATCAGAATGTTGTAGAGCAAGTTTTCCTGTGGAATATCATCTGCAAGGCATTTCATCTTCAAGAGAAGGAGTTCTTCCTTATTAAGATATGTTGCTACACTTGTTCTGGTGCGTCTTTCTTCTGCAGTCCAGTAACTTTTTCTCTTGCGTCCACCTTTAGATGTGTTTTTTTCCTCTTCGCTCTTTGCAACTTCTGTATTTAACAAACTTGGTCGGTCGTTCTTTCCCATATTTTCAAGCGACTCACCTATTTCCTCAATATTTCTCTTTGCTACAGCCATAATTATTATTGTTTATAATTTTGTCTTCTATTTTTTATCATTGCATGCTTAACCCTACCCTATTCTGAGTAGATTATATCTTTATGTTAAACATGTGCTTGATAGCTATTTCGTAATCGATACCTGTACTTGAGTAAGGTGCATATTCGAATATGCTTTGTCCGTGAGCCTGAGCTTCCAGGAACTTCACAGAGCGTCGGATGCGGCAAGGAAGAATTAAGTCGCCATGTTTTTCGCCTAAGAGTTTACTCAACTGCTTGGTAATCTTTGTTCGCTCATCTACCATAACTGGCAGGAGTCCAAGTAATTCCAGATTATCGTTCATGTGGAACTCCTTCACTTCATCCATAACGCTGAGCACTTCGCTTACTCCCTTGACAGATAAAGCTTCCATCTGGACTGGAATTAAAATCTTGCTCGCAGCAACCAGAGCATTGTAAGTGTTCTTGGAAAGAGCCGGAGGACAGTCGATGAAGATGTAGTCGAAATCGTCGAATACGTTTTTAAGTCCTTCTCCCGTCATGTCATGGCAATCGTTGTCTTGCAGACAGCTCAGCAATACGGTGTAGCTCTTCATCTGTTCTCTCAGCGAAGGACCGCCTGGAAGGTGTTGCTCAATATTTTCCATCTGAGCAGATCCAGGAACAGCGTATACTCCATTCTTACATTTATAAACAGGAACACCACTCTGTTTACACATGGCGTTGTATATGTTGTCATATTCATTGTCTCTCACCCCGAAAAGCGAAGAAAGGTTGCATTGTGGGTCTAAGTCAATCACCAAAATACGGAGATTATGATTCAGTCGAACCATTCCTGATGCGAGAGACTGCACGGTGGCTGTCTTTCCTACTCCACCCTTGTTGTTCACTACTGCAACAATTTCCTGTAATTCATGTTTCATGTCTTATTCTTGTTACTTTTAGCTTCTTATTTTCGTTTAATCTTTTCTCCGAATATTAGAATTGCTGGCAATTAGAACAAACTAATAAACTTTTATCCTAACTTATGATTATTCTAAAAGTCTTATATTTGATTGATCTAATGTTCTTAAGTTCTAATATTTGCTGCAAAAATAGGTAAAATAGTTGATATAAAAGAATTTATTCTTTTTTATTTCTAAAGAAAACTAGTTTTTTATACTTTTCTAACAATCTACATGAATAATATTCTAATTTTCTAATATTCTTATAATCTAAAATTAGAATATACTAATTGTCGGATAAATAGAATATGCGGATAAACTAATAAACTGATAAACTAATAAAATAATTGCTGTCAATTAGAATAAACTAAAATATTGATATGAGTATGTAACCAATATAAGATTTGTTAAATATTAACATCAAAGTATACAACCTATAGATATTTTCAATAACTTTACAGAATTAAAAATAACTGATGTCAAACCTTTAAAACTATAACATCATGAAAATAGGTATTCCAAAAGAGATTAAGAATAATGAGAACCGTGTTGGAATGACACCGGCAGGTGTAGCAGAGTTCATTCGACATGGTCATGAAGTGATGGTTCAGCATACAGCTGGTGTAAACAGCGGATTTGCTGATGAAGCGTATGAAAAGGTAGGGGCCAGAATCTTACCCGACATCCAGAGTGTATATCGTGAGGCGGAAATGATTGTAAAAGTGAAAGAACCTATCGCCGAGGAATATCCACTTATCCATCAGGACCAGCTTGTATTCACTTATTTCCATTTTGCCTGTGACAAGGAACTTACCGATGCCATGCTCAAGAGTGGAGCCGTCTGTCTGGCTTACGAGACGGTAGAAACAGACAACCACCATTTGCCTTTACTCATTCCGATGAGTGAAGTAGCAGGAAGAATGGCCATTGTTAATGGTGCTTTTTATCTGCAGAAAACCAAGGGAGGAAAAGGAAAACTGATGAGTGGTGTGCCTGGTGTGAACCGCGTCAAGGTTTTGGTATTAGGAGGTGGAACCGTAGGAGAGGCTGCAGCAAGAATGGCTGCAGGAATGGGAGCTGATGTATGGATTACAGATATCAGTTTGCCCCGTCTTCGTCAGTTAGAGATGGAGCTGCCTGTCAATGTACACACGCTCTATTCCAACGAGCATAATATCCGTAGAGAATTGCATGATGTGGATATCGTTGTGGGTAGTGTGCTCGTACCAGGTGATAAGGCACCGCATCTTATTACGAAAGATATGTTGAAATTGATGGAGCCGGGAACTGTACTTGTTGATGTAGCAATCGATCAGGGCGGCTGTTTTGAGACATCGCATCCAACCACACACTCAGATCCGATATATATGGTCGATGGAATCGTGCATTATGCAGTAGCTAATATTCCTGGTGCTGTGCCAAATACCTCTACTACAGCCTTGACCAATGCTACGCTGAAATATGCATTGGCACTTGCTGACAAGGGTTGGCGAAAGGCATGTAAGGAGGATAAAGCCTTGTATAGAGGTTTGAATATCGTAAATGGAAAGGTTGTATTCAAGGCCGTAGCGGATGTCTTCGGACTGGAATATGAAGAAATGAAGCTCTAAGTAGAGCAGGGGAGGATTCCATAACACAAAGCTATGGAATCCTCTTTATAATAATAATTAAGGAGAGCAGGATACACTTTGTTTGGTTAGAACGTTTACTGATAGCATTTTTTTCGAGAAAAAGACTTAAAAACAAGGAAAATGCAAGTAAAATAGCAGAAAAAGTAGGAATATGTGTGAAAAATAAGTTAATTGTATAGCATTATGCTACAGTTTTAGATATTTTTTATACTTTTGCGCAATAAACATGAAGTTTAACTAACATTCAGTTATTATGAAGAAGAAAAAAAGCTTGTTGCTTTTCTTGGCAGCAACTTCAGCCAGCTTTGTGCAGGCAGCCCTTCCAGTTCATACCAGTTTTGCGGCTGGTATTGAAAATGTGCAAGAAAAAGGTCATACCTTTATAAAAGGAAGAGTGATTGATTCCGATGGAAATCCTCTGGTAGGTGTCACGGTGCAGATCGAAGGCACAAGCTATGGTGTTATCACTGATGCTGATGGTAACTACATACTGGAATTTCCATCTATGGCGCATCCTAAAATTGTATTTTCCAGCATCGGTTACAAATCGAAGAGTATTGAATTTCGTGGCGTAAAAGAGCAAAACATGATGCTCGAGTTGGATCATGTAGCGCTGGATGATCTCGTAGTCATCGGATACGGAAGTAAGAGCCGCAAGGATGTGACCACAGCTATCTCTACCGTGAGTCAGGAACAGATAAGCAAGTTGGCTGCTACCACACCAACCCTCGATGGTCTTCTTCAGGGTACTGTAAAAGGCGTATTGGCTACTACCGCAAATGGTGAGCCTGGTTCATCTCTCAAGTTAAACATCCGCGGTATTACATCTCCTTATCCTAAATCGGGTAAGGGTAACAACAACCAGCCTCTTTATGTCATTGATGGCGTTCCTACCTTTATGGAGGATACCGGCATCAACCCGCTCATCAATATCTCACCAAACGATATTGAGAGTATCGACGTGCTGAAAGATGCCGCAGCTACTGCGATTTATGGATCACGTGGAGCCAATGGTGTCGTTATTGTCAAGACCAAGAACGGAAAGCGCAATGAGAAGACCAAGGTAGATTTCGGCTACACATTTTCGTTCAGTAATCCTATCAAAAACTATAAGCCATTGAACATTTCTGAATACAAGAATGTGCAGGACGAGATTCTGCGTAATACTGTAGACGGCATGAATGACGGCAGTTCGATAGTAGGTATGTATGGTTTTGATTACATTCTTAACCAGTATGGAAATGTTTCACTCAATGAAGAAACGGGTCTTTATACCTATAATGGTCTTAATGAGAGTCTTTATGGCAAGGATAATGTCAACTGGGCAGATGAAGTAATCAACAAGAATGCACCTACACATCAGTATAATGTGGCTGTCAGAGGTGGAAGCAACAAAACCAACTATTCTTTCTCTTTCAACGGAATGAACCAGGAAGGTCTGTTACTCAATGACCGTATGGAGCGATATGGTGCAAGACTCTCTATAGATTCTGAAATCAACAAATACATCACCGTAGGAGGTGTGCTCGATTATACCTATTCTTCACGCAAGAGTGGAAGCAACGATCCTGCCTTGGGATATGATAATGACGGATGGATGACCCGTCCGGATTTGGCTGTACGCGATGCGGATGGCAATTTCCAGCGTGTAGATAAGTTCGGTCTTTATACCGATACCTATAATGATGCCAATGCGGTAGCTAAACTCCAGCGCAAGACGAAGTACGAAAATGATCAGTTCTCTGGCAATGCTTATATTGATATTAAGCCTGTCAAGGGATTGACCCTTCATGCTGATGCCAATATATCCAGATTTATCTTCAGCAACAGTTATTTCTCGCCAAAGATTACACTCCCGGAACAGTTGGGTATGGAGCCAACATCAACCTTGGCTGAGAGCAACTATCGCAACACCAATACTTCTATCAATTTCCGTGCCGACTACAAGTTCACGCTTACCGAAGCTCATCGTTTTGACGTGATGGCGGGTTATAGTGCCGACAGGTATTGGAGCAAGGAACACGACCAGGCTTATAGTGGTTTCCCTAACGATGATGTATTGAACAATGCCAGTTCTGCAACCACCGTCAATAAACCAACCGAGACTTATTCCAAGAGTGGTCTTAATTCTATCTATGGTCGTTTGAGCTATGATTTTCTCTCACGTTATCTGCTTGATTTCAGTCTCCGTTCCGATGAGTCATCAAAATTTGGACCGGGTAACAAGCGCGGTACTTTCCCTGCAGTTTCTCTGGCCTGGCGCATCAATCAAGAGCCTTTCCTGGAATCTGTAAGAGATATTGATGATCTGAAGTTCCGTTTGAGTTGGGGTAAGACTGGTTCCACCAACGTATCAGACTTTTCTTATATCCAGTATTTCAATGGTAATCAGTATGGCGGACAGAGCGGACTCACCCTTGCTTCTACTTATCCAAACAAGGACATCAAGTGGGAGATGACAACCGAGTATAATGCTGGTGTCGACTTTACTTTATTCAATGGTCGTCTGACTGGTAGCTTTGATATCTATCATCGTAAGACAGATGGTGCGCTTGCTCCTGCTCCTATCGCCCTGGAGTTTGGTATCGGCACCTATTACAGCAATATTCTTGATCTTACCAACAATGGTTTTGAATTCTCTATCGGTGGTGATGTAGTTCGTACCAAGGATTTCACCTATAACACTATGCTCAGTATCTCATCCAACAGGAATAAGATTACCAAGCTCAATGGTTCAACCCTCGATATGATGCATCAGGATCTCTATATGGAAGGTCATGCCATGGGAACCGTGAAGGGATATAAAGTGGCAGGTATCTATCAGAGTCAGGATCAGATTCGTAAGTTGAATGAACAGGCTATGGCTAAGGGATTTGATTTCTATCAGGATGGAGCTGCTGTAGGTGACTACATGTTTGCAGATACCAATGGTGATGGCTATATTTCAGAGGCCGACCGTACGGCGATTGCCAACCCAGAGCCAAAGGTATTCGGTGGATGGTCAAATACATTGTCATATAAGAACTTCACGCTCTCTATGCTCTTCCAGTATCAGTTAGGTGGTGATGCTTACTACAGCACGATGCAGGAATCTGCTAGTGGAGCCATCGGTATGAGTATCTTGCGCGAGATGTATGGCAACACCTGGACACCGGATCGCACCGATGCCAAGTATGCTAAGTTGATGTGGATGCCTAGTGCCTATACCAACACACAGGCCAACGACCGCTATGTATATTCCAACTCATACTTCCGTTTGCGCAACATCACGCTCTCTTATACCTTTGAGCCAGTATGGTTAGAGCGCTTGCATGTGAGTGGTGCATCGGTGTTCTTTACTGCTACCAACCTCTTTACCATTACCGATTGGCCAGGTTTGGATCCAGATATGGCAGCCACAAATGCCTTTACCAAGACAACCGAGACAAAGGATGTATATCCAATGAGCCGTTCGTTCTCATTCGGTCTCAAATTGCAATTCTAACTCATTCAAAGAAACGAAGATTATGAAACATATAAGATATCAATTTCTGGCGTTACTGTCAGTATCAGCGCTCACATTCACATCGTGCGACTTGATAGGCAGCATCGATGATATGGAACCAGACTATGTGGTAACCGATTTGAATTATATTACCGATGCCACATCTGCTCAGACTGCTCTCAATGGTGTTTACGCTTCCTGGCGCAGTACAGGTGTATCTTACTTGAGATATGGTATCGCCTCTATGGCGCATACCCAGACTCAGGCGATGGTGATGGGTGTAGATGAGTTTGCGGCAGAAAATATCCAGACTAATAACAGTAATGTGGAGACTGCCTATACAGCCTACTACAATGTCATCAATACCGCCAACACCTTCCTGGTTCACATCAATAAGCAGATACCAGGCATGACAGAAGAAAAACGTACCGAGATGATTGCAGAGGCTCGTTGCCAGCGTGCATTGGCTTATCTTACTCTCTTGAAATGTTTTGGAGAGTATTGGAAACAGGATTCCCAATACGGAGTCTGCCTCTTCAAGGATGAGTTGGTAAGAGATAACCAGGTTCGTCAGCGTTCATCTGTAGCTGATACTTACAAGTTGATTTCTGAAGATCTCGATTATGCCATCGCCCATTGTGAACAGCATCCGGCAGATCATTATCACATGAGCAGTCTTTTTGCCAAGGCTTTGAAGGCAAAGATGTATTTTGCTCAGGATAACTATCCGGAGGCAGCAAGATTATCTGAAGAAGTGATTAACGAGGCAGAAACTGCTGGCTATGAACTGGAGAGCGACTATGCTAATATTTTTACTGAACAGTTTAATTCTAAGGAGATGCTTTTCGCTCCTTATACTGCTAATCCGAATGAATTGATGGATGCTTCTTGGTTTGCCTTTTCTCCAGGTTCACTCCTCAAGAAGGTGGCAGATGATTTAGTTCCAGATGATGAAACAGGTGGAGATATTGTTATTCCAGACCCGGGAGAGGGTGGGGACGTTGTTGTTCCTAATCCAGGTGAAGGAGGTGATGTCGTATTGCCTGGCGATGGAGATGATGGCGGTATCGTTATTCCTGGTGGTGATGGTGGCGATTTCCCATTCCCTCCAGGTGAAGATGATGCAGCTTCCTACGATCTTCTTTATACTTGGGCATACAAGGGTGAAGGCATGACAGGAATTGCCAAGTACAGCAAGTTGACTCCTGAGTTTATGTTCGAAGATTCCTATTATTTCATGCGCTTGGCAGAAGTCTATTATATCGCAGCCGAAGCAGAGGCTCGTCAGGGTGAGTATGGGAAGGCACGTACCTTACTGGCAACTGTCATCAGTCGTGCCGGTTATACCGAAGATGATATCAATGCGATTTCCGACAGGGATCTTCTGGGTGAAATACTCAAGCATAAGTTGTGTGATATGAGTAACGAAAATCTGGAAGAATGGTTCGATCTTTGCCGTTACGACCGTAAGGGTGGTTTCGAGAGTTGGACAGAAGATGAGAAAGCAGAGCTTCCTAGCTTCCGCCGGTATCTTCTTCCTATACCAAAGGCATCTATGGGAGCCAACAGTCTTCTCGTTCAGAATCCTGAATATGTGAATCAATAAACATTATATAATAAATAATATCGAGAAAAAATGAATAAGATGAAAATGAAAACTTGCATGATGACACTTGCCGGTCTTGTACTTGCAATGGCTGCCAGTGCGCAGAATTTTGTGATGAAAGGTAAGGTTAAAGGTAACGTGGACGGCTGTTCTGTCATGTTGCAGAAGTATGGATTGGAAGGTGTTACCAATCTGGATAGCGTTACAATCAAAAATGGTGAGTTCACCCTCAAGGGGGTAGTTAACCAGCCAGAGCAGTATCAGATGGTTATTGATATGAACAAGCCTGGTACAGCTGAGCCTGACTATCAGAAAATATTCTCAACAAGAGTCTATGTAGAGAATAAGCCGATGACCTACGATGTAGATCTTACCGGTTTCCCTGCAGAGCGTGACATGAGTATGATAGAGCCTGTAGTAAAGGGTTCTACCACCCAGGATGTTTATCAGGCTTATCTTGAACTGATGTCACCTATTCAGGATAAGATGCATAAGATGGATGATAGTATCAACCAGACTACCGATTTGGCACAGCGTGTAGCCCTTGCCAAGGAAGCCATCAAGTTGCAGGAGGAAATGCGCCATCAGACCAGTCTGTTTATTCAGCAGCATACCACTTCTCTGGTAGCCTTCGACTTGCTTCTCGAGAGTTTCTCTTCTTTACCAACCCCATATACCTCTCAGCAGATTGACGAGATGATGGGCTGGTTGAAGAACGACTGGAGTTCTTCTGCCCAATATCCGATGCTGCAGATGCAGGCAGAGATGGCAAAGCATACAGCTATCGGCAACCATTATATCGATGGTACCGTTGTCACTCCTGAAGGCAAGCAGGTGAAGCTTTCTTCACTTATCAAGAAGGGTGAATATACCATGTTGGAGTTCTGGGCTTCCTGGTGTCGTCCATGCCGTCAGGAGATTCCACATCTCAAGAAGGTACACGAGAAATACAAGGATTTCAACATCATCAGTATTTCAGTAGATGAGAGAGATGCCGACTGGAAAAAGGCAATGGCCAAGGAAGGAATGACCTGGACACAGGTTCGCAATCCTGAAGGTTTTGGCGGTATGGTGATGGGCGAGTATGGCATCAATGGTATTCCAGCCTGTCTCATCCTAGATAAGAATGGCAATTTCTATAAGACCAACATGCGTGGTGCATATCTTGATGCTTTCCTGTACGATTACTATAAGAAATAAAATAGTTTAGTGCATAAAAATATTCCCCGATATGAATCCTCAGTATTCCTGCAGGATTCGTATCGGGGAATTTTGTTGATGTCTTGTATGAAGGATAGATTTTCGCGAAATGAAAATCCATCATTGTTATTTACCATGCCTCCAGTTTATCAGCAATCTCTGGCATCTTATTCTTTGTGAATACAGGATTCTTGCCTTCCTTCTTCTGTTGGCGATAGTCTTTCAACAGGAAGACGGCCTGGCGGGAAAGTAGGACGATGGCCACGAGATTGCAGAGGGTGAGAAGAGCCATCGTGATATCTGCAAAACTCCATGCAAAATCCAAAGATACTACCGCTCCAACCATCACCATTGCTGCTACTGCAAGACGATAGATAAATACACCCAGCTTGGAGTCCCTGATATATCTCACGTTGGTTTCTCCATAATAATAATTGCCGATGATGCTGCTAAAGGCAAACAGCCATATCATCACCGCAACAAACGGATTGCCGATGCTTCCGATTTCGTGGGTCAGGGCATCCTGGGTGAGTTGGATACCATTTGAAGCAGTAAGATCCACACCGCTCACTAGAATAATGAAAGCAGTGCAGGAACATACCACCAGCGTATCTGTAAAAACGCCCAAAGCCTGTATCAATCCCTGTTTTACAGGATGACTGACTGTAGCTACCGCAGCTGCATTCGGTGCACTACCTTCTCCTGCTTCATTACTGAACAGACCTCGCTTGATACCCTGTATCACTGTAACGCCAAGAACTCCGCCAGCAGCCTGATTGAATCCGAAAGCATTCTCTACAATGGTAAGCAGAACCGTTGGCAGACTGGTAATATTCCAAACAACAACACCTACAGCTATCAGAAGATAAACGACAGCCATCACAGGAACCACGGTAGAAGAGAACTTAGCCACTCTATGGATGCCACCGAAGATGATGAGCAGGGTGAGTACAGTGAGGGCAATTCCCATGGTGGCAGGTTCGATGCCAAAAGCCTTCTGCCATGCCAGACAGATAGTATTGCTCTGCACTGAATTATAGGCAAAGCCGAAGGTAATGATCATCAGTACGGCAAAAAGAATACCCATCCATCCTTTTCCCAAACCATACTTCATATAATAGGCCGGTCCGCCATAGAAAGATGTTTTGCCTTTTCGCTTGTAAAGTTGGGCGAGAGTTGATTCTATGAAAGCTGATGCTGAGCCCAGCAAAGCCAGCATCCACATCCAGAATACGGCTCCCGGTCCACCGATGCTGATAGCAGTAGCCACACCAGCAAGATTACCGGTGCCAATACGGCTAGCCAATGCTACCACAAATGCCTGGAAGGAAGAGATGTGTTTCATTTCTCCATCCACTTTCACCTCCATCGACAGTTCATCGTGTCCTATTTCTTCCGGTTGTACCTTGTCGGGATGAAGCAGCAGCCTGATCATCTCTCTGATAAGGCGGAACTGGACGAAACGGGTACGCCAAGTGAAAAACAGGGCACAGCATATCAAGACGGTGATGATGATATACGACCAAAGGAAATCGCTAACCTGAACTAAAATGTTTTGTATTGAATCTATCATTTATCTATTTAAACTTTCTTATTTCTTTACTTTTTGATAACCTTCAGAACCTGTTCAGCAATACTCTTCATTCCCTTGATAGTAGGATGACCGTTTTTCTTGTCAATATCATGAAGGGCAATGACAGGAACCTGATAGGTCTTGCAAATCTTTTTAACCGACTCATTGATAACATCCTTGAGTTCAGAATTTAAGATGAAATATATCTCTACATTTGGATAATGCTGGCGGATATCGGAAAGCAACTTGGCCATGGCAGGGCGGAAACAATATAAATCTGCGCGTTTCCAGCCGCTATACTGATAATTGCCGAGCGGGGCATCAGCCCAGTTGTCATTCGTAGCACCGCAAATCAGGATGATATCCGGATTGCCAAGAAGAGAACTGCGGGTGATGAAAGAACGGTCGGTATAATCTGCATCATTATAGCCAGTGTTGCAGATTGTAGCACCAGAATAGGAATTGATATTTCCCATCTTATAGCCTCCTTCTTTGATTACTTGCCACCACCAGGTTTGCTCTACCTTGTTAACATCTGTAGTTTTTGCCGGAGTAGTAGGGGAGTACCAGGTTGCATAACCCTTAGGAATGAACCCCTCGAAAGTGGAATACGAGTCACCGAGAACGGCAACGGTCTGCTTCACCTGTGCCATGAGCGGCATGAAGGTGAGCATAATGAAAGAAATGATAATCGTAAATCTTTTCATAATGCTTGTTTTTGCTTTAATGATTCTTATGTAATTCTACTGCAAAAGTAATATAAATATGTGAAAAAACAAAAGCATCAGGAAAAAAATGCATAGTTTTACCATACATATCAGAAATATGAAGCTTGTTCACCTTATTATATTACGCATGCGCGCACATTCGAGCGCGCGTACCTGGGCACACGCATATATATAATAAGGTATACATCAAAAACTCACTCGTTTAAATCTTTACAAGTGTTAAAATAGTACTAAAAAAGCAACTTTTTTGCGAAAAGATTTGGCTGTTTCGAAAATAGTTAGTACTTTTGCACTCGCTTTTGAGAAATGCACTTTCTCTTGGCAAT
>ERZ1034949.119-NODE-119-length-51632-cov-54.419005_pt1 | contig 51632 bp, 37 predicted proteins | sample MGYA00520590_ERZ1034949 | MGnify/ENA primary metagenome ERZ1034949 (study PRJEB33766, sample SAMN09781752) | gut metagenome | biome: gut microbiome | host: Homo sapiens | place: Madagascar | study: EMG produced TPA metagenomics assembly of the PRJNA485056 data...
AGGTGGTAGGAATCTACAAGGATGATGAATCGCGCAACAATACCGAAGCCTTCATCGCCTACTCCACCATAAAGACCATCTATGCCAAGGGCGATGATGCAGGAAGCCTGGAGTTCACCATCAAGAACCTGAAGACCCAGGAGGATAACGAGCAGTTTGAGAAGAACTATCGTGCCAGCATCAACAACAACCATCAGGCTGCACCTGATGACGACCGCACCATCTGGCTCTGGAACCGATACATGGACAACATCCAGATGAACCAGGGAATCGCCATCATGCAGACGGCACTCTGGATAGTAGGTCTGTTCACCCTGCTGAGTGGAATCGTGGGTGTTAGCAACATCATGCTCATCACCGTGAAGGAACGAACCCGAGAGTTTGGTGTAAGAAAAGCCATCGGTGCCAAACCTTGGTCGATACTGAAGCTCATCATCACCGAGAGCATCATCATCACCTCGTTCTTCGGCTACATCGGAATGGTCTGCGGCGTGGCGGCAAACGAAATCATGGATGCAACCATCGGCCACACCACCGTAGATACCGGACTGTTTAAAGCCGCCATGTTTGTGAACCCTACGGTGGGCCTCGGCACCTGCATCGGTGCTACCATCGCCATCGTCATCGCAGGCACTATCGCCGGACTCATCCCAGCTATCAAGGCTGCAAGAATCCGACCGATAGAAGCGCTGAGAGCAGAGTAGTGATTAGTGATTAATGGGGCTTACACCTTATTATATATAGACTATAAATATAGACTAGGCTATGCGATTAGATTTAGATACATATAAAGAGATTCTCGACACCATCACGAGGAACAAGAGCCGCAGTCTGCTTACGGGCTTCGGCGTGTTCTGGGGCGTGTTTATGCTCATCGCCCTGATGGGTGGCGGACAAGGACTGAAGGAGATGCTGCAAAACAACTTCACAGGCTTTGCCACCAACACCGCTATCATCTGGGCGCAGAACACCACCAAACCCTACAAGGGATTCAACAAGGGGCGTTCCTGGCAGATGGAAGAGAAAGACCTGGAGCGACTGCGGCACAGGGTGCCCGAACTCGATGTCATTACCCCGCTGCTCTTCGGAGGCAACAAGTCGGTGGTGTTTGGCGACAAGAAATTCAGCGGCAGCACCCAGGGCGTGAATCCCGATTACGCCCAGGTTTCCGCACCTAAAATGTTTTACGGCAGATACATCAACGAGATGGATGTGCGCCGCCAGCGCAAGGTTTGCGTCATCGGCAAACAGATTTACAAGACCCTCTTCCCCGGCGGCGGTGACCCATGCGGCAAGAGCGTGCGAGTGGATTCCACCTATTACACGGTGGTGGGTGTAGATTACCGCTCGGGAAATGGCGTGAACTTCGGCGGTAGAGCCGACGAAACCATCACCATTCCGCAAACCGTGCTCCGCACCGCCTACAACCGCGGAACCGCCATCGACATCATCGCTACCACCGGTAAGCCGGGCGTGGTGATGAGCAGCATCGCCCAGCGAATGCGTGAAACCATAGCCAGGGCCCACAACATCGACCCTTCAGATGAAAAAGGAATCATGGTGTTCAATACGGAGGTGCTCTTCCAGATGCTCGACAACCTGTTTAAGGGTGTCAACTTCCTCATCTGGCTGGTAGGTATCGGCACCCTTCTCGCTGGTGCCATAGGAGTTTCCAACATCATGATGGTAACGGTAAAGGAGCGAACCACCGAGATAGGCATTCGCCGAGCCATCGGCGCCACGCCAAAGATGATTCTCTCGCAAATCATCTCAGAGAGTATTATCCTCACCCTGGTGGCAGGCATGAGCGGCATCATCTTCGGAGTAGCCATCCTGCAGATGCTGGAGATGGCGAACACCACAGATGGCATTCTCACCGCCCACTTCCAGGTAGATTTCTGGACAGCCATCTCTTCAGCCATCCTCATCTGCATCCTTGGCGGCCTAGCCGGACTTGCCCCAGCGTGGCGAGCCATGAGCATCAAGCCAGTAGATGCAATGAGAGACGAATAAATAACTTTGAACTTTGAGATTTGAACATTGAACTTTATGAAATGCTTCAAGTCAATATCTCAGAGTTCATCAGGTAATCATAAAGTTCAACGTTCAAAATTCAAAGTTCAATGTATAAGAAGTATTCAAAGTTGATAGTTGCGGCGATAGTCGCCTTGATTTTCATCGGAACCTTCGTATTCCTTTATGAGAAATCACAGCCTAAGCCTGTGGAATATACCGAGTTTACCCCAAAAATGGGCGATGTGTTGAAAACCACGGTGATTACGGGTAAGATTGAGCCTCGCAACGAGGTGAACGTAAAGCCTCAGATCAGCGGTATCATCACCGAAATCTGCAAGCAGGCAGGCGATTTCGTGCAGGCAGGCGAGGTAATCGCCAAGGTAAAGGTGATTCCGGATATGGGACAGCTCAGTTCGGCGCAGGCTCGTGTGCGCCTTGCCGAGATTAACCTGAAGCAGGCACAGGTAAACTATGGACGCGAGGAACAGCTCTACAAGAAGCAGCTGGTCAGCGCCGATGAGTTTGACAAGGTAAAACAGTCGTTGCAACAGGCAAAGGAGGAGAAAGTTGCCGCCCTTGATGCGCTCGAAGTGGTTCGTGATGGTGTTTCCAAGAGCAACGCCAGCGCCTCTTCCACCCTCATCCGTTCTACCATTTCGGGAATTATCCTCGATATTCCTGTCAAGGTGGGTAATTCCGTGATTCTTGCCAACACCTTTAATGACGGAACCACCATCGCCAGTGTGGCAAACATGAACGACCTCATCTTCCGTGGCAACATCGACGAGACCGAGGTGGGCAATCTGGTAGTAGGAATGCCGATGAAGATTACCATCGGAGCGATGCAGGATCTGAAGTTTGATGCCGATCTGGAATATATTTCTCCAAAGGCTGTAGAGAACAATGGTGCCAACCAGTTTGAGGTAAAGGCAGCCGTCCGTTCTGTAAAGGGTGGCAAGATCCGTTCCGGCTACAGTGCCAATGCCGAGATAGTATTGGCAAAGGCTAACCACGTGATCACCGTTCCGGAGAGTGCCATCGAGTTCAGCGGCGACAGCACCTTTGTTTATATCGTAAAGGGCAGCGGCGAGAAGAAGACCTATTCCCGCAAGCAGGTAACCACCGGATTGAGCGATGGTGTGAACATCGAGATCAAGAAAGGCCTGAGCCTGAAGGACAAGGTAAGAGGTCCGCAGGTTGTGGCAGACAACAAGGATGATGAATAAGGCATAAATACAAAGGTTATCTAAAGGTAATTTACCCTTGGATAACCTTTTATAATAGATGTGTTATGAGCTTGATAACACACCCTCTTTATCCTGCTTACATGGCTATCCTAGCTTTTTCTGAAAGTCCCGCTTGATTACCATGATATCTGCTATTGGCAGTGTTAAACTTATAAAAAGCAGAACTTTCATCTGAACAAAGTTAAGTAGCGCTGCGCATTGCCTGTTGTCCTTTCTGAATCACAATGCAAAGATACAACCCTGAGAATCCGGCATTCACGGTTTCTCACGGTTATTCACGGTTTCTCACGGATTTTCTTTCTTTTTCTGATGATTAGCTCAGAAAGATGATTTATTCCAATGATAAAAGAGACTTGCTTATGACGGCGAAGTAACTTGCTTAGGATAGCTAAGTGACTTGGTTACGATAGCTAAGTAACTTACTTAGGAATGACGGATGACACTGGTGACAGGGTTTTCTTAAAAACTCTCTCACGTAGGCGGGCGGGAAGCCTTTCAGAAAAATTTTTCCTGCCCGCCCGCGTGAAGAAAGTTTTAGAAAACAAGTGTCATAAGTGTCACTGGTGTCACAAATATCATCAGAACGGACGATAGTTACTAGTATCAATAATCATTGAAAGATATAGGAGATGTGATTGAAAGATATAGGAGTAGCAGCAGGAAAGTATAATAGAAGTAATCGGAAGATATAGGAGTAGTTGCCTGAAGATATAATACCTGTCTTCAAGATTGTTAATACCTTGAACCGCACAACAGCTGTTGTGCGCTTGCATATCAGCTGTTGTGCAGATGCACATCAAGTGTTGTGCGGATGGAATCCAGCTGCTGTGTGGTAAAAAAGGAAAAAGTTACCCAAAGGTAACTTACCTTAGGGTAACTTTTTGTAATTATTAGCCTATCTGAGCTGATCATTGAATTTCAATGTTGCAATATTCATTCATATTTTACTTTGCTTTCAAGATGGCACTGTTCACATTCATATCAATGTTCTTCCAATCCTTTTGAGTCTTCTTGCCGAAGTTGAAGGTGTAGGCTGCTTTTAGATAGACTGTTTGCTGATACTGTTTGCTAGAGGAACATACATTATAGCTATAGAGCGGAGCATCCAACGAACTATAGAAGTGAACTCGTTTCGTAAATGGAGCTGAAGTTCCTACTTCTAAATTCCAAACATTATGGCTCCAAGAAACAGATGCATTATAGTACACAGGATTCTCTTCTTTTATCATATTGCCCAAGAGAATCTTTGATTTTGTACCACCATTAAGACGGAAAGCAAAATCTTTCCAATAGTAATTCGCAACGATTCTGAAATTGCATTGGTCCAACACTTTGTCACATACACCATAAAAATCAACATGGTTATATTGAGCATCAAAGGACATATTGAAATTTTTAAAAGCACGCCATGTTAAAGAAAGTAATCCAACTAAACTTTGGGTATTTTCACGATCATCAAAACTTTGAATCATTTTTCCCTCTTGCTGATAAAAAACAGAAACTATTGGACGATGCTGATATGTATATGAACCCATAACAAACGCATTAAATTTACCAAACTGAATATTATAATTCAGCGTACCTATAAAGAAATTGGATGGTCGCAAATCTTTATTTCCTCTTTTGATAATCAATTCATCAACAGTTTGTTCTGCCATATTTGTGGCACTGATGTTTGGGTTTGCATTTGCATAAGTCAAATCCAATGACAATTGTTGGTTGGGTGCTGGTTGCACAAATATAGTAGAAAAGAAACGTGGAGTATATTGTTTAACTATTTCTGTTCCATGCAGACGGTATTGCAAAACTGTGAAAGCAGGAGTCACTGATATATTCCACTTGCCTATGCGTTGAACATAGTTTATATATGAAGAATTCTGCAACGTCCATTGATGCTGCCACGATGTATAAGTTCCTGTATATGAGATAGAATTATTTGAATAATAGCTACTAAGAGAAAAAGACAGCGAATTCTTATGAGGCAGTTTTATGCCATACTTGATATTACTTTGTAAGGTATATGCATCTTCCTTGGAGTCTGTATTAGTAGTAAAGCCATCCAATTGGTACTCATACAAATATTTGTTTTTGCTGTATGAGCCCATAAGGGTGACTTCCAGATATTGCTTATCTGTAATATCAAAATTTCCATATAAATTAACTTTCGGCATTAAGTTAGACTGTTTGTTCCGAGAAAAAGACTCAGAAGGAGCTGCTCCATAACTTGTCGTCAATACCCCTGTTGTAGTTGAACCAGGATTTTCATTGCGAACAAGTGTTATTTTCTCCGACAACATATATTTCTGCTTTCTCGTGACAATATTCATTTGTGCATACTCTTGGTTGGACTTATTAGTACCACCCGTCTGTTTATAGTTACGCATCATATCACCTTCCTTAAAATGGAATGTTTCATTTTTCTCATACTGGTCTCCACTATATTCCTTCCCGTTATATCCACCGAAGAATGTTATGGTAGTATTGCCACTAGCCACCTTGGCGGCTACATTGTAGTCTCCATCAAAATATGTAAATTGTTGAGTACCATCAAGTGCCACATAACCACCTGTTGTATATTGGCGAGTTATGAAGTTGATGGCTGCTATATCTTCTGCATATTTACCAGTTGGCACATCATAATATTCAATTTTCTCTACGTCCTTCGGTTTGAGGTTCTTTATCTCCCTATAGTCAACTTTTCTACCATCAATATACAAAGATACATTTCCTCCAAAAGTCTCAACAGTTCCTTTAAATCTATCGACTCTTACGTTAGGAATCATCAAGTCCGCAAGCAAATCATAACCGCCGAAAGTATGTTTTACGAGTTGCTGATCAGGAATAATAATTACCTTATCTTCTTTGCGAACAAGTCTATTACCTTTGATTACAACATCGTTTAAGGCTACTTCGTTATTCTTGAGGGTAATATTTGGCAGAATCATTTCCTTAGCGTGAAGTTTGAAAGTATGATAGTATGGGGCATACCCCATAGAACTTACTAACAATATATAATTTCCTTCTGAGGAGATTTCCATATTGAAGCATCCTATGCTATCGGCTGCAACTCCTTTCACAAAAGTAGAATCCATCTTCAGAACTTTTACAGCAGCATAAGGAACTCCCGCTTGTTGGCTATCAACAATGGTTCCTTTTATCGTGCTCTGGCTATAAGCTGGAGTGATAGAAATAAATGCCAATAAAATGAATGAGACTATTTTACCTTTCATAACTGCTTTGTTTTTTAGTTTTAAAATAAGAATTGCCCCGAAGGGCAACTCCTTAAAGAAATTATTGCAAAAGTACAGAATCTCTCTGAAAAGAGCAAGAAAAGAGTTTTTTTTAAATTTACCCATTTTTTACTCTTCTACATAATTCATTATATATTAAGCATTTAACATAAACACTGCATTTTAAAAAGCTTATTCAATTTGCCGAATATACTCATCAAAATCCTTAGGCTTTCCTGATCTGCCACACAATTTCTCCAACATTACCTTTCTATATTTAGATATTGCCGATGAAGATAAGCCCAAGAGAATAGCGATACTTGATGTTGATATTTCCAATTTTACCAACAAACAAATTCGATAAGCAATGACATTCAAACGATTTTTCAACAGCGGAATAAAAGAAGGAATTAACTGTTCTATGGTTTCTTCCAATTCTATCCAATCGTTCTCTCGCATAGTCTCCTTTGGATGGAGTTCCAAATATTTAATCCTTTTATAAATAGAAGATTCTTTCAAGAGAATATCAACATCAGACAAAGAAGAATTGGAATATTTATCTCGAATATCCTTCAGATCTTCTTTCAACTTATTAATCGTTTGTTCCTTCTCCTTGATGACATCCGCTATTTTTCTATCATTTACAGTTCTCAACAGTTCCAGCTCTTGCTTCGTATCATAAATTTGCTGTCTTATCAAATTTTCCTGCTCTTCTTTTTCCTGCAGTTCCAGCTTTCTTTTTTTCCGATAGACAAGAAATGTCAATATACCTATTATTATAACAGAAACTGAAACAAGAATACTAACTAACAAGGTGAGATTTGCCCTTGTAGCCTTTATCTCTTCGTTATGAGCCACATTCTTCCACCTGTCATAATCATATATTGCTTGCATCTTCTGCATTAAGTCGCGCTCCATATCCAGGTTTGCAGAATCATTGTAAGCAAAAGCCTGCTCTGAATATTTAGCAACAGAATCCATCTGCTGATGTTTGATGTAATAGAGATACCAAGCATAAGCACTAAAACTTTTATTATTGTTTGTTTTTGCGAATCCCTGACATTTAGTAAACCAGTATTTTGCTGAATCAGAATGTGATTCCAGACAGTACAGTCCCTTTAGATAGTAATAATGACTATAATTAATGTATGAATAACAGGAATCTTTCTGGAAGTATCCAGACTCTGCCTCAAAAACATCCATATATTTCTTGGCTTTGGCATATTGTTTGGTAAGTATCAATGCTTGGATAGCTCCCCCTAAGGCACGGGCTGCCTGCACAGGATAGCCATACTGACGATAGCGACGGGAAGCGTTTTCATATACTTCTATCACCTTATTCATATTGCCCATATATTCGTATATATTGCCAAGATGTTCGTAAGAAAGCACAGCAGAAAGTGTATCTTTGGCTATCCAGGCATATTTTTCAGCCTTCTGATAGGCAGACAAGGCATTTTGAGGCATACTTTGACTCAGAAAAAGTGCACCTTGCTGCTCATAAACTCTAGTTAGGAGTTTATAGTCACAATCTGAGCTCATGGTATCAACCTTTTCCACAGCATCATTGTAGCAAGATAAAGAAGCTGGAGAATCACCTAAATCCCGATAGACACAACCCAGGAGATAATGTGCCAACATTTGTTGCTGACACGTCCCGTGATTGTCATAGTAATCTACAATCTCTTTCATCAAGCTATCTGTCGTGAAGTCCACATAGCCCTTGTTCATACCTTTTGCATAAACCAATTGGTATCGCATTTGAGTAGATTTACCCATTTTCGATAAGTCTGGACGAATGCTATCCAATATAGCCAGAGCAAAACGAGCAGAGTCTTGACTGAGTTCCATAAGATTGTCTGCACGAGTAATAGTCTGCTCGTATTTACGATTACTACAACTTGACAGGCTCATGAAGATAAGCATATAAATAAGGATAACTCTTGCTTTGTTCATACGAAAAAAATAGTGCTATTACAAACGAATAGCGATTAAACAACGTCTAACTAAACTTTATAAAAGTTTCTCTTCTATTGAAAACTTATTTCAACCTATGCAGCGGGCACATGATGAGCCTTCCTTCATCATCACGCAAGTGCATACCACTGCCTAGGCAATAGCGGAAGTGGCGGCACTGGGCGCACTCATCCTTGCGCATCCACTCCCGGTTGCGATAAGGGGCAAAACGATGCTGCCACACTTCCATAAAATCATCTTGATAGATGTTGCCTTGATGATAATTGGAACGGATGCTGGCACAGGCAGAGATGGAGCCATCCACCAAAACGGAACCAACTGTTACGCCAGCTTGGCATGAATAGAAATGATTGCGGATATCGCCCTCGTAATTGCCCATGAAGCCCTCACAGCCGTAGCTGCAATCTATCAAGCCCTCCTTGCGAGTAAGCTTGATAAAGTCTAAGATGCCCCGATATTCTTCGGGAGTGAGGTGCATATCGGGGTCGGTGGCTGCCCTACCCACTGGGAATACGGCTACGACTCGCCAGTGCTTGACACCTTTATCTATCAGGAATTGCTTGATGGCTGAGAGGTGAGGATAATTGCGACGATTCACACAGGTGAGGATGTCAAACTTAATCTCTGGATGAGCCACCAGCATATCTATCGCCTGCGAAACCATATCGAAGCTATACTTGTTGCCTCGCATCCAGTTGTGCTCCTCGCCCAAGCCATCCATACTGATGGTCATAGCATGGAGACCAGCACGGAGCAAATCATTGAATTTCTGAGGAGTAAGATATAGGGCATTGGTCACCATACCCCAAGGGAAACCTTTCTGATAGATGGCTGCGCCACACTGGGCAATGTCTTCACGCATCAAGGGTTCGCCACCCGTTACGATGACAAACACTTGATGAGGATCGGTATGCTGCCTGATGTTGTCTAGTACTCGCAAGAAGTCTGCCAGAGGCATGTCTTGCTGCCCTGCCTTCACCTTGCAGTCGCTTCCGCAATGGCGGCAATGCAGGTTGCAGCGCAGGGTACACTCCCAAAAGAGTTGGCGCAAAGGATGCTCCTTCACCTTCTGCTGATAAAGACTTCGAGCTATCTCCAATGCCAAGCGACGGCGAAGGGATAAAGATTCTGGATTTGTCATACGACTACTTCTTTTTCTTCATCTTGCCATTGGCAGTAACCTCAAAAGAGCCCCAATCCCAAGTTCCTTTACCTTTTCCCACTTGCTCTACAGTGATATTTTCCGACTTGATGGTATCCGTGGCAAATTCACCACCATTGGCTCCACCATCTACATCTTCGAGAATCACTTTCAGTCGTTTCTCTTTATGAACCCAGTCGATGGTGCCATCCATGCTCTTTTCCTTGGTAACATAATCACCCTTGCTGTCGGTATAAGCTGAATCCATTCGATAACACCCTGCATTACCATAGTCCTCCACCACTACCGCCTTGATGCCCTTGATAGGGGTGCCATCTTCGTCTGTAACATTACCTTTAGCATGAAAAGAACTAGTTGGAGAGCCATACAAACAAGGTTCTTCATTCTCACTACCGCAAGAAGAGAATCCCAGCAGCGACAAGAGTGTGGCTGCCAAAGCATTGTACCAATGCAAAAACTTCACTTTCATAATCTTCCCTTTTATATTAGTTATACTTCTACCAACGAAACGCAGTAAAAGGAAAATATCCCCTCTGTGATGGGGATATTTAACCTTTTTTATCCGTTCTAGAGAGCATTTTATCTACCCAGCAGAATCTTCTTGATGTCATTGAGCTTATTGAGAGCCTCAACTGGCGTGAGATTGTTCACATCCAAGCCAAGTATCTCATCCCTTATCTGGCTGAGCACTGGGTCATCCAGCTGGAAGAAGCTGAGCTGCACACCCTCTTTATGTTCGTCCAGATGCTGCACGTTAGGTTTGCCGGCACCTCCAACTCCTGCATTGTCCTGCTCCAACTGCTTCAGGATATCGTTGGCACGGTTCACGATGCTGCGCGGCATTCCGGCTATCTCTGCCACATGAATACCGAAGGAATGCTCACTGCCACCCGGCTCCAGCTTGCGCAGGAAGATAACCTTGCCATCCACCTCCTTCACACTCACGTTGAAGTTCTTGATGCGAGGGAAATTCTTCTCCATCTCGTTCAACTCATGGTAGTGAGTGGCAAAGAGGGTGCGAGCCTGTGCCTTCTTGTGCTCATGAAGATATTCCACGATAGCCCAGGCGATGCTGATGCCATCGTAGGTGGATGTTCCACGACCCAACTCATCAAAGAGTACCAGGGAGCGTGGCGACACATTATTTAATATATTGGCAGCCTCCGTCATCTCCACCATGAAGGTAGATTCGCCCAGCGAAATGTTGTCGCTGGCTCCCACACGGGTGAAGATCTTATCTACCAGACCCACCCTTGCACTCTCGGCTGGTACAAAGCAGCCCACCTGAGCCAGCAGTACGATGAGCGCCGTCTGGCGGAGCAAGGCAGATTTACCCGCCATATTAGGACCGGTAATCATCATCACCTGCTGCTTCTCGGTGTCAAGCAACACATCGTTTGGCACATATCGCTCGCCCAGTGGCAATTGGGTTTCTATCACAGGATGGCGTCCCTGCTTGATATCCAGTATTTGCGAATCATCAATAACCGGGCGCACATAGCGGTTCTCATCCGAAGCCTTGGCAAAAGACAGGAGACAATCCATACGGGCGATGAGGTTGGCATTGATCTGAATCTGAGGGATATACTCCTGCATGGCAGCAATCAACTCATTGAAGAGTCGTGCCTCCAGAATCAGGATCTTCTCATCGGCACCGAGAATCTTCTCCTCGTATTCCTTGAGTTCCTGGGTAATATATCGCTCGGCTTGCGCCAAAGTCTGCTTGCGGATCCACTCCTCAGGCACCTTGTCCTTGAAGGTGTTGCGCACTTTCAGATAATATCCGAATACATTATTATATCCTACCTTCAGACTGCTGATGCCCGTCTTCTCGATCTCCCTCTCCTGAATCTTCAGAAGATAATCCTTGCCATGACGGCTGATGGAACGCAGATCGTCGAGTTCTGCATTATAGCCATCGGCTATCACATCGCCCTTGTTGACAAGCTGAGGCGGATCAGGCTGAATCTCCCTGGCGATGCGCTCCTTCAGGGTTTCGCATACGTTGAGCTGCTCTCCCACTCGCTTCAGGGCATCGTTCTTGGCATGCTGGCAAGCCACCTTGATAGGTTGGATAGCTTCGAGGGCATTCTTCAGCTGCACCACCTCGCGAGGCGATACTCTGCCCACGGCTACCTTGGAGATGATACGCTCCAGATCGCCGATGCGATGAAGCTGTTCGTCGAGAAGCTGACGGAACTCCGGCTCCTTGAAGAAATACTCCACGATGTCGAGGCGCTCGTTGATAGGGCGCACATCCTTCAGTGGGAATACCAGCCAGCGTCGGAGCATTCGTCCGCCCATCGCCGTTACCGTCTTGTCGATGACGTTGAGCAGAGACAGACCATCGTCCTGCATCGGAGCCACCAGCTCCAGACTTCGGATGGTGAATCGGTCCATGCGCACGAACTTATCCTCTTCGATGCGCGAAAGCGCTGTGATATGGTTGATCTGCGTATGCTGGGTAATCTCCAGATACTGCATGATGGCACCGCTGGCGATGACGCCATTCTTGAGATGTTCCACACCGAAGCCTTTCAACGACTTGGTCTTGAAATGTCCCAGGAGTTTCTGCATCGCCGTCTGCTCGGTGAAAACCCAGTCGTCGAGTTCGAAGGTGCAGTATTTGGTACCGAAGTATTTCTCGAAATCATTCTTTCGGGCACGGTCGTAGAGCACCTCTTTCGGCATGAAGTTGCCCATCAGTTTCTCTACATAATCATAGGTTCCCTCGCCAGTGAGGAATTCACCGGTTGAAATATCGAGGAAGCTTACGCCGCAGGAAGTCTTACCGAAGTGGATGGCAGCCAGGAAGTTGTTCTCCTTGTAGTTGAGCACATTGTCGCCCATTGCTACACCAGGAGTAACGAGTTCGGTGATGCCACGCTTCACCATCTTGTCCATCTGGCTCAATCCCTTCTTGCCCTTGATTTCCAGACGTTTCTTCTTCGGGTCTTCCAGCTGGTCGCATACGGCAACTCGCTTTCCTGCCCTGATGAGTTTAGGCAGGTAAGTATCGAGTGCATGATGAGGGAATCCAGCCATCTCGATGCTGCCCGTAGCACCGCCATTGTTTCTTCGGGTCAGGGTGATACCAAGAATATGGGAAGCCTCCACCGCATCTTCGCAGTAAGTTTCGTAGAAGTCGCCACAACGGAAAAGCAGCAATGCCTCGGGATGCTTGGATTTCATCTCGAAGAATTGTCGCATCATCGGCGTAAGACCTTTGTTATCGTTTGTCATTATCTTAATTATCTTATGTTTGCCTTTATATTTTGTTAGAATTGCAAAAATAAGAAAAAAAGGGGGAATCAACAAAGGATTTAATCTATTTTTAAACTTTTCCCCCATAAAACAGAAAAAGTGCCCCCTTGCATCCCTGCAAGAAGAGCACTTATCCGATGAATTACATGAATACACAAGTGTGTAAATATCTTATTTCTTAGCTTTAATTACGAAGCTGAAGCAGCGGTCCTGATAGTGCATACGGTACTTCTCCATTGGCGAAGCCCCCCAACTGTCAATACAACCCAGACCGAACTGGCGCTGCTGGATGTGCAACTGTACGAGACCCTTTTCTACCAGGTCGCCGCTGTGCTGTCCCCAGGCATGCTCCTTCTCAATACCTGCATCCAAATCCTCTACCAGGTAAGGGATGGCGCTGCACTCCATAGGAGCATAGCCCTCGAAGGTGATACCCTTACCGGTGGTTGGGTTGAAGATAGAGAAGTAGCGGATGTCTGTATGGTTACCGCTCTCCTGTGGACGGACGTATGGATAATACTCATCCTTCACATTAGCCTCATACTTTCCGATGAAAGATGAAGAATGACGGTCGATATAGTTCTCCTCCGGACCTCTGCCATAGTACTCCAACTTAGAGAAAGAAGCAGGCATCTGCAACTGCATACCGTAGCGGAACAGATCAGCTACCTTAGCCTCCTTGTCTGTTGTCATCTTCTCGGTAACAGCCACTTCACCAACCGCATTGATACGGTAGCGGAGCATCAGTTCAGCCTTCACCTCAGGCATCTCGAAGTTGGCAGTCAGCACTACGCTGTCCTTGCTCTCACTCTTGTCGAATGACTTCAGGTTCATCTGAGGGTTCTTCCAGACTCTCATCTTCTTCTGGAGAGAAGCACCGTAGTCGTTGTCGGTAGGAGCACGCCAGAACTCAGGAGTCATACTCTCACGGAACTTCAACATTGGTTCGCCATCCACATCGAGGTAATCAATCATACCGGTCTTCTTGCCGATGGTAACCGACATTCTCTCAGCAGAAACCTTCACATAGCTGTTGGTCTCCTCAACCTCAATCTTGCTGCCGGTGTTGGCAGGAGCATCTACCTTGTCGAACTCATATCCGTTGAGTACAATCTGCTGGCGAGCCATCACCTGCCCCTTGTCAACCAGCGGCTGGCTACCATCACTTGCAAAGGCAAAGTTGATGGTGATTTCCTCTGTAGCGTGCTCAGCCTCAGCCTTTTCGATGGCACTCTTCAGCGCCTCGCTCTTTACCAGCTTGGTTGCCTGTGGAGCAATGCCCTTGGTATCAGGAATCGCAATGGTAGTCAACTTCACGCCGTTGGCAAAGAGGGTAGCAGTCAGGTTCAAGTCATCAATGTTCTTGAAGAAATTCTCGTTATAGACATTGAAAGAACCGTTCTCTGCATCAAAATCCTTGATCCAGACGTTCTGGAGAACATACTGAATTTCATACGCATGAGGATTCAGACGGCGGTTAGGAGCGATGATACCGTTGCAGTTGAAGTTGTAGTCACTGCCCGGATAGCGGCCGTAGTCGCCACCATAGGTAAAGATTTCCTTGCCGGTGATAGGACTCTTGTCGCGCAGACCCTGGTCAACGAAGTCCCAGATGTAACCACCCTGATACTTAGGATACTTGCGGATCAGATCCCAGTACTCCTTAAAACCACCCTCAGAGTTACCCATGGCGTGAGCATACTCACACTGGATGTATGGCTTGGTGCCGTTGCTCTTGCAATAGCTCTCACTCTCCTCGTAACCGATGTACATCGGACAGTAGATATCTGTCTTGCTGTCGTATCCGCCACGTTCATACTGTGCAGGGCGGGGCTTATCGCACGCCTTCACCCAGTCGTAAGCCTTCTCGAAGTTGACGCCGTATCCGCACTCATTACCCAGACTCCATACGATGACGGAAGGATGATTGATGAGCGGCTTCACATTGCCCTCGTTGCGCTCGATGTGAGGCACGATGTACTCAGGGAACTTGGCGAGCGACTTCTCTTCATATCCCATACCATGAGATTCGAGGTTTGCCTCAGCGGTGATGTAGATACCGTATTCATCGCAAAGGTCATACCAGCGAGGATCAAATGGATAGTGGCTGGTGCGAACGGCGTTGATGTTCAACTGCTTCATGATCTTGATATCCTGGATCATGCGCTCCAAGCTTACAACGTATCCACCGTCCGGATCCATCTCGTGGCGGTCGGCACCCTTCACCAGCACAGGCTGTCCGTTAACGAGCAACTGTGCGTTCTTGATTTCCACGTTGCGGAATCCCACTTTTTGCGGAATCACCTCAGCGGCGCCCTGCTTGTTCTTCAGGGTGATATATGCCTTATATAAGTAAGGAGTCTCAGCCGTCCAGGCATTTACCTTTGGCACCTTGATGACGCCCTGTGCACCGGTAGCCTGTGCAATCTGCTTGCCATCCTTATCACACAAGGTGATGGCTACGTCTGTCTTTCCTCCCTTCAAGGAAACCTTGTAGTTCAACACACCATCCTGGTAGTTGTTTTCCAAAGCAGCGTTCAGCCGGATGTCAGCAGCATGCAGTTTCGGACGGGCATAGAGATACACCTCACGGGCGATACCCGTGAAGCGCCAGAAATCCTGGTCCTCGAAATAAGAACCATCGCACCATCGCATCACCTGCATGGCAATGAGGTTCTTTCCCGGCTTGAGGTATTTAGAGATATTGAACTCGGCAGCCACCTTGCTGTCCTCGCTGTATCCCACGTACTTGCCGTTCACCCAGAGAGTCAGGTTACTGGTGGCAGAACCCACGTGGAAATACACATCCTTTCCCTTCCAGTCCTTAGGAAGCTCGAACGTACGGCGATAAGAACCCGTATAGTTGTTGAGCTCGCTGATGTAAGGAGGGTTCGGATCAAACTGAGTTGCCCAGGCATATCCGATGTTCTTATAGGTAGCATCACCATATCCGTTCAACTCAAACAAACCAGGCACAGGGAAATCCTTCCACTGTGAGTCATCATACTTCAGAGCAAAGAAGTTGGCAGGACGCTTGTTGTGGTCCTTCACGAAATTAAACTTCCACATACCTTCCATGGAAAGGTAGTTGGCCGACTTCTTCTTATCAAAACTCTGCGCCTTCTCCAAATTCTCGAATGCGAAGAAATTGGCACGTCGAGGCTCCCGGTTCTGCTGATTGATGTTCACATTCTGCCAGCGAGACTCACTCTGAGCCTGCGCCCCACTGCTTATAGAAAGCATGGCAAGGCAAAGTGATACATTTGCGATGGTTCTGATATTCATATTCCTAATCAGTTATTGATATTACTTGTAATCAGTTAATGATGGAATCAATTATTTGTGGAAATACTGAGTTCCCTCTACTGATGTGAACTTCTTCTGATTATCCTTGCGCATTTCGAGGTTGAGGTTGCTCCACCAAGATGGCCATCCACCAACGATATTGCAGAGATAAACGAACTTCACTGGGTGCAGACCCTTAGCCAGAGCTACAGCATTGTCGCTGTTGGTACCAGCCTTTACGGCACCCTCGTTGTTGATCACGAGCTTGTTGTCGATCCAAACCTGCTCCATGCGTGAAGAGAGATAGTAAACACCATCCTCAGGAACATTGATGAATCCCTCTGCAATCGCACCATAGTTGTTGGCACCACGCAGGGTAGCAGCATCGTCTGGCTGGCTCACCTTCATCTTGTTCAGGTTGGTAACAGTACCGCAGTCCTGCCACTCAGCATCAGCCAAATCCAACTGATTCACCTTCAGGTAATTACCCTTGATACGGCGCAGCTGCAAGCCAGCCTTGGTATCGCTTACATTCACAGCAGGAGCATAGTTCTGCTTCTCTACGTCGATGGTTCTCACCTTGCTCATCTTGCCAGAAGGCAATACGGTAGCAATCTTGATGGTCATATTGCCGCTCACCTTGATAGGCTCGGTATAGACAGCAGAAGCTGGAGTTGGAGCAGTACCATCCAAGGTATAAACCATCTTCACCGGACGTGAAGTCTTGAAAGTAACTACGGTATCCTTGGTAATCACTACCTTGTCGCAAGAACCGTATGGCTGCTCAGGCAATGGGATATGATAACGTACGTGGCGCTCATCCAGGCGGACACTGTTGGCATCTACACGGCGGGCGAAGTCTGTGAAGTTCTTCTTCTTGGCTGGTGACCATGCAATCTCAGCGAGAGCGAGAGAGCGAGGATACATCTGATACTCCATCTTGGCATTGGTGTACATATACTCCGACCAGTTGTTGCACTGCACACCGAGGATATGCTTCTCCAGTCCCAGAGACTTGATGGTATCAGGCACAGGCTCATAGTTATATGTTCTAGAGAGATAAGCAGGAGAACTAGCAATAGTAACCGGCTCAATCTTGTAGTCGCCCTGATAATGGTCGAGATACAAACCGCCGCTACCAGGAGTCATGATCACGTCATGCTTCTGCAAAGCAGCCGAAATACCTCCGGATGTACCACGCCAAGACATCACGGTAGCATCAGGACTCAAACCACCTTCGAGAATCTCATCCCAACCGATGATCTTTCTGTCGTACTTAGCCAGCATCTTCTCCATGCGCTTGATGACGTAGCTCTGGAGTCTTTCCTCAGCAGAGTGCTTGCCGTCAGCCTGCAATCCTTCAGCCTCGATACGCTTCTGGCAGGCAGGACAGTTCTTCCAGCTAGTCTTAGGGCACTCGTCGCCACCGATGTGGAAATACTTGCCTGGGAAGAGAGGCACCACCTCGCGAACGATATCCTCCAGGAAGTTGAACATATCTTCCTTACCCGGACACATCACGATATCCTCAACACCCCAAACCATTCTAGGAGTCCACTGCTCGCCCTTGCAGGAGAGAGATGGATAAGCAGCGATTGCTGCCATCATGTGGCCAGGAAGGTCGATTTCAGGAATCACGGTGATGTAGCGCTTGGCTGCATAATCCACGATGTCCTTGATTTCCTCCTGTGTATAGAAACCGCCATAGGTAGAACCGTCACCCTGGAGGCGATAGCCGCCGATGGAAGTCAGCTCAGGATATTTCTTGATTTCGATACGCCAACCCTGGTCCTCAGTGAGGTGGAAGTGCATGGTGTTTACCTTAAACATAGACATGATGTCGAGCTGCTTCTTCACGTTTTCTACGGTGATGAAGTGACGGCATGGATCGAGATGGAAGCCACGGTAGCCGAAGCGAGGCGCATCCTGGATGTCACAGCACTGAGCTACCCACTTCACGCCGCTCACCTTGGTAGCGCTCTCCACCTGTGCAGGCAAGAGCTGCATGAAGCTCTGCATACCATAGAAAGCACCCTTGCCGGTCTTCGCCTTGATCACTACGCCCTTGCTGGTAACGGTCAGGCGATAGCCTTCTTCAGCCATCTTCATGGAAGGAGAAATCTGGATAGAGATATTTCCCTTCTTTCCGCCTACGGTTACATCATAGCCGGTAGATGCCTTCAGCTTATCAGCCATATACTGTGCGATGTTCTTGCCATCCGCAGTCTGATAAGAGATCACTACCTTTTGAGGCAATACAAACTCACCCTTCTGCACCTGTGTTTTCACAGGCACAGGGATAATATTAATATCTGCAGCTACAGCCTGAGTTGAGACTCCCCCCAACATCGCTGCGCAAGCTGCCAACGAACCTAAGAATTTGTTGATTTTCTTCATATAAAGTTGAATATTGTGTTAGTTGCAATGATTGCCTCCCAGCTTTTTTGCTGGCTGGAAGGCAAAGTAGATATATATTAATGTTAGTTAGAAACCTCGATAATAATATCTTTTATTTTTAGTTGAATACTTAATAAAATATTTTATTTTGCAAAGATACGCCTTTTATTAATTAGTTCCATCATTTTTAGGTTAATAAATCTAAAAGGCTTTTATTTTTTTAGTTTATTGACAAGAAATCATTGTTTATAAGTGTCGTTTTTACCATTATATCAGTCAGTTATGGCTACTAGAGATTCATCTGTTGAAGAAATGGTTGCAGATAAAATCACTCTTATGTCTCTATATATAATAAGGTGTAAACTCAAATCACGAAGCGCCGAAGAGGAAATTTGCAAAAAAATAGCCCCAATTAAGTTTTATTAACTCGCAAATCATTGTACCGAACTTAAAAAAGAGTATCTTTGCAACAAAAAAATTTTAGTTATGACTAAAGACATAATAAAATATATTAAGAACATCAACCGAAAACCTTCTGTTCCTAGACGACTACTAGAGCAGTTCATAGCAAAGGGTGCTTCTACCATACCTGAATTATCAAAGGGTATAGGGGTGAGCCTCCCGACAACGACGAACGCTCTAAATGAACTGATGGGACAGGGACTTGTCAGGGAGATCGGAAAGAAAGCCGATTCCGCTGGCCGAATCCCGATGGTTTACGACCTGGAACCTACCGCAGGTTACTTTGTTGGTGTGAACCCGGAAATGGACTGCCTCGCTTTGGCAGTGAGCGACTTCTGTGGCAATCTGATCACAGAGAAGCAGAAAGTTCCTTATGTGTATGAGAATACGCCTGAGAGCCTTGCCGAGATGGGAAAGATTATTAATGTCTTTATCGACAATCTACCTATTAAAAGAGAAGAAATCCTGGAAGTTTGCGTGAACGTAGCCGAACGAGTGAGACCTATGGAAGGAAGAGCTTACAACATGTTCACGTTCCTGGAAGAACCTCTGGCTGAGAAGCTCACAGAGCTGTTGGAACTTCCAACCTGCATCGAGAACGATTCCCGCAGTATGACCTACGGAGAGTTTATCAAAGGATGCTGTAAAGGTAAGAAAGATGTCATCTTCGTCAACGTATGCTGGGGTTTGGGCATCGGAATCATCATCGACGGCAAGCTGTACTACGGCAAGTCGGGATATTCTGGAGAGTTCGGTCACATGACCGCCTACAACAACAACATCATCTGCCACTGCGGCAAGATTGGCTGCGTGGAGACAGAAGTATCGGGCAGAGCACTCAAGAGAAAACTAACGGAGAACATCCTGGCAGGCAAGCCATCCATTCTCTCGGACAAGGTACTCAAGAAGAAAGAGGAGCTTACGCTGGAAGACATCATGGATGCCATCGCTAAGGAAGATGTACTGAGTCTCGCCACCCTGCAACACATCGCAGATGAGTTGGGCAAGCAACTGGCAGGCATCATCAACATATTCAACCCAGAGATGCTGGTCATCGGCGGAGAAATGTCTGTCACAGGCGATTATCTCACCCTGCCAGTGAACATGGGAATCAAGAAGTATTCGCTCAACATCATGAACGAAGATTCACAAATCGTCACTTCTGAGCTGAAAGACCAGGCCGGTGTCATCGGAGCGTGTCTGATAGCTCGACAGAAGTTGCTTACAATATAAAACCTATCACGACTAGCGGCATCTGCATCGTCTTAGGCGTTGCGAATAGGTGCCCATATATCAACATTATCGCTGCATTCTAGCTTTTAGCTTGATGACAAAAAATGCAAATATTACTACACCTATATGAGAACAATTTAAAATGACCTATGACACAAAGGGGCAAATTGTTATTTTGCAGCAAATCTGAGTTCAAAGTTACTTCCTTGTAAGGGGTAATGATATGAATTACGAGGGGTGCGCCAACCAATGGCGCCCCCTCCTTTAAAAGACAACAACAAAGCTAAAGATAAATAGCTAACAATCATACGGGCAGCTCATGAAGCTGCTGATAATGATAATGATATAAACCAAAAACATATATTAGTCCTATGAACAAAAGAGCAAATTTGTATTTTGCAGCGCTGTTGGGTGCCATGTCACCACTTAGCACTGTCACTGCATTGGCAGCTCAGAGCAATTCAGCAATTGCAACCGCTACCCAGCAGCAAAACTCATGTAAAGGTACAGTAAAGGACGCTTCAGGCGAGCCTATCATTGGTGCTACCATCCGTATCGATGGCAAGACCGGCGGTACTGTGACCGACCTTGACGGTAACTTCGTCCTTAACAATTTGACTAAGGGGGCTAAGCTCACTATTACTTACGTAGGTTACAAGGCCCAGACAATCACTTGGAACGGAACTCCATTAGACATCACTTTGCAAGACGATGCCAACGTACTCGAGGAGACTGTAGTCATCGGTTACGGTACAGTAAAGAAGGCAGACTTGGCAGGTTCTGTTGCTGTGATGGAAGGCAAGAGCTTCAAGGATCAGCCGGTTGCACGTGTTGAGGATGCCCTCAACGGTCGTATGTCTGGTGTACAGGTTATGTCTAGCGGCGTACCTGGTGGTGCTATGAAGATTCGTGTCCGTGGTGCCAGCTCAGTAAACAAGAGCAACGACCCTCTCTACGTTGTCGATGGTATCGTTCGCGAGACAGGTCTTGAGGGTATCAGCCCTGAGGATATCCAGAGCATTCAGGTATTGAAGGATGCTTCTTCTACCGCTATCTATGGTGCCCGTGGTGCCAATGGTGTTGTGATGGTACAGACCAAGAGCGGTAAGGCTGGTGTTACCCAGGTTACCTTCGACGGCAGCTTCGGTTTCTCTAACGCTTACAACATCCCAGAGGTAATGGGTACCAAGCAGTATGCACAGGCTTTGGTTGACCACAAGGGTGTGGATCAGAGCGCTGTACAGGATTATTTGAATGGTACCAAGCCAGGTATCGACTGGATGGATCAGTTGCTCCAGACAGGTATTACCCAGAACTATAAGGTTTCCTTGTCTCAGGGTAACGAGAAGACTCAGACTTATTTCTCTGCCAACTTGATGGATCAGAAGGGTGTAATCGTTGACACCAAGTCTAGACGTTACGCTATCAAGGCAAACATTCATAATAAGGTATTCGATTGGTTGGAGTTGACCGCCGACCTCAACCTTGCTCAGACAGACAACTCTGGTGCTGGCTTCGCTCAGAACCAGTCTAACCCTATCTGGGTAGGTTTGAACTACTCTCCTACTATGGAGATGATGGCTGCCAACGGCAAGTACAACCTGGACCCATACAACAACATCCAGAACAACCCTTACGGTATTCTCCACGACAGCCAGAACGACCGCAAGCGTACCATGGTAACTGGTCACGTTGACTTGAAGTTCAACCTTCTCAAGGGCTTGACCTTTACTACCACTAACGGTATCGACTACAACGATTACAAGTGGTACAGCTTCACATCTACCAAGGTGAACGCAGCAGGTAACAACATGGGCAACAACGATGCTACCGTAACCGCTTTGCAGTCAACCAACAACTTGACTTATAGCAACAAGTGGGGTGATCATGGTTTGACAGCAACAGGTGTATGGGAAGTTACCTCTAACGAGGTTCGCCGCATGGGTATGTCAGGTACAGGTATTGCTCACGAGCAGTTGGGTTACTGGAACATTGCAGATGCAGCTTCCAAGACACCAACTAACGGTTACAGCAAGTGGACCATGCTTTCAGGTGTAGCTCGTGTTATGTACAACTATGCAGACCGCTATATGTTGACAGGTACATTCCGTGCGGATGGTTCCAGCCGCTTCACCAATAAGAAGTGGGGTTACTTCCCATCTGCAGCTGCAGCTTGGACCATCTCTAACGAGAAGTTCTGGGAGCCTATCAAGGATGCAGTAGAGTACATGAAGATCCGTGCTAGCTACGGTATCATCGGTAACCAGGATATCTCTCCATATTCAACTCTCGGTTCATTGGGTACAACTGGTTTCACATACGGTACAACTCAGTCTTACACAGGTTACTGGGCAAATGGTCTTGCTACACCAGACTTGACATGGGAGAAGGTTCACCAGTTTGACCTCGGTGTTGACCTCGGTTTCTTCGGCAACCGCTTGAACATCAGCTTAGACTACTTCAACAAGAAGACCAAGGATGCCCTCCTGACCACATCAGCTCCAGGTTACCTGGGTGGCACATCTTACTGGGTAAATGCCGGTGAGGTAAGCAACAAGGGTTTTGATGCAACCATCAATGCACAGATTATCCAGACCAAGGACTGGTCATGGTCATCAACCTTGAATGCCAGCTACATCAAGAACGAGGTAACCAAGTTGACAGCAGATGCTCCTATCCTCTATGGTACCAGCCCTTCTCCAGGTACTGTTGACCCATGTACCATCATCAAGGAAGGTGAAGCAATCGGTACATTCTACGGCTTCAAGTGGGCAGGTGTAGAGAAGAACGACAAGGGACAGTATGTTGATATGTATTATGCAGCAGACGGTACCAAGACCGCTACTCCTGATGCATCAAAGGATCGCTTCGTATTGGGCCGCTCAAACCCAGACGTTACTTTGGGATGGAACAACACCGTAAGCTACAAGAATTGGGACTTCAACGTATTCTTCAATGCAGCCTTCGGAGCTAAGCGTTTGAATATGGTACGTTACGCCATGAACTCAATGGTAGGTGCCTCTATGTTTGTAACCGATAAGGATTACTTCAACAACATCGGAATCACCATGCCAACAGTAGGCGCCGAGAACAAGACATACGGTAACTCAGACAAGTGGTTGGAGAATGCAGATTACCTCCGTTGCGAGAATATCAGCATCGCTTATACATTCCCACGCAGCGTGACTAAGATTGCAGACATCCGTCTGTCTCTCTCAGCTCAGAACCTCTTCACCATTACCGGCTATAAGGGAATCGACCCAGCTGGTGCATCATTCAGTGACAATGGTGTTGACCGTGATAACGGTTTGGATATGGGTGCTTACCCTAATCCTCGTACCATCACAATGGGCGTTCGTGTAAACTTCTAACTTCAATCATCTAAAAACTGGAATAATTATGAGAACTAAAAAATTATTATATATGGGTTGTCTCATGGCAGCATCCTTGCTTACCTTCTCTTCTTGCGGAGACTTCCTGGATGAGGAACCTAAGGGACAGTTGACCCCAGATAACTTCTTCAATAGTGAAGATGACCTGACAGCAAGTGTTAACGCACTGTATGACAGAATCAACCAGACACAGAGCTGGACCAACCCTATGTACCCACAGTGGCAGGGTGACGATATCACAGCTAACCCTGGTTCAAACAAGCAGGCTTGTGCTGCGCTCGATGCCTTTGCATCTGATGGTGCCAACAAGGGTGTAACTGATGCCTGGAACCAGCATTATTCAGTAATCAAGGCAGCCAACCTGATTACCGAGAGTGCAAGCAAGGCTCCTGTAGCTCAGGAAAAGATCAACGTGGCTTTGGGTAATGCACACTTCTGGCGTGCTTACGCTTACTACTATCTGGTACGTGTATTCGGTCCTGTGCCATTGATTACCGGTACCGACGTTTCACAGTTGGAGGTTGCTCCATCTAGTGTAAAGGATGTATATGAACTGATAGTTTCTGACTTGAAGGCAGCCGTTAACGAGCTTCCTACCAAGTATGAGAAGGAACCTAGCCGCTTGTTCGGTGTGGATGTCTGGACTACTAAGCAGGCTGCACAGGCTACCCTGTCAGCAGTTTACATGTCTATGGCTGGCTACCCACTCAATATGGGTACAGAGTACTACAAGCTCGCAGCAGAGCAGGCTAAGTCTGTCATCGACAACAACGGTTCTTACGGTTTCATCCTGAACCCAGAGTGGAAGGATGTTTACTCTATGGGTAACAACTACAACATGGAGACCGTGCTTGGTATCAACAACGATGCCAAAGGCTGGTGGGATCATGACTCTCAGCTTTCTTCCTGCTGCCGCTTCGAAGGTCTCGGCGATGGTGGCTGGGGTGACGCTTGGGGTGAAATCGCATTCTGGAAGAGATTCCCAGAGGGAGCTCGTAAGGATGCTATCTACGCTCCTAAGGTTACTTTCCAGGATGGAAACAAGATTACAAAAGCTGTTGATTGGTGGGCACTGAAAGAAGATGGAAAGACTCCAGAGGTTGAGGCTTATCACCCAATGTTCTGTATCTTCACCGTTAACTCTGACGAGAGCGGCAACATGCTCCGTCAGGCATACGATTACCTGGCTCCTAACTGGGGTGGTATGGTTAACGACCGTCGTCACAACCTGATCCGCTATTCAGAGGTCCTTCTCTGGTATGCTGAGAGTGCAGCTCGCTCTGGTGGTGACTTGAACAAGGCTAAGGAGTGCCTCCGTCAGGTTCGCAGCCGTGCCGTAAACGATGTTGAGAACGTTACTTTGGGCAATGGTACTACCGTGAAGATTGCTGATATGAATGCAGAGCAGCTGGCTGAGGCTTGCTACATTGAGCACGGATGGGAAGTTGCCGGCAACTGGGTTTCTATGGTTACCCGCCGTTCTGACGAGCTTCGTATGGACGAGTTGAAGAAGAACTTCGACTACCGCGTAACGAATGCTCCTCTCGTAGTAGCAGAGCAGGATGGCAAGACCTATTCTGCTAAGGAAAGTGTAACTGTTTCAGGTTCTTGGTCTGAGGATAGAATTTACTGTCCATATCCAACATCAGACGTTGAGAAAAACCCTAACCTGAAGAGATAAAAGCTTGCTAGGTTTGTTTATTATAAGAATAACTCAACTGTTTTCTCTTGAAGAAATTGTTGGGTTCAGGTTTAAATTGAAGAGGGTGCGCCAACTGATGGCGCCCCCTCTTTTTGGTATTTTATCAACCTCTACTTTTTTGCCGACAATTCATTCATTATTAACGATATATCACCAGAATCATGATGAATAACAACCGAAATCAACTCAATCGTTCATTACTGGCATTCGCTGCCTTGCAGGTAATGCCGCTGTCGCTCTTCGCTCAGGGAGAACGACCAAACATCTTGTACATCATGTGTGATGACCATGCCATGCAAGCCATCAGCGCATACGGTAGTCCTATCTCTAAATTGGCACCGACACCTAACATCGACCGCCTAGCTGAAAGGGGAATGAAATTCAATGAGGCTTTCGTAGAGAACTCTCTCTCTACTCCAAGCCGTGCGTGCCTGATGACGGGTCTTTACAGTCACCAGAACGGACAGCGCCAGCTTGCCGAGGGTATCGACTCTACCAAGACCTTCTTCTCAGAACTGCTGCAGGAAGCTGGCTATTCTACTGCCGTAGTGGGCAAGTGGCACATGTCCTGCAGTCCGAAGGGATTCGACTACTATCATGTTCTGGATGACCAGGGTCAGTACTACAACCCAACCTTCGCTTCTACCGGCCAGTACGGTAACTTCAAGCAGGAGATGGGCTATGCCACCGACCTCATCACCGACCATGCCATCGAGTACCTGAACAACCGCGACAAGAACAAGCCATTCTGTCTGCTGGTTCACCACAAGGCACCTCACCGTCTCTGGATGCCTAACACCAAGTATGTAAGCAAGTATGCCAACGTCAACTTCCCGTTGCCAGAGACTTTCTGGGATGATTACGAGACCCGTGGTTCTGCTGCATCCACCCAGAAGATGTCTATCGACAAGTATATGGAGATGGTACGCGACCTGAAGGTTCCTGAGATGTACGACCCTTCAACTCCAGAGGGAAGAGATTCCTATGCCGGACTGCTGGGCGAGATGAACCGCATGACTCCAAAACAGCGTGCCATCATCGATGCCTACTACATGCCAAGAAACCGTGAGTTCCTGAGCAAGAACCTGACAGGCAAGGAGTTGATAGAGTGGAAATACCAGAACTACATCCGCGACTATATGGCTGTGATAGCCTCAGTAGATGAGAGCGTGGGCAGACTGCTGGAATATCTCGACAAGAACAACCTCACCGACAACACCATCATCGTCTATACATCCGACCAGGGATTCTATATGGGCGAGCACGGCTGGTTCGACAAGCGATTCATGTACGAGGAGTCATTCCATACACCGCTCATCATCAGCTATCCTAAGCACATCAAGGAGGGAAGCGAGTGCAACCAGATGGTTCAGAACATCGACTTCGCTCCTACCTTCCTCGACCTGGCAGGTTTGCAGAAGCCTAAGTACATGCCTGGAACATCACTCCAGCCGCTGTTTGCCGGAGCACCTGTCAAAAAGTGGCGCAAGAGCCTGTACTATCATTATTATGATTACCCTACCTACCACCTGGTACGCAAGCACGATGGTGTGCGCACCGAGCGCTACAAGCTGATTCACTTCTACGGCAAGGGTGGCGAGAGAGCCGTGGTAGAAAACAAGTACCAGGGACAGCCTGGCACAAGAGAGAACAACTGCTTCAATGCCCTCAAGTCTATCAACTACTTCACCGATGATGCCGACATCGACTACTGGGAGTTGTATGATATCAAGAGCGACCCTAACGAGCTGCACAACATCTACGGCAAGCCAGGCACTCAGAAGATTGAGAAGGAACTGAAGAAGTTGCTCGCCAACTACCGCAAGAATCTGAAGGTAGATGAATAGATTTAAAAAAACAGAATTTTATGAAGACAAACAAGACTATATGGCTCACTGGGGTAGGCATGATTTGCCTGCCTACCCTGGTGTGCGCCAAGCAGAACGTACAGCAGCCCAACATCCTCTTCATCCTCTGCGATGATATGGGATATGGTGACTTGGCTTGCTACGGTCAGCCTTACATCCATACCCCCAATATCGACCAGATGGCAAGAGAGGGTATGCGATTCACCCAGGCATACGCCGGTTCACCGGTTTCAGCCCCATCACGTGCTACCATCATGACGGGTCAGCATACCGGTCATACCCACGTAAGAGGCAACAAGGAATACTGGAGAAACGTGCCGATGGTTAAGTATGGAGTAAATGAGGACTTTTCTGTTGTGGGTCAGGAACCTTACGACCCGCAGCATAAGATTCTTCCGGAGATGCTGAAGGACAAGGGGTATCGCACCGGAGTCTTCGGCAAGTGGGCAGGCGGATACGAAGGTTCTGCCTCTACTCCCGACAAGCGTGGCATAGATGAATTCTACGGCTTCATCTGCCAGTTCCAGGCCCATCTTTATTATCCCAACTTCCTCAACCGTTACAGCAAGTCACAGGGAGATACGGCTGTGGTAAGAGAAATCATGGAGCAGAACATCCAGTATCCGATGTTCGGCAAGGACTATTTCAAGCGCAACCAGTATTCTGCCCGCATCATCCACGACAAGGCACTGGAGTGGATTGACCGTCAGGACAGTAAGCATCCTTTCGTAGGCTTCCTCACCTATACCCTGCCTCATGCCGAACTGGCTCAGCCGGAGGATTCCATCCTGGAGAACTATCAGAAGAAGTTCTTCGAGGACAAGACCTGGGGCGGACAGGAAGGTTCCCGATACAATGCCGTGGTTCATACCCACGCCCAGTTTGCCGGAATGATTACCCGTCTCGACCAGTATGTAGGCGAAATCTTCGCCAAGCTGAAGGAGAAGGGTCTCGACAAGAATACCGTGGTGATCTTTACCTCGGATAACGGTCCTCACGAGGAGGGCGGCGCCGACCCAAAGTTCTTCGGTCGCGACGGCAAGCTGAAGGGCTTGAAGCGCCAGTGCTACGAGGGCGGCATCCGCATCCCGTTCATTGCCTGGTGGCCGGAGCACATCAAGGCGGGCAGCGTAAATGATACCCAGTTTGCCTTCTACGACCTGATGCCAACCTTCTGCGACCTTGCCGGAATCAAGAACTTCGCCAAGCGCTATACCAACAAGAAGTTGGCTGGCGACGGTTTCGACGGAATCTCCATCGCTCCTACCCTCCTGGGCAAGGATGCCGAGCAGAAGCACCACGACTACCTCTACTGGGAGTTCCACGAGACCGACCAGATTGGTGTGAGAAAGGGCGACTGGAAGATGGTAGTGGTAAAGGGCGAGCCACGTCTCTACAACCTGGCTTCGGATATCCACGAAGACCATAATGTAGCGGCAGAGCATCCTGAAATCGTAAAGGAACTCCTGGCTGCCATCCAGAAGGAGCACAGAGACAACCAGGATTTCAAGATTACCCTGCCTAAGTTTTAGAAAGAAAAAAAATGATGAACGACAACATAGCAACCCCATTTGCCAAGCCCCTGTATGTGATGCTGAAGCCCGCAGGTGCCCATTGCAACCTGGCTTGCAAATACTGTTATTATCTGGAAAAGAACCATCTTTACCAGAACACTCCCCGACATCTGATGACCGATGAGATGCTGGAACAATTCACCCGGGAGTACATCGAGGCACAGACCATGCCCCAGGTGCTCTTTACCTGGCACGGAGGTGAGCCGCTGATGCGTTCCATCGACTTCTACAAAAAGGCGCTGGCGCTTCAGAAGAAGTACGCCCACGGCAAACAGATAGACAATGTCATCCAGACCAACGGCACCCTCCTCACCGACGAGTGGTGCGAGTTCTTTGCCAAGAACCATTGGCTGGTAGGCATTTCCATCGACGGCCCTCAGGAGTATCACGACCACTATCGCGTAACTCCTGCCGGAAAGCCTTCCTGGGAAAAGGTGATGCAGGGCATCAGCCTGCTGAAGAAACATCGGGTGGAATGGAATGCTATGGCGGTGGTCAACGCCTATAACGCTGAGCATCCGCTGGAGTTCTATCATTTCTTCAGGGACAACGGTTGCCAGTACCTGCAGTTTACCCCTATCGTGGAGCGACTGACAGAACATGAAGACGGTCGCACCCTGGCGAGTCTTGCCGACGACCGGGAGATTCCGCTTGCGGATGCTTCCGTAACCCCGGCACAATGGGGCAACTTCCTCTGCACCATCTTCGACGACTGGGTGCGCCACGATGTGGGTAAGATGTTTGTGGAAATCTTCGACTGCACGCTTGCCAACTGGATGGGCGTGCTGCCGGGCATCTGCGCCTACTCCAAGGAGTGCGGTCATGCGGGCGTGATGGAGCACAATGGCGATGTGTATTCCTGCGACCACTTCGTCTTTCCGGAATACAAACTGGGAAACATCCGGGAGCAGTCGCTCATCGACATGCTTTACGGCGAAAAGCAGCAGGAATTCAGCCGGTTGAAACATACCTCGCTGCCCCGCCAGTGCAAGGAGTGCGATATGGAGTTTGCCTGCCATGGCGAATGCCCGAAGAACCGTTTCGAGAAAGATAAGTATGGAGAGCTGGGACTGAACTATCTCTGTCAGGGATATTACCAGTATTATTCGCATGTGGCTCCCTACATGGACTTCATGAAGCGGGAACTCCTCGCCCAGCGTCCACCAGCCAACATCATGAATGTTTTAAAAAATAACTAACGATTATCATTATGAACAAGACTTATAAATGTCGAGCAACCATGTTCTTTCCATCCGCACCAAGGAGTGGAAATACATCGAGCCGAACGATGGTTCCAAGATGATCAAATGGGGTCCGAAGATAGAGACTGGCAACGATCCTCTTCCTCAGCTCTACCGCATCTCCGACAATCTCTATGAGCAGGATAATGTAGCCGATACTCATCCTAGCATCGTTTATGAGCTGCAGAACATCTTGAGAAGAGTAAGATAATAAAAAATGTATCTTTGCGACATCGTACAGAAACTGCTTTAGTAGTTGTTCTTTGGCAGTAAAGATACATTTAAATGCCTGATTTACAAAATAATATTAAAAGTTCACAAGTTTGTGGTCCACAAACTTGTGAACTTTGTTTTTTATCCGAATATTGCAGATACGGAATATAATGGATAATTGGCAAGCCAATCCTGCTCCCTGTAAGGTGACATAGATAGGCGCATACCTTTCAATCCCTGATTGCGCTCCACAAACACCCTCAGACTCTTAGCCTGTAAATTCTCCTCAGCCTTTACTTCTATCGGAATGATTCTTTCCTCATCCTGCACCAGGAAATCTATTTCACCACGTGAATTTTCTGCCGACCAATAATAGATAGACAAGGAAGATTTCTCCTTAAGCTGCTGCAGGACATACTGCTCTGTCAGCGCTCCCTTAAAATCTGAAAACAGCACATTTCCTTCCAGCAAGCTTTGGGCAGGAATATTGCTCATGGCTCCCATCAGTCCGACATCAGACAGGAATAACTTGAAAGCAGAGAAATCCTCGTATGCAGCCAATGGCAACAGGGCTTTCTTGCAGCGGTTTACCTTATAAATCAGTCCTGCATCTTTCAGCCATTCGATGGCGAGCTCAAAATCCTTTGCTCTGGCTCCTTCCTTCACGGCACCATAGATGAATTTCTTGTTTTCCTTAGCGAGTTGGGATGGAATGGATTTCCATACCATTCGGATACGTGGAACCTCTATAGCCGGGGCATGTTTGGAAAAATCACGCTCATACGCTTCAAGGATTCCTTTTTGAATGCTTCTGACTTTAGACAGATTCCCCTCACTGGCAAAAGACTGGACTACAGCCGGCATTCCCCCTACCAGATAATACTGTCGCAGGCATTCTTCGAATTTATTCCGGAACATGGTTATCATATTCCAATCCTTTGACATGAGCAGTTCCACCATACGGCTTTCACCGATTGCATCCAGGAACTCAAAGAATGTAAGGGGATATAAATGCATGAAATCTACTTTACCTACAGGAAAAGAGTCATTCTGATGCATTGCTATTCCGAGCAACGAACCTGCAGCTACGACATGATATTGAGGTGCTTTTTCCGCAAAATACTTTAATGCTGTGATACCCCTGGGCGCTTCTTGTATCTCATCAAGGATGATAAGCGTATCTTCGTCTATAGAAACGCCTGTACTCCATTGTATGCTATTAATAATGCGGGGGATATCAAAGTCATGAGCAAAAACTTCCCGGAGCATTTCATTGTCTTCGAAGTTTATATACGCACTACGGGTATAGGCCTCTTTGGCAAATTCCTGCATCAGCCAGGTTTTGCCAACCTGGCGGGCTCCAAGCATGATCAACGGCTTTCGGTCGTTGCTTGCTTTCCATTGATATAGGTATTTGATAGCATTTCTCTTCATAACTCTCTGATTATTTGATGTTTCTGTGTGCAAAGATACATTTTTTATTTCAAAGAGCACCAAAAGTCGTCCTTAAAAATGTATAAAACCACAAAAAGTCGTCCTTAAAAGTGTGGAAAATCCCAAAAAGTCGTCCTTAAAAATGTATTTGTATCATACATCTAACAAAATCAAAGCGGACTAGTTTCTTTAAAAGAAAGTCTCCCGACAGGCATCCCAGCAGATTTGAAATCCGCCGAACACCTAACGAGATAATCTGCGCTAACAAGCTTTTTTCATACCATTAGCGCAGATTATCCACGAATAATTTGCGCTAATGGGGATTTTTTTATATCTTTGCGCAGAAAATAACGAAAGATATGGAACAGAGATTGATAGGAAGAGAAGCAGAACTCAAACTGCTCAATGAATATATAAACTCCGATAAATCAGAGTTTATCGCCGTCTATGGAAGACGACGTGTAGGCAAGACTTTTCTCATCAGAAAAGCCGTAGAGGACAATTTTGCCTTCTTCATGACAGGAATGAATGGAGTTGCCAAAGGCGAACAGCTTGTCAACTTCAGCATTGCCCTGCAAAAATATACCCACTCCACCACTCTGCAGACATTCAAGAGCTGGCTGCTGGCATTCTATGCCCTGTCACAATACATAGAAACACTTCCGGAAGGCAAGAAAGTAATATTCATCGATGAATTGCCATGGATGGATACCGCCAAATCGGGATTCATACCTGCACTGGAAAACTTCTGGAACAGCTGGGCTGTACTGCGCAACGACATCAAACTCATCGTTTGCGGATCCGCCACCTCCTGGATGATCAACAACCTGATTCGCAACCGTGGTGGCTTGCACAACCGACTGACCCATCATCTGATTGTAAAACCATTCACCCTGCACGAATGCGAAGAATACTTCAAGGCTTACCACTTCGGCTACAGCCGAAAACAGATAGCAGAATGCTATATGGTTATGGGAGGAATACCTTATTATCTTTCAATGATGGATAAATCGAAAAGTCTGGCACAGAACATCGACCAGCTGTTTTTCGCAGACAATGCAGAACTGAAAGATGAGTTCAACGACTTATACAGAGCTTTGTTTAAGAAATCAGCCGATCATATCGCCGTGGTTACTGCCCTTGCTACCAAAGGAATGGGTATGACCCGACAGGAACTGGTCAAGGCATCGGGAGGAAAAGATAACGGAGCCTTCTCTACTGTACTGGAAGAATTGGAACAATGCGGATTCATCCGTCTGTATGAACCATTCAGCACTACCAACAAGATGACTTCCGACATTCGCCAAAAGCGAAACACCTTATTCCAGTTAGTAGATTTCTATACGCTCTTCTACTTCCGGTTCATCAGACATAACAAGTATCAGGATTCCAGTTTCTGGTCATCCTCCCAGAACAGTCAGCTATACCATACTTGGGCAGGACTGTCGTTTGAAATGCTTTGTCTAAACCATATAGACAAAATCAAGCATGCCCTGGGAATTTCGGGAGTACAGACCTTGGTTTGCTCATGGCGAAGCAGCAACACAGAAAAGGGAACTCAAATAGACTTGCTGATAGACCGGAAAGATGAAACCATCAACATCTGTGAGATGAAATTCTACAAGAGTGAATTCGAAATCAGCAAGGAATATGAGGAGAAGTTACTGGAGAAACTGCGTATCTTCACTGAAGAGACGAAGACTTCCAAATCGCTTCTCCTCACATTGATTACTTCTTTCGGATTGAAGCAGAACAAACATAGTGACATCGTACAGAAACAGATTACGATGAACGATTTGTTTGTTTGAGAGTTTCTCAGATTTAATTTGTATCTTTGCCATGTCAGATCAAAGTTTTACTTGTTTTCTGTTCGCAACACTAAGATAAGTGAAAATTCTGACATGGCAAAATCTAGAGCAACTTCTTATTGCTCAGGTGCTTAAAAAGTTTAATTTACAATAGTGTTGCGGAATTAAGGTTTTATATAAATCGTAACAACGGCAAATATAGATGGACAAATATTTTGAACCGATAAACAAGCTCTATCTTTCACAACCTTTTACCGAAAGGGGAGATGAAGGAGTGCTTGACAGATGCCTGCATATAGCCGAAGCGTATGCTTTGGCAGAGAACGCCATTGTATCTATGGGTGATTCCGTCAGAAACTGCAGCTACTGTTTTTTTGGTGGGTTAGCGGATTTGCTTGGTCTTTCGGCTGAAGAGCGTTGTCCTACTATTCCATCACTTTATGAGGAGTTTATCTTCAGTAGAGCCAATCAGGAAGATCTTATGATGCGCCATGCCCATGAGCTTGCGTACATACACCTTACTGAAAAGATGACACCCATGGAAAGACGGAATTATATCCTGAGTGACAATCTCCGCATGCGTGACAAGGACGGCGTTTGGCGGTCGGTACGGCACCGTATGTTCTCGCTGGAAGGAACGAGCGACGGCTGTTATTGGCTGAACATGTGTATATATACACTATGTCATGACAATCAGGACACACCAAAAATCGTCAATACACGCACTGGAGAGTGCCGCATATTGACGACTGATGATTATGTGAACATCCTTTCTTCTCGTGAAATTGCGGTATTGAAACTGATTGGCAACGGCCTGCAGAGCAAGGAAATTGCCGACAATCTGTATATCAGTGTCAATACCGTGCATAGGCACCGCCAGAACATTTTACAGAAACTGAAAGTCGGCAATGCCATAGAAGCCTGCAATGTTGCCAAAGCAATGGGGTTAATTTCCTAAACGGAAATCACCCACATTGTCTGTGGACAACGACAGTTCGCTGAACTCGCTGACACATTCTCCCTTGACCGGAGCCTGTGAGCATATACCTATATATAATTCCTTAGGATAATTGTTTTTATACAGGCGCACCATTTGCCACTCTTTGCCATCAAGAGAGTAATAGCTTGCTATGGTATGAGTGTCGGATGATATTTTGTAATATATGTTGTCCTGTTCGATAACCTCATGGTTATTGTCGTCCGATGTGCCGACAGTCCTCACGGTCACCACACGATGTTTGCCACGCTCGTCCTGCTCAAAACAGAATTTCTGCCAGAGGGTGTCGTTTGCTACGACCATCAAATTGGCCGCATTGTACAGACCGTCTTCCGTAAATCCCGGCTTGAGACGTCCTGAGAATGTGAACGGCTTTGTGTTGTCAATTGCCGTCAACAGAATCTTTGCAGTCGATTTGGTCAGTTTGCCGTCATTCGGATCGATGAAAAGGTCTGTGCCTTCCGGTGCGATGAAGCGTATGATCGTATCGGTCTGGCTTACTTGTTTGTCTGCACCGTTGATCATTTTTGTGAAATGGATACCACCCAGTTTCACATCACAGTCCTGAATCTGGAAGGTCGGCTCGTATGTATCTCCTTTTGCCTCCTTCGATGATGGCGAACAGGCCGCTAGACTAAAAATAGCCAAGGCTGAAGCCAAGAGTGTTTTTGTATTCATATTGAAACTTTTTAATAGTTATTTTGACGGTGCAAAGTTACAGGTTTTAAGTCATATCTGCAATAGTCAATTTTAACCAAAATGAAGAGCACCAAAAGTCGTCCTTAAAAGTGTATTCATATTAAACAATAAGATCAAAACAGGGCGTGCGGGGGGTGTGTCGTGACACACCCCACCTCATAACCCCTACAATTATTTCTTATTCTTCGGTGCCTTACTGAATTTATACATCAAATGCACCATCGCATAGCTTGGCAGCGTATTGTTTGTAGATTCATTTTGTTGTGAACTTACATTTTGGATAATTAGAACATCCATAAAAAGAGCCATATTTCCCTTTTCGCTTAACTAATGTTCCTCCACATTCTGGGCATATTCTATTGTTAATATAGGCATGTGTCCTATATTGGCGCATCTTTACATTATTTTTGTGGCTCTTAATGTCTTCTTTATCTGCTATGATATAATACTTCTGTAAGGTTGCAATAATCCAAGCGATTGTTTCATCTGATAGTAATCTATCTTGATACTGTTTGATTGCTTTCGTCAAATTGCGTCTGTTTACCACAATATGATTTCTTATATTTACTTTTACATCAGCAGAATTGTTGAACACAACAATTGGAATAAACGGAATATCTACCGTACATTTCAATAGATGACGGAGAAATCTAACATGACCATCATTTTGTTTTATTGGATTATAGAATTGATACTTTTTTCCGTAGATTGATTGCGTCCAGTATTCAGCATTTTCTCCACCCAAAATCCAGCCTTTATATCCTTTCGTCTCTATAACAAATATTCCGTATGGCGATACTACTAAATGATCTATTTGTGTTGAATAACCATTGTTGTTGAATAGCAAATCATTGAATATTGTATATTCATCGGACAACTGAAGCATCTTATGATAAGCAAGAGACTCCGATACTTTGCCTTTCATCTCAATCTTCCATGTACGGATTTTAGCTCCAAGAAATACAAATGTGACAATTAGTAATAGTCCAAATACAAAACTCATATATCTCAATTAAAAATTTACTCGTTCAATGTAAAAAAATGAACGAGTAAATATATATTATTGTTTCTATTTCTTAAACCTTATCTGCAAATTAAGTTTGATATAGACATCTCCATCATCACTTCTATAAAGCAATCCAAAGTTGTATCTTCCTCTACTTGCTCTTTCAAAACGGGTGTTGTTATAGAGGTAGTCCTCTACATCATTCTGATTGTAGAAATGATAGCATACAATCTCACCGTCCTTACGAACGACAAGATAACCGCCATTTGCGTCATACCGTCCAGTCCATTCCTTACCAGGAGTCATGCCGAGCGCAGCACTAAGGAGCAGCACTTTCATCTTATGCTCATAGAACTCCGATACATTCTTGCCTTTGTAGTCAAATGGATTTTTCTTGGCAACCTCCGACACGCAATGCGTCAGCGAAGAATCTTCTCCAACGCTGTCAATCAACAGACAATCGGCAATAAACTGCGGCATACAAATATCCAAGAACTGGAGGTTGTTCATAAATACCGAACTGTCTATATTGTTGTATGAAAGGCTACATCCACGTTTGGCAATTTCTGCCATTCTATCAAGGTGGCTATCGATTGAGTTGATTTCCTCTATCTCCTCATCTGTCAAGTCCTTACCACCAACCCTATATGTAATATTGGTTGTTGCCCCTGCGTTAAGTAGAGTGGAAGCACTGCCGAGTTGCGACTTGATACTGAAGCCGAGCAATGGTGTCATGTTTGTTCGCAAGTCATGGATGACAATGTGAATGTCAGCCTTATCTTTTGATGGGGCTTTCAACTTGGTACAACCAATTTTTCCCATAAACGCTTCTGCTTTTGGTATCTCAAAGGCACTTTTCTTGCCAGCCTTTATTTCTGACAAGAGTTTTGATGACTCTTCAGCAAACCCGTCCATTGATATGCGAGCATACTCAGTGCCGTTTTCATCTATCACGACAATGTTCTGCTCAACATTGGGCTTATACTCATACCGCTTGCTTTCCTCACGGATTATGTTGAGGATAGGGTAATACAATTCCAACTTATTCATATAGGCATCGCCAGCATGAACCTTTCCATCTCCTAAGAGTTTGAACAGAGTGTATATCTCACTCCATTCGCCTTTATTTCCTGTTAATGCCATATTTTCTATTTTACAATGAAACCTTGTACGGCAGGTTTGCTTTCTGCTATGACAAAGGTATTGTTTTTTAATTCTTCCATCAATTCATCTATCTGTGATGTATTGCAGTCTATGACGGCATCCAACCCAATCACATCACCATTCTTTATCTTTTCATTCGTTCCGATTGCTTCTTCTGAAGACATCGTTAGCAGATAGCATTTTGAACGCCGATGCACATATTTCAAAGCAACGGCTTCCAAGTCAGCCTGTTTGTACCTTTCTCTCAAACTTGTTTTCAAAGAAAGGCTCACTGGCTGCGACTGGTTGTAAAGTATCGTGTCAAAAATGATGTTTGGCACATACGTTACGGTCGCTTGCATATAAAAAGGTTTGATACCTTCTCTATACAAAAGCGTGTATATGATTATCTCAAATACATTTCCATTCAAACTTGCTCCACCTTTGGGATTCTTCATTTTATAAGCATCCCAATACTGCTTGATGTAGTCTTTGGGAGTGTCATACACAACATCGAGAAAGGTCTTGTCTTCAAACAATCCCTCGAAAACAGTAGCTGATACAGTTTTGTTCTTGATGATTTTGCAATTCTTTAATGCTCCCATATTTTCAATATATTTTTATCATTCAACGTTTTTAACAACTGCTTTGCTGTTGCCTGTATCGCAGGTACTGCAACGCTATTGCCAAACTGCTTGTAGGCTGAAGCATCGGCTACGACAATTCTAAAATTGTCGGGGTAGCCTTGCAGTCTTGCCCATTCACGAGGGGTCATTTTACGCCAACCTTGTTTGTTCACTTCTCCCTTTATTCTTGTTGTCGGAGTTAAGTCTTTCTGGCGGAAATCTATGACAAGGTTACACTCTCTTCCCATACCGCCCACTACTATAGCGTGGGCTATGCCGTCATCGGGAATGATGTCATAGCCGAAACCATGTCCTTTTGCCTCATGACGTGCCTTATGCCTTTTGAGGGTTTCAATATAGGTCGTTGAAAGGTAATACTTGGCTGGCACTGGATTCTCTTCTCTAACATCTATCCATTTCTTAGTTACTTCCTTTTGCTCTGGGTAGGAGAAATCTTCTTTCTTTATTCCTAAATCCTTTCTGAAACCGACAATATATATTCTTTCCCGGTGCTGCGGAACGCCAAAGAACATTGCATTTACTATCTGTGGATCAGGTACGACATACCCGACTTCATCCAACGTGTTGAGAATTGTCTTAAATGTTCTTCCCTTGTCATGGATTACAAGTCCTTTCACATTTTCAAGGAAGAATGCCTTTGGCTGGTAGCGACGTAGTATCTCGGCAACGTCAAAGAACAATGTTCCTCGTGTTTCCTCAAATCCCAATCGCTTTCCTGCAAGAGAGAAGGCTTGGCATGGGAAACCGGCACATAGTATGTCGAAATCCTTTGGTATCTTATTCTTTGTACTTTCCTTTGTTATGTCACCAAAAGGCACATCACCATAGTTTGCATAGTATGTTTTCTTGGCTTGTTCATCCCATTCGGAAGAGAATACACATTCTCCTCCAAGGTTCTGAAACGCCATTCTGAATCCTCCGATTCCTGCAAACAAGTCGATAAACTTGAATTTTGGATTCTTTGGTGCTTGAAACGGAGCAGCAAACAAATCTTGGAACAAGTATGTCTGGTAGCCTATCGCAGAGTCTGAAACACCTTCAAAGTCCTTTGGCTTATGGAGCATTTCGCCCCTTACAAACTCATACCACAAGTCCAAAATGCCTTCCGCCTGTCTTTCGTATGGCATCTTGACATCTGCATTGCGCAACTTCAAATAATGGGTAATCAAGGCTGCCTGATCTACGAAAGGTATGATTTTGCCATCCTCGTCAATAGTCTCTTTACCGAACACTTGAATTTTTTCTGCTCTTTTCTTGCAAAAATCGAAAAGAGAAAACTGTTTTTTTGCTGTTGTATTTGTCATCTCTTATTATCTGCTTTTGCTGGAATACATATTAATTCAGTTACTTCAACTTTCAAAAGTTGAGATATTTGTATGAGAGTTTCCAAAGGTGGCTGTGATGTATTTGTACACCATTTAGAAACAGTTGAAGGATTGACATCCAACTGTTCTGCAAGCCATTTGCTCGTTTTCTTTTTCTCAACAAGCACTATTTTCAATCTGTTTACATCTTCCATAATGTCGAATTTTGGCAGCAAAGATAATGATTTATTTTCATTTAAGTTCTAAATTGTAAATCTTTAACATAAATAATTGTATAATATAGTAGATATGCGGACTAGTTTGTATAAAAGAATATCTCCCGCTAGGCATCCTGACGGGAACAAGTGCCTAGCGGGAGCAAACAATTAAGATCTGTTCAGTTTTTCAATGATATCCAAAAAATCACAGTAAAATCAAAACAGGGCGTGCCGGGTGTGTCTTATGACACACCCCACCTCATCCCCCACAATTATTTCTTATTCTTCGGCGCTTTACTGAATTTATACATCAAATGCAGCATCGCATAGCTTGGCAGCGTATTGTTCCATTTCTCGGTCTTGCCCTGTCCGCCCACCTCATACACGGTGCTCGACAGATTCTGAAGAATATCAAAAGCCTCTGCCTTCAGCGTCAGCTTGCCTTTGCAGAACGAACGGGCCAGCGAGGCGTTCCATACCAGATCACTGGTGTTAAACGACTTCTCGCTGTAACCACGCCTGCAATATTCCTTCAGGTCTGTAGAGAGCGAAATGCCCAGAGGCAAGGTGTAAGTCATGTTGCCACCATACTCAAAATCATAGGCATTCAATTTCTCGAAATTGCTGCGGTCGCTGGTACCATGCTTCCATTCCACCTTTCCACCCAGGTTGATGCTCAACTTGTCTTTCTGGTACTTGAAGTACAAACTGTTACCCAACTCAGTTCTGAGCACATAGCAGAGCTGGGTAGAATTATCATCGTAAGCTATATCAAAATCCTTACGGCGCAAACCGTTAAACCACAGACGATAATCCAGACGGAACAATCTTGCCTTGTCAAGAGCCACACCATAAGATGTCGTAGTCCAGAAATCCCAGTTGCCGCCACCACCAATATTATCACTCATATAGGTGTAGCCACCCGTCTGCGAATTATAAGTAGTGCGGGTACCCACAAGATTATGATAGAAATTACCCGTAGCGAAGAATCCCACATACTGCTGATTCTTGAGGCCGTTGAAACGGATGTTTGCTTCGTAATGATGATACAGCGAATTCTCCAGGTCCGGATTGTTCACCCTCACCGCCAGCGGATTCGAATTGTCACTGTATGGCATGATGCTGAAGAAATCAGGCGTCTGGCTCTGCATATAATAATATAAGCGGATAGACTTCTTACCGTCACTACAATCATACATGAACGATGGCTTGAACACCACACGGTTTCTCCGGGCTATCGTGTCGAGAGCCGAAGTATGGTAATAGAGACGCTCTTTTTCTTCAGAAATGCTCAGCGATAGAAACAGGTATGAAGATCTATCATTTCTTCGGAATACAAGTTCACCACCCGTATTCTTTTTCATCGTCTGATAGCTTCTACTCACATCCTCGTCTATCACCCCCGAAAGCTGCTCCATGTTAGAAGGCAGCGTGGCGAACATCAGTTCCGGATTGGCTATCCAGTCGCCGCCAAGCTCATCCAGGCGGTATTTCAAGCCCTTCACCGATTGATAGGTCTGCGCAAATTTGGGTCCTATAAACATTGCCCATTTAGAATATGGAAATCCTATTTCATAATCCAAGCTGGCATTCATATCATAGCTGTTCTGTCTGCTGTCGTTGTAATAGTTACGCAAATCCTTCTCGCCAGTCTTGAAATACTCATTGCGGTTCAGGCTGAAAGACTCGTTTGGCTTGGAGCTGGTATACATTCCAGACATGCCCAGAGTTATTCTGTCACCCCATGGCAACTTATACCACGCCAGAGCTTGCTGACTACCTGTGAATGCATGTACTTTTGAGCGTGACTGATAGAGCGACCGGTTGGTGATGATGTCATGCAAGCTGCCACTAACATTCTGTGCAAAGGTAGAATCGATGGTCTGCCTGATATCGCCCCATCTTTCAGGATTGGCAGAATAGGTAGCACTGAGGTTTGACGAAGATGACTTTCTGTCGGAGTAGTCGATACGGGTATCCAACCATACTCCCAACTTTCCACTCACCTGGAAGTTATTGTAGAGGTTGAAACTATGGTTGTCGCTGCGCGAATCACTGATACTTCTACCGAAGATATTGCCTGTAGAGGCAAAATTCTCCTGCGAACTGTGGGTCAAGTCATGCGTATTGTCCCAAGCAAACGTAACGTTTCCATGCTCTCTTATTTCCTGGCTCTTCGATGTCGTATTAAAGTCAACGCCCACTTGGCGGGTAGTCTTTTGTCCCTGCGGACTGTTGGAAGGCGACCAGTCGCCCTGACTTCCCGGTCTTCGTGTTTCGTTCTTGTTATTCATGTTGCCGAATACCGAGATTCGTGAATTGTCAGTGTAGTAGAGTCCGAAGAGACGAGCCAGATAGCGGTCTTCGCTACCCCCGGCAGCCTCCATGTTGGCGATGTATCCACGGGAGTACTCACGCTTCAAGGCGACATCCATCACATAGTCTTTCTTCTCCATTTCCTTCCCCATGAGTCGGCTTTTTTCAGAAGAACGGTCATACACCTTCAGTTCCTTTACGGTATAGTAAGGAAGATTGTCGAGCATCACCTGGTTCTTCCCCTTGAAAAAGTCTTTTCCGTTAAGGAGCAGATAATCTATCTTTTTGCCGTTCACGTAAATATCGCCGTTACTCTTCATTTCAGCTCCCGGCATCTGTCTTACAAGCGCATCGAGCATGGAACCATCAGGCACATTGAATGCACTGGCATTAAAGACGAGCGTATCGCCACGGTAAGCCAGCTTCACCTTGGTGCCTGTCACCACCACGTCATCGAGGGCAACATCCTGATTGAATTTCTTCTTGAGCAAAAGCGAAGGAAATGAGAAATTTTTATTGCGTGCTATGTATTTGATGGTATGATTGATACACTTCGACTCATAGCCATCACACGCTGCCTTGACGATATAAGTAGCGGGACGTGCTGGGACTTGAGTATGATAAAAGAGGTGTTTTCCCCATCCACTCGTAGTCATGGTATCTATCACGTTGCTGTCCTTGTCCATCACCGTGACAAAAGCCTTCAGATAGGCCTGGGTAAACGAATCTTTCACGTCACCATAAATTTCTACTTTATGTTCTTTCTTTTTCTTTTCTTGCTGTTGCTGCAGATTGTGCAGATTGCCACGAGCATAGGTTGGCAATACTGCCATCAAAAACAAGATAATCAAGTTAATAGATTTCATATTTATTAGTTAGTTATTAATTACTATATTCTTTTCTTCCACAGTATTGCTCCCATCAGACATTATCCCCGCTAGGCATCCTGACGGGAGCAAGCGCCTAGCGGGAGCAAACTATTAAGATCTGCTCAGTTTTTCAATGATATCCAAAGGTAGCTGAGTAGCCTCGGCTACTTGTTCGGCAGAAAGCCCCATAGCCAGCAAACGCTGAGCTGTTTCGGTGTTAGCTTCAATTCTTCCTTCTTTTCTTCCTTCTTTCTTACCTATTTCAATGCCCTCGGCAAGACCTTCTTCCTTGCCCTGATTTTTCGCTGTATCAATAGAGTTCTTGATATCCCGATAAGCCTTCTTACTTGCTTCATACTCCCTTACCTCCTGAGGCGTGAACTTGGCAATCTCGGCCTCCTCGAAAAGGCGGTCGAAAACCTTATCGCATAACTCCTTTGGACGCTGGGTAAGCTTATAGAGGTTCTTCAGCGCATAAAGCCATTTATCGTAGAGCGTTTCAAGCTCTTCCAAAGTCTTATTGAACTTGGCTATCTCTACATAGATAAACTCAAGCTTATCATAGAATACCTTGTGCGTTGCGGTATCACACAACTGTACATGGTGGCGAATCTTCTCCTTGTCGAAGGCATCCTCGTTCATATTGAAGTTGAGCAGGGCAACAGTATAGACATAATTGAGTTTGAAATTCCAGTCATTCCCCTTAGGTGCCTGCTCACGAATCGGGAAAGTAGAATAGAAGAGAGAGCGGTCCTTGAAATACGTCTGGTAGGCGTTTTGCATTTCAACGATGAACTTCTCGCCGTTTTCCCCTTCACAATACACGTCGAAGATGGCTTTGCGGTCGGTATAGACATCCCCCACGTGCTCTGGATTCAGATACGAAACATCCTTCACAACCTGTCTGCCATTAAACAAGCTGTTGAGGAAGCAAATCAGCAAATCCTTGTTCATTGCCGTTCCAAAAATGCGCTTGAAGCCGAAATCGGTCAACAAGCTGATATATCTTTCTTCTACCTGTTTCATACGATATTCATTTAAATTATATGCAAAGAGAAACCGAACAATTCTTCTGCCTGTACATAGAGTGAGTCTTTTCTTGGTAGTTGTTCTTTGCTGCAAATATACGAATAAATAGCGAAAGTGCACTGAGTTCAGTGCACTTTTTAACGAAAATTGCACTCTATCCAGTGCATATTTCTTAATTCACAGTAAGATTGTCAAAAAACACGCAGATTACTCTGCGCTTGTAACAACTCTTTTACCTCTGCACCCATTGAAGCACCCCATGGATATGAGTAGTTACTTTTAATGTTATTTTGCTTATCTTTGCTGGATATGTACAATATTGATAATAACTATTTCGTAGATAAATAGAAATAAGATTAGACTTAGGCGATAAAGCCTCAAACTTGACCTTTTTTGTTAATCAAGACTGTTTTAACCCGATAATTTAACATAAATCTAACTATAAACTTACACTCGGTTTTGCAAAAATACACTATATTTGCATCCAAATAAAAAAAATAAAAATATGAATAAATCAAACCCAAGAACAGTCCTGAAAAAAATTGTTCTAGTCAGCTATACATTGAGCATGATAGTATTCTCATGCATTGTAATGGGCTTTTCAAAAGACTTTGCTATCATATATTGTTCAGCTACACTTGCAAGCGTATGTACTTTTTTCTATAAAAAACATAGAACAGTTAATTGGATACTCTTATCCTTTGCACTGATGAGTACCTATACTCTTTTCATTAGAGCAAAGACTTTTACAACTATAAAAGAAATAATGATTCCATCCCTTGCAATCTGTGGATTATCATTTATAATTATGTGGTGTTCCTGTTGTCTTAAAAAGATTTTAAGAAAGAGACAACATTGAAAATGTAGTTTTGATAAGTTTTCGTTTGCGTTACTGTAACAATTGCAAACAAGACATTTATTTTGTATCCATGCAAAAAATTCTAAGTATAAATGATCATTATTAAAAATAATTATGTATCTTTGTGCTAAGAATAAAATTGCAAACAACTATGGCAGACATAAAATTACTCCTAGTGGAAGATGATAAGAATCTTGCCTTTATGGAGAAAAACACGTTAGAAGATATTGTTGGCGGTTATGAAATCGTAACCGCAAGCAATGGTAAAGATGGTATCAAGGCATGGGAATCATTCAAGCCAGATGTTATCATTTCAGATATTGATATGCCTATTATGAACGGCATTGATATGGTAAAGTATATTCGCGAACTGGATGGTGAAACCATCATTATGTTCACGACTAACTTTACAGCACCATCCAAACTGAAAGAGGGGTACGAAGCTGGGGTAGATGAATATATCAAGAAACCATTTGTTCCAGAGGAACTTGATTGTCACATCAAGGCTCTACTGAAACTCAAAGGAGGCCTAATGAGGCGTAATGTATCAAATTGCATTAAGATTGGCAAGCATACCTTAGACCCAGAACATTCTTGCCTAAAAGACGAAGCTGGAATCATCTGTTTAAAACTGAACAAACAAGAAACCAAGACCTTGGAGCTGCTTGCCAAGAATAAAAATATGATCATCAAACGAGAGATTATACAAAACACGCTATGGGGGAGTATCGAGAAAGATTTCTATCTTGCCCGGCGTCTAGATGTTATCATAACGAGTCTTCGCAAATATCTGCAAATAGACCCTTTCGTCCAGATAGAAACTACACGTGGGGTTGGCTTTTCATTGATAGAATCTATCTAATTCTTCTTCGCCCCTCATAACTATCATTCTGATCTGGTAAGAATATTGTGAACTCGGTATATTTACCGAGTTCGCTATCTACTGAAACCATACCACCATGAGCTTCTATAACATGAAGTACATAGTTTAAACCTAATCCAAATCCTGGAGCTCCTCCTTTAGAGAATGTGCGTTTAGAGGCGGAAGCTCGCTCAAATTTATCAAAGATAATCTGTTGGTCTTCTTTGGAAATACCTATACCATTATCCTTCACACGAATATTTACTCCTTTTTCTACTCTGTAAGAAAATATTTCAATCTGGACTGAATTTCTTGAATATTTTATAGAGTTATCTATTAGATTATAAAAAACTTCCCCTAAATATTCTTTATCAGCAAACACCAGCAATTCATTTATAAAATTTTTGAATGTAACTTCTTTTTTTGTGTGTACTTCAAAATTACCTTCTATATTTTTTAAGAGCTGTTCTAAGTCAAAAATCGTCTTATTTAGCATAAGTTTGCCAGATTCGAACTTAGAAATAGTAAGGATTCTGTTTATTAATTGATATAAATGTTTATTCTCATTTCTTATAACTGTTAGATATTTTGTTCTCAACTGTTTATTTTCTCCAACAGTAGGAACGGTAAGTGCATTAATACCCATACTAATAGTTGCCAATGGAGTTTTCATATCATGTATCATTGCATAACTAAAATCCTTTTGTATTCTTGCATTTTCTTCTTGGGTTCGAATAATTGCTACTTGTTTCATAACGCATACAAATGCCAAAAAACAAAGAATGAAACTGATTAAAACGAGAAGTCCTAGTTCATGAAAATACAAAGCAAAAGGGTTTACAAATTCTATTTGAATGCCTTGTGAACCATTTATCCTTGTTGGGATAATTTCAGATTTTATGCCCCCAATCAAATTGGCATGAAAACTTTTATCTTTATAGACTATCATTTTTCTCTTGTTAGTTACTTTATATAGTACATAGGTATTAGGCATCTTACTTTGCTTGATATTTTTATTAAGTATCTTTGCTAATTGTTGAAGATCAACATCCTTATGGCATAAATTGTATATGCCATTATTAATATATTCATAATTATCGTATTTGGGATTCGATTTATTAGAACCTTGAATTTGAGTATCTGGGGGTATATTCGTAAATCTGCTGTCTAACTCCTCAAAGAGACATTGAATAAAGAAATCATTTACTTCTGTTGTCAACTTATTTACAGCCACACTAAAAGAATTATACAACCATATAGTTTGCAATAAAAATACTGCAAATATAGTAACAATCGTAAGATTTTTATATCCATTAACTTTCATAATATGCAAAAGTACGAATAAAAACTAACATAAACCTAACATACAACTAACATTTAACGTTTTTAAAACTTTGTACCTTTGCAATCGAAAATAATAAATAATAAAAACAATGAAAAAGTATAATTTTTTAATCGGCTTAACATTATTGATTGTTTCTATCATTTTATCAAACATATTTAATGAAAATACAATCACAAATAGAGCCATAGAATCTTTTTTCTATTTGCCTATTGCCTATAGTTTTGTCAAGGCTTTTTGTAGTAAAGGGAATTGGTTGAACTTATTGTTAGTATCAGCACTAATTTGTAGCATCTTCATTTTCACTCCCAAATGGGGTGCATGGGCTTGCCTAGTGATAAACATTGTATGTTGTCTATTCTCATACATAATACTTTTGCTTGCTATAAAAATAACAAAGTACTTCGACCTGTACGACTGAAATCTTTCAACGAAAGATTTCCAAAAAGGTTGGCAGAGTGTGGATAATCAAACAAAGTATCATTAAATCAAAAAGGGAGAAGCATCAAAGCTTCTTCCTTTTTGATTTAATGATTACCGCTACAAAGTAGAATAAAGAAACGATATTTACGAAGAAAAAAGCAATGTCGTATCCTAAAGTTCTATTTTTAGCAATAAATTTAACGTTATCTAAAAATAAAGAAATGATGAATTTTGGTAGAAAAATACCCCCTTGCCATAGACCAGCCCAAAATCCATAAACCTCAGCATCACTTATTTCATGGGTAAGAAGATAAACATAACACAACAGTATTACTCCCCCACAAACAAAGTGTTTCTTTATATTCGCTTTCACTTTTAATCCTTTTGTATTCATGACAAACAATATTTAATTATAAAACATAACACGAAATATATTCTGTGTACAAAATTACTCTTACTTTTGAAAATATCAGGTTAATAATTTGTTAGTTTTAGGTTAGAAAAATATCCTCCGTTACACATTCTTGTTCACCTCCAAAAACACGCAGATTATTCTGCGCTTACTTCACTACCAGCACATCCTGCTCCTCGTAGCTGCCGTATCCCAGACTTGCGAATTATAGTTAATAAAGAATAAAAAAAAGCGTGTATGTTTACATATATGCTAACTAATCTGTATTTTTGCATTATATAAAAAAAGAGAATATGTTTGAGCGACCGAAATTTAAAATCATATACTCTAATGAAGTTATTGAATTTCTCAATTCTTTAGAAAATAAAGTAAAAGAGAAAATCATGTTTAACATCAACAAGAGTAAATATGTTGTAGATACAGAGCTTTTTAAAAAACTAAAAGGCAGTGACATTTGGGAATTTAGGACTAAATACAATGGTTCTATTTATAGAGTCTTTGCCTTTTGGGATACAGAAGCAGATACATTGGTTATTACAACCCATGGTATAATCAAAAAGACGCAAAAGACTCCGTCGAAAGAAATTCAAAAGGCAGAGTCTATTAGGCGAGAATATTTTAACGAAAAGAACAAAAGATAATGGCAACAACGAAATTTTACACAGAAGACGAAGCTTTAGATAAAGTACTCGGTAAGGAAGGTACACCATTGCGTAATCAATATGAATCAGACATGAATGCTTTTCTGATGGGAGAAGCTATCAAAAAAGCACGCCAATCGAAGAATCTGACTCAAGAGGAACTTGGAGCACTAATTGGAGTAAAGAAATCACAAGTTTCTAGAATAGAAAAAGGAAACAATATCACATTTGCTACCATAGCCAAAGTTTTTAGAGCAATGGGAATCTCTGCCAGCTTTGAAATGGCAGGTATTGGCAAAGTCGCATTATGGTGACAAACTGTATGAGTACCTAGGTGTCTCCAAGAGCGTAAACCCGCCAGGCAGGACGCCTGGCGGATCCAATGCGCTTACTTCTCTACCAGCACATCCTGCTCCTCGTAGCTGTCGAACCCCAGACTGAGGTCGGCACCTCTTTCCTTGAAAATCTCCAGGAGGTCTGCCTGCATCTGAGGATTGAGAGGGAACTCGCCATTCTTTGCCTTGTAGAAACGGCGCTGGGTGAACGGCGTATATACGTTCAGATATTTGGCATTGCCCGATGGGATGGATTTGCAGAGACGGATGAAACCTCTTGCCCAGCGCTGACGTTCGGAAACGAGATGATAAGGACAGACTTCTCCCTCTACCTGGAGAAGATCGGTATTCAAGACCATGAAGGAAGCTTCTTCAGCCTTTGCCTTCTGATAATTGGCGTAGCGGGCACAGGTGTTGCTACGGCTGCAGGATGCCAACGGGCATGTAATGTTGTAAGGAATGTACTTGTTCATATTTGCGTAATGTTTTAAAAGTTATTCTATAGTCTATCATATATTTTATTGCCTCACTACGGCACAATATTGCCCTTTACCAGGGCAATATCTTGCCATTGCCAGGCACAAAACGATACGTCGGGAGATAGAGCACGAAACGATACGTCGGGAGATAGAAAAACCTTACTCTCCATTTTACCCTTCACCCTTCACCTTTTCGCCTGAAACCCCGATAAACACTAGGGTTGCGAGAGGTGAAGGGGTGGCTCAACCCTTCACCACCCTTCACCCACCCTTCACCTTTTCGAGAAAAACGGCTCCAGGAGAATACTTCTCAGGCAGATAGAGCGAGGAGCTGATAGGCCTGTCCGTGTTTGGTATGCTTGCTCTTGCATCCCATAAACTTGAGGGTTTGACCTATTTTCACCTTGGTACTCATATTTCCCACCAGCATAGGATATTGCAGATGAAGCACGTCGAAAACCTCGGAACTCACCATCCATTTACCCTCCTCTTCCTCTGCCGGCATTCGGAAACAGTAGCTGATCATGGTCTCCAGATCATCCACCTTGAAGAAGGGCTGGTTGAATTCCTGGATGCGAGCCACCTCATCATTGGTGAACCAATAAGGGGTCTGCTTATCACGAAGCTCATACATCATTTGTGCATAGAGCTGGTCATAATTGATGACCGAACTGTTGTCTATAAACTCCCCGTCGGGAACTCGAAGACAGAGGTAACGGCGACTTCCCGTCGGGTCGCAGAGTGGATGCTCATCGTTGGTGGTTGCCAGAAAAGAGGCGTATCTTCTGCGGTCTGCCTGACTCTTGCCGAAGATAGGACGACCATTCACCTTTACCTTCGAAAGCGTCTGCTTCAGCTTGCCCTGCTGGGCAACGGTAATGTTGGCAAGCTCATCAATGTTCACCAGAAGATTATGGGTGAGCGCCATTTCTGAATCAAACTTGTTGCCGAAGTTGATGTGGTCGAGGAAATACTGGCGAAGTTCCTCGGGCAGCAGTCGGACGGCGAAGGTACTTTTTCCGCAACCCTGCTGTCCGATAAGCACCGGTACGGCTTCATTTCCGTGCAGCATATCCATCTGCAGCCAATGGGCTACTGCCGAACGGAACCAGGTGGCGCACCAGCCAAGCTGTTCGCTGGTCAACCCCGGAATTCTGCCGAAAAGAGCAGCCACATGGTTCTTGCCATCCCATTTCGGCAACTTGTTCATGTATTCCTGGATAGGGTCGAAGACAGGAACGGCATCCGACTTGATGTACTCCTCGATGTCCTGTCTTGGCGACTTCTTCTCGCCGATTCCCAATTTCTTGGCGCGGCGAACGATGGAGTTGAAAGCCTCAGCTGTAAGAACCTTCCAGTTCTTCTCCTCAGGGCTCTCCTCCTTCTTCTCCAACTCCTTCTCCTCGGAATCCTCCATCTCCTCTTCCTCCATCTCCTCTTCAGGTTTGATGCAGAAGAACTCGGTCTTTCCGTTCAAAACATTTCTGCGGAAGAGGTAAAACTCCTCCAGAAAGCTCTCTACCTGGTAGATTGCTGATTGATTACCTGCCATCATAGATGACTTCAAATTAGTTTTTGTTTCCATACTCATGGTTTTAAAATTATTAATAATGTTGTGATTCACCCTCAAAAAAGATGGGGGTGAAGAGTGGTGAAGAGTGGTGAAGAGTAGCCAGCCACTCTTCACGCATCTAAACAACTGTATATTAGTTACTTACGATGCATTTGTGAAGAGTGAAGAGTGTTTTAGAAAGTAGCTTTCTATCCACCGCTGCCTGAATCTTCTATCCAGTCTTCTCAACTCCGGGTGCAAAGATACACAATAGGAAAGGCGTTTCCAAATTTTCCCGCCTTTCCCACGCCCATTCCGCTCCATTTGGGAAAAATCCCAAGGGGTTATGGGAAAAGGCGTGGGAAAAATCTGTGCAAATCTGTGTAATCTGTGGGACTTTATATTTTCCGCTAGGCGTCCCGGCAAGCACTAACCCCACAGATTGATTATTTTTTAAGTCACGCAGATTAAAGTTTTTTGAGTCCCACAGATTTCACAGATGAACACAGATTTTGGGCCTGCTCGGCCTGGAAAAAAAAGGTCACGCAGATTTCGCAGATAACGCAGATTTTAGACCTGTTCGGTCTGGGATTACGCAGATTTGGCACTAGCGAAAAATCTGTGTAAATCTGTGAAATCTGTGGGACAAGAAAAAAAACAGCAAAAAAATCTGCGTGACAAGATATAGCTGTAGAAAAAATCTGCGTAATCTGACCGAACAGGTCTCATCTACGGAATAAGATATACTAGAAGGAAAAATCTGCGTAATCTGCGTAATCTGCGTGACAAAATAAAGCAAAAAGAAATTTACTGGTGCACCGAAAATCGGGCGGATTTCTTCAGTTTTACGGGAAAACATTTGGTAATCATGATGGAAAAACGTAAATTTGCAGATTGATTACGGAACTTCGTTTCGCAAACTATTCACGATAAAACTAGAAATATGCTACAGACTCAGCAAGATAAACAAGTCCCCGCATTCAGCTACGAGGTT
>ERZ1034949.131-NODE-131-length-50133-cov-209.411618_pt1 | contig 50133 bp, 39 predicted proteins | sample MGYA00520590_ERZ1034949 | MGnify/ENA primary metagenome ERZ1034949 (study PRJEB33766, sample SAMN09781752) | gut metagenome | biome: gut microbiome | host: Homo sapiens | place: Madagascar | study: EMG produced TPA metagenomics assembly of the PRJNA485056 data...
GTGTGTGTTGTATTTGTTTTAGCAATACTCTCAAACATTAAATGACTTTCTAAATATTTTTTAAAGTGTGTGTTGTATTTGTTTTAGCAATACTCTCAAACACATGCATATGCCACTCGGAAGAAGACTCTGTGTGTGTTGTATTTGTTTTAGCAATACTCTCAAACCTCAAACCTCAAATCCCGTTTAAAAGGCCGGGAAGAAAGCACCGCTAATACATCTAAAATTATACTCTTTTTATTCATCTTCTCCAATATGAATTTCAGCCAAATCTTCATCGATATCAACAATGAATTCATTGTTGATTTTATACTTGTTTCTATGAGGTGAAATATTGATCATCTTTATTTCAAGACTATTCAATTCCTTATGGATACTTTCTATCTCATTAGGAGTGAAGTAATCGTATAAATTCATAATAAAAAAAACTTTAAAACCTAATACATAAGATAGCTCTCTAATTTTAAAGACTAACTGATCAACTGGATTATCAGTAGTATCAGCTATTCTAAGATTAATAGCTTTTAAAAAGTTGACTAACGTTAATCCATCATCAAAAATCAAAGGTAAATAGTAATCGTAACTAATACTATTAATGAATTCATTGATTTTGCTCAATAACACTTGATAACTTTCTCTCATCTCTGGAGGTTGTTTAGTACCAATTGATTTTTGTACTACTAAATTAATCTTCTTCTCATCAATTTGAATATTTAGAGGATTTTCTATAAGATAACAATCTTTATCTATAGATCCTTTCTTATCATTTGTATCTTCATACAAAAGATAATCGTCTCCATTTTCTATTTGATTTTTCAATCCGATATAGAAGGTCCTATAAAAACTAACATTCTCTATAACTAATGAATAAAACTTATTTGAATCAAGGTTCAATTCCTGATCAAAATCTTTACTTCTTATAACAATCATAATTCAATAACCTTTTCATCTGTGCATATGACGTCAGTTTTAAATTCTCCAACTAAGAAACTCATACTTTGAAATTGTTTTTCCGTAACAGTAAGCATAGTAACAAATCCTTTAGGTGGAAGATGATTTTTCATTACTTTTTCCATAGCTTTAACGTTAGATTCATTTATTGACAGCTTTATATATACTGATTCTTGAAACATAATAAATCCAGATTGCTTTAAGAACTTTACAAACTGCCTATAGTTCTTTCTATCAGTAGCTGTTAAAACAGGAAGATCAAACATTAAAATTGATCTCATATATCTATAAAGTCCCATCTTTAAATGTAATTTGTAAAATCAAATTAGGATCTTCTATTTTCAATGCTGAAAGGATACTTAAAACATAATCTCTAACCGCATTATTTAAAAGCATGTTTTTGTCATCAATTCTAACTTCACTAGTCAGCATATTCATAAATTGTCTTTTAAAATTGTCTGGAGTCAATTCATTTCTAACCAACATAATATCCACAAACGGTCTTAAAGGTTCGACAAAATCACAAGCCAAATTATAATGATTCGTAGAACCTATATGATGAATTCCAAAGGCATTTAGATAGCCAAATGAAGCAATTTCTTTGCTAACTAAACTTAAAAGTAATGAATAACCGTAATTCAAATAAATATTTCTAATATCGGATTCTTTTCTTCTTTCAAATCCTAATCCAAATAAAGAGAAGAAATAACTTTTTGCTGCTAAACCTTCTCTATTAGTAGAATCCCCTCTATGAACATCATATTCATAGCCTTTAAGTAGATTGTAAGTTTCCTCATCTCCTTTAAGCTTTAAAACTTGTGCTTGATTATGAATCTTATATTTAACAATCTTGCTCCATACTTCATCACAAACAATTGGATTCCAATTAAACTGAAGCTTTATCTTGTTTGGAGTGTCATAACAGCCAGCATACGGCTCAATCTCTCCTTGAGGCATATGGGCGTCGTTACAAAAGACAACCCTAACTTTGTGATCCATCAGCTTAGACATCAAAGCCGCCGTAATGCAAACTTGCTGATTCTCAATTATTAAAACTGATATCTCGTCCAAAAGAATCCTATATTCTTCTTCAGCTCTATAGACAAGATACTCCATAGAGGTTTCAAGCTTACAACGCTTGTTTATTTTTACTATTCGATATCCCACAAAAAGTACCTTTATTCAACCACATAAATCAAATTTTTAGTCAATCCTGTCGTCGACTCTTGAACAATATGAGTACCATCTTTTAATGTTTTGGACATAGAAATTAAGCCCAAATTTTTTCTTAATCCAATCAAGCTTAAATCTGTTCCTTGAACACTCTTACAAGATAATAATTTAATTAATCCAATAAGGACCTTCCCTTGCTGAAACGTGTTTAAATTACAAAACATTTCATATTTATCCTTTACTTTAGCAAATGAAGTTCCTATCGTTGGATTCCTTTATACATTGCTTTAGCAAATACATTATTAGCTAAATATGAATAGAAACGTTTATTATCAAATTGAGTTAAAACAATTGCACCGCTCTTTAAATCACTAGTAGGATCTTCCTTCATTTGTTCTTCAAAAACATCAAATTTATGATTTTTCTTTTCTGCAGCAGAAGCATTTGTCCCATAAAAATTACTTATTTTTTTATAATATTTTTTCCATTCTAAAGGCAAATGTAATTCTGATAAATTAATAAGTACAAGATTATCATTAGTTCTTCCAGTAAATGCTAGTCTTACATATTCATAAACATTTCTATCATTAGAAATCTGAGGTATCTCTAATGTCGATTTCATAAGCAATTTATCCACTATTATCACAGGATTATTCAAGCCATTTACTTTAACAAGATATTCAATTTTATCCTCTTCATTCTTAAAAGACTTTAAACAAATCATAGGAATTGATTCTAATGAGTAAATATGTTTTCCTTTTTCCCCATCAGATTTAACAAGCATAAAATATGGATTAGACATATCTGAATATCCGCCATATTTATTAACATCCATAACTTTATTACTATCCGATCTTAAATGCTGTTTTAAAGGAAATAATTTGCCTGAATTATCTTTGTTTTCTTTTGCCTTTGTTTTTAGTGTGATTTTATTAAATAATCCATGTTTACCACTTAATGTGTATCGCATTTGAGTGACCAAAGGATCATTCAATTCCATATAATGTTCAATTTTATCGAAAGTACTCTCTGTTCCTTCATCTCTTACTTTGATTCTTCTTTCTTTTCCATTAGCATCTATTTCTTTTTCGTTATGGAAATGAGCTTCCCAATATACAATTCCTGTCTTATCATCAGCTTGAGTTTTTGTGAACAATTTACTTGCTAGGACACTTAAATCTTTTTTGCCGTTTGTATCATATTCAACATGATTATATTTATAAAAATTCTTGAACTTTTCATAATAAACATTTCCAACGACTATATTCAAATAGGCATCATTTGCATGATGGAAATCATTAATATCACGAACTTTGACGAACGCATCATAAGAAAGTCTTAATTCTCCACAAAGCTTTCTAAAATCGGACACAAGATTAGCCTTAGAATAAACAACTTCCGATCCTTTTTCAGTCATTTTAAGAATATCGCAAACAGCTTTCACAGATTGATTGGTCAGTGTCAATTGACGGTTGATAAATCCATTTAATTCATCCAAAGTCAATTGCTTGGACTCAGGTCTAAGCAATCTATAAGCCTTGTCCTTAGGCATAAAATAAGATCTTTTGTTTTTATCTTTTATGTTGGTTAGAGTTTGAATCCATTTTCTACCTTGCTCCGACATGATTGTCGAAGGAATAGGATAATTATCTTGTTTTTTATTATTTAGTTCTCTCTCAACCAAAACCATATTATTAAAACTATCATCCTTTAATTTTGCTTGAGGAATAATATGGTCGATATCATAATTTTCATCCAATTTATCTAAATCTATTTTTTCACCGGAATATACAGATTTTCCTAATTGCATGAAATACAAATATACTTTTTTTCTTCTTAATTTATCATCTGTTTGTTTTTCTAAATTTTCTCGCAACTTTTGATCAACTAAATCTTTAGCAGCATCATAGGCTTCAGCAGCATCATAGGCTTCCTGCAATTGCTTCTTTCTTGATTTGACCATCTTTCCGGCTTCGCCAGGTGCTCTAGTAGCTTCAACAAAGATTCTTTCAAAATGATTTATTTTTAAAGTGCTCTTCAACTCATCAATAACCTTAAATGTTTGTCTAACACTTCTCTTCATAGCTGGAGAAGCATATGACTCATCTATTAAATCATCTCTACAAATATTCTTCTCATCATTTAATTCAACAACTTTCTCTTTAAATCCTGAAAATTGTGATTCTTTTGTCTCATATATTTCCATGAAATTTAGTGGAGTATCACGCATGACATCGATAATAGTCACAGGATAAGCCTCACCAGTATTTTCGTTGACACAATCAATCGTAATACCATCTAACAATTTCCTAGACAATGGAGCCCATCCGGAATAATTTTTTCTAGAAAGAAAATTCACCTGATTATCAGATAATCCAAGCTTTTTTAGTCTTTCCTTTAGTAAATCTTTATCTTCGACAATTGTAATTAGTTCTATCACCTTTTCTGCTAATTCAAATTTACTAGAATCCTTATAGAACTCAGGTCCAAAAGCATTTGAATCACTCATATCAATAAATGAAGATAATGATGAATTAAACATTGTTAAATCAACTTCATCTTCTCCAATAGATTTGCCAGAACCTTTGGTAGTTATAGAAGGTTCATCTTTATACTTATGTTTCAACGCATTTAAAATATCTTTTCCTTTTATCTTTTTCTTCTTTAAATAAACATTTTGAATTATATAATCCTTATCTTCTTTAGATATCAAAGATCCATTTACCTTAAGATTATTCAAATCGTTTAATACTTTGTATGCTTGGAATATCAAAGATTCTTTAGGAAGAGTATTCTCACCAAAGATATAAGTGCAATAGTTAGTTAAATTACTTATAAATTTATCTGCTGTGCCTTCTAAATCTACAATTTGACTAAAATTCCAAGGATTAATAATTCCTTGATTATTCTCTCCTTTAAACTGTACCCAATGATTGTCTCTTTTATCATCTCTAACATAATCATTTGGCTGAGATAAAGGTCCAATATAATAAGGAATCTTAAACTTTAACAATGATACAATCTTATATTCTTCAGTTTTACCATCAGGGAATGAAGGTGCTTTATCTTTTAAGAAAGGATAATATTTGCTTTGGTTCTCAATAATGGTCCTCATTTCGTTTAAATTCAATTGATAAGGAAAGACACCATTATTGCGTGAATTTTGTCTAGGTAAAAAACGAATCTTGCCTTCTAACGCCTTCATAATAAGAACAGAGTCTTCTTTTTCTTTTGAATCTTCAAACGAATAAGGATTGTCTTTTTTTTCTTTACCAGCCAATGTTTCATCATTTGTTGTATAAAAGAAAGTTTCTTCATCATTTGGATTATTATTACTTAATCTTACTTTATATGCACCTTCTTTTAATTTCTCTTTTTCTTTTTTATCTTTCTTATAGGCATTTTCCTTGCCAATAATATATTTAGCATATTTTCCAATTGAAGAACCAATATTCTTTTTAATTATTTCAATCAAATCATCAATTTTTTCTTCCTTGGTGATATGAGCACCTGTATGCTTTCTTTTACCATTTATCTTAGTATATCCAATATAAGAAACATAAGAAGCCTTCTTTTTTTTATCTTTAGATTCTTCTTTGTTAGATTCTTCTTTGTCCTCTTTATCATCGGAATCATCCCCATCTAGAATTCTAGAATCTCTGAACATAAAGTAATATTGTTCTTTAGTAGCATATTTCTTATAAAGTCTCTTCAATGCTGCTAATTGTTCTTTATGTTCCTTATAAACATTAACCATAGCATCACATAATAAGCTTTTACCATGTAATAAATAAGCTAACGTTCTAAAATCATAAATCTTCTTTGCTTCTAAAATAATTTCGATATAACTTTCTGGAAGACCATATCCGTTAATATCATCTTCCAATGTTTCGCTAGACAAATCTATTTTTTTATCTCCGTATTCATCATCGCCATCATGTGCAACTAGTATTTCTTTCGGCAAGAAATCTTTTAATTTAACACCACTTCCACCATTAATAAGCTTTAAAATCTTTTTTCTTATATCTTTTGAATTAAATTTGCCAAATAACTTTCCTTCCTCATCTTCCAAATAAGATACTTTGTTGATTTTTTGAAAAACCTCATTTGCTAATTTGCTTGCTTTCTTTTCATCAACATTAAAACAACATTCAGATGAATCAATTTGATCATCTTCATTTTCATTATCTTCATCATTATTTAAATTTAATAATATTGAATCAATATTATCAAAGCACTGTTTTAAATAAGTGGGATCAATTACAGAACCTTTTACGTCCCCTTCCATCAAGAAGTTTCCACGATATTTTATCATGTGTGCCAACACTAAATAAACTTCTCTAATATCAAATTGTTTTTTTGGATCATAATAATGGCCATTAATAGTCAATCCATTAACCATGGCTTTTCTCAAATGGTAAATTGTAGGGAAATCCTTATAGTATTCTTTATCAGTTAAATCCTTATCATTAAATAAAAAATTATGCTCCATCTGCAATTCTTTATCTTTGTCTTCATTCCAAAGATTAGATTGATCCAATCTTCTGAAGAAATTTGGATCAATCTTATCCATCTCAGGTTGAAATAACTCTCTAAGAAGGATAATACGTCTTCTTCTACGTGCCAATCTTCTTCTAGCTGTTCTATTTAGTCTTCTATTTTTAGCTGTTTTTGCTGGTCCAAAAAGTCTAGCACCCCATAGATGGCATCCTTCTTTTTTTATTAGTTTTCCGTCTGGGCCATAAGTCTTTTTATGACTTCTAATAATATTATATTTATCATCCGTAACACACCATCCACAGGAATCAGTTCCCATATCCAATCCCAAATAATACTTCTTAGAGCTGTTGTTAGAGTTTTCCATAAAAATAAACCCCTTTCTATAATAAAACACCTATATAAATAAACTCTTTGTGCAATAAAAGAGAAAGGTATTTTATAAAGAAGTAGCTATTGTCCGTTTTTTTGAACATTAAAGTCAAAACTATTGACAATTTTAAAACCAAAGTATAAATTATTGGTGTTTTAGCAATACGAGTTCAAATAAACGTTAGTCAAAACAAAGGGGGCTGTGAGCCCCGTTTTTTTTATAGAAATTAATATTTATTGCTTTAGTTGTATCGTTCAACTACTATTATGTACCTTTTACTCTAATTCCATTAGTATTACCATCATAATTATTTGCACTTATTAAAATCATATTTTTTTTACAATACTTGCTGTTTTTTTTATCAAGTCTAAGGTAATTATTAGATAAAGCCAAAATCACTTCTAATATCATAATCATCCTAAACATCACCATAGCTGAAATCGATCTTACTATCGAATTCATTGAATGACTCGATATTGTTACCGGCATTACTAAGAGTAGCATTTCTTTGCAGAGCCTCTACTGTGAACTTCAAGGAAGCATCCTTCTCTTGGAAGTTATCTCCGATAAATAAAAGAAGTTCAACCGTCAATGTAGCTGTAGGTAGCTCTGCTCCCGAATCTACCAGAGTCCATAGATTTGTAATTACTTGAATCTTTGTGCCCAACGCATCTGCCAAGTCTCCTTCTCCAGTCTCCAATCATCACTTATCATCTAAGTAGTCAATCCATTTTTTCAAAGACAAGACACAACCCGTCTAAAGCTTCACATCACCAATGTGAATGGTGATGAAGATGCTATGCTAATTCTTTATGTCAGGAGAGTGGATTATAAAATTTTAATTTAATTATGTAATAGCTAAATATCTTAATTGCTTGTAATGCATTTCAAATTTCCCAGTTTCTTCATTTTTAGGGATTGCTAAATATCCTTTGCTATCAGTTATGCTTGTTTCATCAATAATAAAATATATAGTTATATTTATTCTTTCACTATAAAGTGATATTTTATTAGTACATTAAGCTCTTAATATTAAACAACTTTAATAGATAGATCAACAAATACAAAGAGGATATATAAAATGAACATCTTATGTTGTATTAACAAGAAGTATTTCAAGAATCTATGTCTTGTTTTATTTTCTTTGGTAAAGAAAAATAAAGATTCTTATATAAATCTTTATATAGGTTCAGGTGACTTCACCAAGATAAAAGACAAATATGAATGTGTCACTAAAGAACAAGTAGAATTTCTAAATAAAGAATTGAAGAAATACAATTCTTTAAATGAAGTTTATCTAGTAAATATAGATGACTATCCATCTATTCATAACGAGATAGAAAAATCTTTTGCATCAAAAACTAAATTCTCACCATATGCATTGATAAGATTGTATGTGAATAAACTTAATCTATTAAAAGATCTAGATAGAATTCTCTATTTAGATACAGACATGGCTGTAAATGGAAATATAACTTCTCTTTATGAGACTCCATTTGATGGAAAGCTTATGGCTGCAAGTAAAGATATTCTAGATAAAAATAAACCTGATGATAAAAATCCAAACATCAATTCAGGAATGCTGCTTTTAAACATGAAAGAATTATCTAAGACCGATCTTTTAGAAAAGACTATAGCTTTGATGAATTCAAAGCTATATCTAACTCCAGATCAAACAGCTTTGAATAAAATATTTAAGAATAAGATTAAGTATGTCAGTTACAAATACAATTGGCAGAATAGAAAAGGACCTCTTCCTAAAGATGTCGTCATCAGGCACTACAACGGAATATTCGTATGGTTTCCTTATCCACACTTCTTCCATGGCTTACCTACCGATGACAACTTAAAAAGATTCTATAGACAAAGGAAAGAACATGATTTCGATGATACTATAGAATTAGTAAGAGAATATAAGAAAAACAATCCTAACTTGTTCTAATGTTTATTTTTGTTCTTCTTTCTAATTCTAAAGAATTCAAACACAATAACCAGAGCAATAAATATGCATCCTATAATGGATGAAACTACGATGATGATTCTATTTACTCTTTCTTTGTCAGTATCATAATCATCAGGCTTATCATCATTGCCGTTGTTTTTGTTATTATCATCATCATTTGAAGAATCATTAGATTGATTCTTCTCTTTCACTTCTATGGGGATGATATAGCTAGATTCATTGCCATCTGAATCTTTTACTGTATATTCAACATTATATGTTCCGACTTTATCTTTATCAAACGATGTATTCATAGATACATTGTTTGAATTTGATTCTATTTGATAGTCTTCAATATCAAATATAGATATAAGCTCATATAAATCTATATCATCTCCCTTACTTATTGAATAATATTTGCTTGAAGAAGTTATAGTGGGTGATCCGCCACAATAAATTCTTTTAATAAGATTGTCGAATTCAATTCTGTCATCTTCCTTTAGATAGCCGTAGATTTGAACAACTTTATTCTTCTCAGTCAAGTCTAGTCTCTTATTAGATAAAGTCTCATCATCAAAATCTTGCTGATAATTCCTTAATTCAGCTATCCATTTATTCTTTATCACTTCATATAAAACTTCTTTAGTATCGAAATCTGAATAATTCAAAAGATTGAGTCCATCTTCTGTTACTTCATATTCTATATTCTTATCAGTAGTCTTATATGCCTCTATAGGATTATTTGATCCTAAAGAAACTGAATAGACATTCACATACTGAGGTCTTTCAGTATAAATAGATATTTTATAACCATATTCTAAGTCAATTGAGACTGAAGGCACATTAGAAGTAGCAAAGTACTCATTACCTTTAACAGACCATTGTTTAACAACATTATCATCCAAGTCTTTTATAGTAACTGAAACAAACACAGCATCAGGCTTATTCTTCCATTCATCAGTCTGATTTCCTAAATTAGCCCCACCTAACGAAACTGTGCCTTTCTTGTTGTTTTCACTCAATGTTAATGTGAATCCAAAAGTATTATAAACACCTGTAATTCCAAGCTTTGTTTGGTGATAAAACAAACTTTCAATTTTCGTATATGAATGGAAAAGTGTATTCTCGCCTTCCTTCAAATAAAGAGATTCTACTTCCTTACTATCATATCCGATGACAGCAGGAAACTCTATCTCATAATCACCATGTTTTAATCCTTTAAACAAAATGAAATTAGATTCAATAACTTTAGTTTCTATCAATCGACCATTCTTTTTTATTCCTATCTTTTTGCCTATTATCAAGAAGTCATCATCTATTTCTATTTTCAAAGACAATGATGAATCTGAATTCATAAATGAATTCAGTTCATCTTCATCTACTAAGCTATATTTTAAAGAAGTAGAATTAATTACTTTATAAGAGTTTAATTCATCAGTGTCTAAAACATCACCTAGTATGACATAGGAATTTGAATCTTGAGATAATACATAGCGTCTCACATTAGGTGTTACATCCAACTTCCATGCATCTAAATACGGAAGTATATCAGCCTTGTATTCCTTCAAAAAGAACAAAGCATATACATCCGTTACCTTGAAATAAGTAGGGCCGTATTTAAAAGCTAATGATCTATAGAAAGAAAATAGTTTTCCATAAGTCTTTTCGCCTTCAAAAGAATTGAAGAAATTAACCAAGAAATACAATTTCTCATTTACATTTGTATATGTTCCTTCATCGTTTTGGAATATATACTGACCATTCAATCTTTTCTTATTGAAGTCATCTTCCTTAATAGATAAGTCACCCAACCAATTGGCTGAGTCTTTATATAATGACTTATCATTTTGAATATAATATGCCAAAACATTATTGCCTGTTTCATTGAAACAAAGATTTACTCCACCACCTACTCCTCTTCCAAAATAGCCTTGATATCCATGGGCTAATTCATGCAATGTTCCCCATCCATATGAAAAGAAAGCCGATATAGATGTCTGGTTAGCAACAGCAATAAAATCCCCGTTGTAATATGCACCAGCCCCAGCATATCCTTTATCTGCTACCGCCACATATTTAGTTCTATAATTTCTGTTAGCTTCATCTGACCAATCAAATACAAGCCCAGCCATTTGGTCCATTCTATTTATAACATTCAAATAGTAATCCAAAGCATCATCCAATGTATCAAATGCTTTTTTCTTCTCTGTCATTCCATAGTTAGTCAGTTTATCTATGTCTTCAAAAGGAGCTACAAACATGATAGCTTCGCTATCGATGACAGCAAAACTATTTTTGCTGCCATTCCATCCAGACTTGAACTGACCTTCATCATCCTTGTAATGATAGTAATCCAGAGGTTTTACAGAATTGTCATATTTGATTTCAATTTTAAAAGTCTTATCGATGTCTTCCGTCGATAATCTCGGTGAAGTTAATAAAGGAACACAATCATAAGATATTGAGTTTCTGATATTGGTTATATATTGATATTCGTTATTTGATTTAACATCCAATATGCTATTTTGAGCTCTAGTATTAGTAAAACAAGTAACGGTCATATTAGAATCAAAACCAGTATCTATGTTTTTGATTGAAAGAGATGAATTAGCTGGTAGATAAACACCCAATATTTGTCTATCACCTTTATTGCACCTCTCCATTCCAGTCATAGACATGTTATTCATCTTCGGAATTGAATATATAGTTCTGACAATATCAAATTTTCCACCAGTTTCATCCTTCACATGAACCGGGACATTCAATTCGACTGTATTGCCGTCTTTATCGCTAACTTCATAAGTGAGTGTATAATCACCCGGGATTGTAGGATTCACATCGTTATAAGTGCATTGTATATAAGGAGTTAAGTCACCATCCTCATAGTCTTTAGCAAAGACTCTAAATCTAGAATCTTTGATAGAAAAAGATTCGACTGAATCTTTATCTATAGTTATTTCAGTCGCACCATAAAAGATAGGGATATTAGTATTTGAATTTATATTTATATCTTTATTTAAATCAAATGAATAGACATTAATATTGATTGAACTTAAAGAAATCAATAATGCTTGGCTTAATAAAAACGATCTAATCATAATTACTATCAATCCTATGTATTTAAGTTTATAAACTATTTATCTTTATTATTGTTTCTTTGAATTTTAAGCAACATACAAGCAATAAATAAAACTATAGCAATAGCTATGATACACCAAAACAAAGATTCATATCCATATATTTTTAAAGGACTTTGAATAGAATCAAAATAAGCATTATTCGGCTCTTGTGAATAATAATAGAAACTTTCCGGTCTTGTATTTCCATACATAGAAAACATCAAGAAATAATTAGATAAGTTGATAAAGCAAGAATAGTAAAGAATTGTTGTGATAATCAAGGATAAGATTATAGGAATAACATCAATCGTTATTTGATCAACAAAATATACCGATTCATCCAATCCATTGTATTTAAAGAAATCATAGGTACTATTAGTCCATTTTTTAAGACCTCTATTACTCACAATCAAATAAATTATAAGAATTAGAATTAAGCCACCACAAAGAGAAGAAAACAAAATAAACTTATTATCTCCTTCTCCTAAATAGAATTTTATGAGATCTTTATTAAAAGAAATACCTCCATCCTTTTTATTTTCAACAATATTTCTTATCGTTTGCTTGTCAGCTAACAAATAATAAAAATCATTAGATATCATATTTTTCCCGGAATACAGCAAAGATATATATCTATATGTATCTAAAGACATGGAATTAATTCCATCTCCATCTTCGGTTGTTGTAATCGATGAAAGACTAGCATTTTCATTATCGACATTTATTGAGATAGAAATAGGAGTTCCTTTCTTATAATTACCAATTTTAATATGAAATCCATCTCTATTATCTATGACTAAATCATTGTGATAATTGAAATTGTTTACCAATGATAAATTGATGTTATTATCTACAACACTTGAATTCATAATAGAATACAGATTCCCTGAATTTAACTTTATCGTTGAAAATCCACCATTGATCATTATTTGTTTATAAGTATTAGAAGTCATAACTAAAAATGAATCATCTTTCTTATCAAAAGCACTTCTTACTTCAATATAATCCGGACATTGATCATCTTCCATCACGACAGTCTCAATTTTTTTACTATTTAGATATAAAGAATTATTAAATAGGTAAGATGATGTATTAGTAAAATAGAATACATCATCTTTAAGATTAGTTTCATTTGATGTTAAAAAAATATATTTTTTAAAATCATATCTTAAAATCAACTCATCATTAATTTTTCTAGAAAAGATGAAACTCGATGTTTCATACATATGATTATCGTTTAATTCTTCAATAGAATAATCTAAATTAGTATCGTCATTAAAAGATAATCTATGATACTCAAATGGATCTCTTTCTAACACATCTCCACTATATATTCGATTGAGACTACTAGTTGTTTTATTGCTTACAGATAATCCAAACAAAATAAATATTGCTAAAATCAAAAGTGACTTTACAGTAAAATCCAATTTATGATTATTTAAATAAGATTTAAATAAAACAAATGGATTTTTATTTTGTTTCACCTCACAATAATTGATTTTTGATGGTTTACTTTCAATATGCTTGTTTTCAATTATAGTTTTCTCTTCAGCAAAAAGTATGAGAACATCCGGCTTTATGTCTTCTAGCTCGTCTGAATGATCGACCACAATTACTAAATGATTCTTTGATAAATTCAATAAAATAGCTTTTAATTGTTTTCTAGATTCTTGATCTATAGAGCTAAAAGGTTCATCTAATACATATACCGGTTTTTCTACACACAAGCATGAAATTATCTCAGCTTTTTGTCTTTCACCACCGCTCATTAGATCGATATCCTTATCCATGAAACTATTAAAATTTAATTCTTTAGCTAATAGATTTGCTTTCTCTATTTCTTCTTTATTTCTTTTTAAAATCTTTAAATTCTTTTTCAATGAATACTCATATATCAAAGAAGACCTTTGTCCGGCATATGAATAGAGAGAGAAGACATATCGTCTTCTCTTTTTCAAACTCATATCATAGATATTCTTGCCAAGTAATTTCACTGACCCACTATCAGCTTTTCTAAATCCCATAATAACATCTAAAAGCGTGCTTTTACCACAACCACTTTTTCCCTTGATGAGACATATTCCTTCAGAACATGAAAAAGATATATTTTCAAATAATATCCTACTTTTTAATTTGATAGATATTGAATTGATTTCAATTAAATTCATTTATGCTTCCTTTATCTTTCTTTTAAAGAATACCAAAATTGTACTACAAAATTTGACTATAATACTCAAATTGAAGAGGGTTTTAAAAATGAAATACAAATTTATCAAAATTCTTTTAGCTACACTTTCTTTCAATACATTTCTTAGAAATTATAGTTATTCATATTTCCAAAAGCATGATAGCTCAACAATAAAGCAAGAATTAAAGAAGTCTTATTCTAATTCATCAGACTTCAAATTGATTGCCAGTTTTTCTGAGCCTCATATAAATAATTCTAAGAAAACTTGTTATTACTATTACAATTCCGATGTTTATGCTTGTCCTTTCACTAGTGTATCATATTTAATTTTAATCAATGTTAACTCAACATTCGTTCCTGGCAATGTTCCTGTTGAAAATGGAGATTCATCATATAATAAAGATCATCATCTAAAAGACGGATATATACATGTACTACCCCACAAAATTTCCGAGGGTTCTAATACAAGTCCTTCATTTGTGATAAAAGATGCTTGGCCAAAAAGTTCGACTTCTAAAGTTTCTATAACAACCTCTTTTGGAGGAACATATAATTTCAGTTCTACTCTTTCTGCCGGTATTTCAATGGGCAATGGTGCTTATATAGAAGGTGACTTGACTCATGGTTTATCTTTATCCTATAGCAAGTCAACTAGTGAGACAACAGATGATCCCAAGTTATCTCAACAATTAAGTAGTAATGGAAAAGAAGAACAATTTGGATTTGAATACAATATAGAAGGTACAAATAGTTATAACCTCAATACCTATACCTTATTGGAAGTCAAGAAAGATGCAATAGGATTCAATAAAGAAAGCATTGTCTTTGAAGTCGATGCATATTTAAGAACTGTATCTTGGCATAATACTTGGTGGGAGGGACATGATGAAATTAGCGATTCACTTATTTTCTATGCCAACCTAGGTCACTATCCTTCCAATCCAAAATTCATAGATTAATTCATATGAAACTAGAAATAAATAATATAAGCAAATCATATGAAAACAAACCTGTTTTTTCTAACTTATCCTTTACTTTTGAATCTGATAACTTATATCTTTTAAAAGGAAAAAACGGAGCTGGTAAAAGTACCTTACTAAATATATTAAGTGGAAATGACTTAAATTATTCTGGCAAATTATTATTAGATGGAATTGAAATAAATAAGAAAAATAATATTTCTTATACTGACGGATACATTAGTTATTTCACACAAGACAGTGTTGTTTTTGATGACATGACTTGTTTGGATAATATTTTACTGCCTTACCCTAATAAAGATAAAAACAGAGCGACTGAATTGCTGAATGAATTAGGCCTTTCAAAATGTGTCGATCAGAATGCTTCTAATTTATCTTATGGAGAAAAGCAAAGATTAGCCTTGGCTAGAGGTCTTTATAATCTAAAGCCTATAATGTTGTTTGATGAAATAACATCAAATCTAGATTTAGACAGCATAAAAATAATTATGAATATGATTTTCAATCTAACAAAAGATCATATCATCATATTCATAACACATGATGAATCAATAGACTATTTACCATCCAATTACAATCTAATTAAATTAGAAAACAACAAACTAAATCTTATTGATTCTAAAACAAATAATATAGTAAATAAAAATAAGTTTTCTAATTCATCAGTCAAGGAAAACCCATCTTTAATTAAAGAAATTGCTTCTTCATTAAAAATTAACAAACCTTTATATATATTTACTTTTTTATTTTTAGTTATATTTACAGCATTATCAATTGTTTTTGGTGGATTCTACAACACATATAATATAGATAACAGAGAAAACATAGCCTTTGATAATTATCTCAATTCAACTCCAGCAATATATATAGAAGATCAAGATTGGATTAACAAAGATAGAATTGACGATAATTCATTATTCTATGTCGTATCAACAAATCCAAAGAATTTGCTCTACGAATATGATGAGATGAGAAACTCAATAGTATCATTATCTGGAATATTATCAATTCCTAACAATGATAATTATGATGATTATGGTGTTCATTTATCTTTGGATGAATCAGGAAATATTATAGGTCGATACCCAAAAGCAAATAATGAACTAATCGTTTCTAAGGACACATATAATGCATTTATATCCGCCTTTGAAAAAATAGGATTATCCAAATCCGAGGCTGTAGATAAACTTTTCAATGACAATTTTGATTCTTATAAAATTGTAGGCGTATATGATCCTGTTTTGTATGATGGATACGAATATCATAAAAGCGCAGAATTTAGCGAAGCTATTGTATCTTATAATTTTATGATTAATACTGGATTTACTATCAAAGAAAATGATAGCAATTTCGAATCAGGCTATGTGATAAAAAATACTATAAGCAATAGAAAACTAGTATCCAAATCGGATATCAACAGTATTTTCTTAATGCTAGAAGAGACTAATGAAAACTCATCAGGATTTGATACATCAGCTAATATCAATTCAAAAGGGGAATACCCATATAAAGGACTTGATAGTTATCAATCGTGGAATATGTTAATGTGGGCTTCATTTGCTTTAATTTCAATTTATATGTTGATAATTATTATTTCATTCTATAACAAGAATAAAAGAATATTCTTATTATTGAGAATATCAGGAATGTCTAGAGATAGACAAATCAAAAATAACCTTTTAACCTTTTCCTCAATAATTATATCTAGTTTATTGATAGGATTTGGACTTGGAAGTCTTGTTGGATTTATAATAGCAAAGTCATTAGAAACTGTCTTTTATCCAGCTGTATCATTATTTAATTATTATTATTTAACTTATTTAATTCCCATAATTATAATTCTTGTCTCAGTATTATTATTCTATCTTGTTTTATCCAAGCTGCTTTCTCCAAAAGATTTAAGTAAAAGACTAAACGAAATAAAGCACAAATGATTATTTCTTGTTTCTTCCTAGAGACATCTCAATATAATCACATACAAATGTATCATATGATTTTAAATACTTTTTAGCTGAATTTAATATCTCTTTTTCATCAGTATCTTCTGGAAACAATAATCCTTCTCTTGTATGTTTTAACATATAACAAAACGCACTGTAAACCCCTGCACTGACCTGAAGAATAGTAGCAGTAGTATTTAAGCCTTTGCCATCTAGATAGTTTCCAAAATATCTTGTTTTAAATCTAAGACCCTGTAAGATTATTCCTACAGATTCACCGCCTTTTATGATTTCAGATTTTTTTATTATATGGAATTTAGTAGGGTTGTTATAGTTGATATTCTCCAATGATTTCATCGCATATTCACAAGGTGAATATACGAAATGAACAGTCGGAGAATAATGCTTATAAGTAAGCATATCCCTAATAGAAAATATCTCTTCATGGGTTGAGATATGGCCATGAACAACTCCTTGGGGGGATATAGTATCTTCTTTATATTCAAATCCAGCCTTATAAAGACTTAAGACCAAATTTTTGTAATCCGACAAGAATATCTTATCGTAAGATAGATATTCTTTTTTGGTTCCATAGGCAATTTCAGGTGATGAGATAGTCTCATAATAATAAGACCATGGATTCCAAGTAGAATATAAAATGTCCTCTTCAAATGGAATGTTTGTGACTTGATCATCGTTATCGACTTCCTGAACTTCTTTAACTTTTATTCTCTTGCATATAAGACTATATTTCTTCTCTTCATATAATTTAAGCAACTTCTTTCTATAAATCCTAATATAAAGAGATTGATCATTTAAAATAACTTGATGGATACATTCTTTTACAAAACAAGAAATTAAGCCTGGATTCATTCCAAATTCAACAATACAAGTATTCGAACCTTTTTTATATTTCTTTCTCAATTCTCTATAAACTAGATAATGATCAAAACAACTTATCCATTCTTTATCGTCCTTCCACGATCCATCAGCAGTAGAAAGATAATGTATTCCATGATTTAAGCAATACTCGACCAAGACTAGTGTTTTAGTATCGATAGAGAAATCAAATAAATAATCTCCTTCTGATAGTATCTTTAAAATAGATAAGTAATTGTTCTTATCTATATCTTTTTTTATAAAGTTTTCTTTCAGTCCACCTAAAGAGACGAACCTTTCTTCAACATCATTGCTTCTATCGACAACATAAAAATCAAACGGATTAAATAATCCGTTTTCTTTTAACAGCATCAGAAAAGAAGTTCCTACTGCTCCCAACCCTAAAATAAAGTATTTCACTTTGCAATGTTATTAAAACTGACACAAGCAACGATTATTACAGCAATGACGATGACGACGACAATTCCAATTCCTATAGCCCAATGAGTTTTCTCTCTTCTTTGTGCTGCTTCATATTCTTCTTGTCTTTTTCTTTGTTCTTCATAATACGCTTTCTTCTCTTCTGTAGTCATCTTGCTGACATCGACATGATTTCCACTATAGTTATTTGAATATCCCATTACCAATCACTCCTTAGCATTTCTTAATTAAGTTTTAATATTTATAACATATAAAACTAACTAATAATTCAGCTTTTTGTTTAATTAAATAAATATTCGACTTTATTACATATAAAAAACCTGACCTTTCGGTCAGGTAATATTTCCTAAATGGTGCCGACAGTAAGATTCGGACTTACAACCCCCCGCTTACAAGGCGGATGCTCTACCGTTAAGAGCTATGCCGGCAAATTTTGGTGGGGCTTACTGGGTTCGAACCAGTGACCTCTTCCGTGTGAAGGAAACGCTCTCCCAACTGAGCTAAAGTCCCACAGAAAGCTTATAAATGATAGCACAACACTTTAAAATTTTAAAGAGAAATTTAAAATTTCTAGTTAGTATTTTCTCTAGGTGATAAGCTTTCTAAAAATGTCGGTTATTAAGTTAGTTTTATAATTTTATTCTGTGCTATTCCTTTTTTTAATAATTCATCAAAAAATAATTATTAAAATAAAACTATTGACCTACTATATCTTCTTCAAATCTATGGAACATTTTAAGAACTTTTTTATTGTTGGCTAAGTCTTTCTGTTCCAACAATGTATCTTCAGCAATATTCTTTCTAATATTCAAATAGAATTCTATAAATGCACGTCTATATACTTGATTATATGAAGACGATTTAGTCGATTTGATCAAAGAATCCATCAATGCTAATTGAACACCGGTTCTTTCATATTTAGATGTATTCATTGAATCATCGATATCATTCAAGCCTAAAGCCTTTATATATTCATCGGTTCCTTCCACACCAACTTTATCTCGCAAAATCGATAAGACCAATTTGATGGCTGATTTCATATCTTCACCATCAATTTTAGGAAGATTAATTACCTTTCCATAAGACATATGGATAGTCGAATAATAACTATCGCCATCCTTAACATTTCCTAATACAGGTTCTATAACCTTTTCAAATGTCTCACCCTTCTTTTCTATGGGCAAATCATTAACGTAGACATTCTGGCTATATTTAATATAAGTTAAAACTAAAAGAGAAAGGATTAAAGAATGCTCTCCTTTAAACAAAGCTTTAGCTTTCTTTTTAAAGTCCTCACTATCTTCATAGAAGAATTCCTCACCATTCTTCTTCATTTCCTTTTCAAAAGAAAGATACATTTCCTTCTTTTGCTGACCTCTCTTAGTCAAAGGATCAGTTCCATGACGTGGATCTTTAGTTATTTCAATAAGCTTCCACCATTTCTTAGTTCCACGCATCTCCTCTTTTTTCTTTTCGGCAAATCCAAGTCTCTTACCCAAGACTTCTAAATCATCATCCATTCTCATCATCACTACATTATCCAAAAATTCTTTTACCTTAAATTCAATATTATTCTTCATATCTAACTCCTATAAATCTTATATATTTTATCAATATTTAACTGGATTTAGACAAACAAAAAATCCAACCTTTCGGTTGGATAACTTGTTCTAAATGGTGGGTCTTGATGGGCTCGGACCATCGACCTCGTCCTTATCAGGGGCGCGCTCTAACCAACTGAGCTAAAGACCCATTCCTCAAGTGCGTTGGTAATTATATTCTTATTGCTATCAACATGCAAGTGTTTTTTTATCTTTTTGCAATTATTTTTGAGGTTTTCACCATTTAGAGCAAACTTTATAATTAAGTATTGATAAATATAAAAAACCGCACCACATGGTGCGGTAGTTTGAAATTAATCTTGACTAGAATTCAGGATTATATCCGGAATTGTCTTCGCCGGGCTTTTCCATAGGTAATACTTCACCTGTGAAATCAGTTTGTTGATCTCCACTGAATTGATCAAGATAATCATCATGATATTCAGTGTCGGAGAATCCAGACTGGACTGAATAGAAGTCACTCTTGCTGAGACGTTCTTCAGCGACGAAGTTCTCACCAGCAGGAAGAGGATCTATTGTAGTTCCAGCAGGAATCAACTTACCCAACATGACGTTTTCCTTAAGACCTTTAAGTTCATCGACCTTACCTTTGATAGCAGCGTCAGTAAGAACTCTTGTGGTCTCCTGGAATGAAGCAGAAGACAAGAATGAAGTTGTATCCAAAGCAGCTTTGGTAACACCCAAAATCATAGGAGTTCCGACTGCAGGATTAAGACCATGAGCCAAAGCTTGTTGGTTCATAGCGGTAAACTCAGGCAAGTCTACACGGCTTCCAGAAATCATCTTGGTGTCTCCACCATCGGAAATCAACATCTTCTTCATCATTTGACGAACGATGACTTCCAAGTGCTTATCAGACAAATCGATACCCTGAGACTGGTAAACATTTTGTACCTGGTCGATAAGGTAACGCTCAGTCTTCTCAACACCACAAACATCCAATAACTTCTTAGGATCCTTAGATCCAATAGTTAATGCGTCACCAGCTTTAACGACATCTCCAACCTTTACAATGACATGAGAGTTGTAGTTACAGGTATAAGATTTATCGTTGTTAGGCAAGACACCTGTGATAGAGATGATATCTCTTCCGTTCTTATTGGTGATATCAGTTACGGTACCATCAATCTCAGTCATGATACATTCTCCCTTAGGATTACGGACTTCGAGCAACTCCTGAACACGAGGCAAACCTTGAGTGATATCACTACCTGCAGTTCCACCTTCGTGGAATGTACGCAAAGTCAACTGTGTACCAGGTTCACCGATTGATTGTGCAGCCATGATACCAACAGTATCACCAATCTTACACATCTCACCGGTAGCCATGTTAAGTCCATAACAATGAGCACAAACACCATCCTTAGCCTCACAAGTCAATAGAGAACGAATCTCTACTCTTTCAAGGTCAGCTCCCTTAATTAATGAGCACTCAGCCTTATCGAGATAAGTGTTGGCAGGAATAATGACATTGCCATTCTTGTCACAAATATCGTGGCAAGAATAACGTCCATAGCAACGATCAGCGACTGAGAGTTTCAACTTGTTCTTATCATCATACAATGCTTCGACCCAGAATCCATGATCACATCCACAATCGGTTTCACGGATGACGACAGAGTGAGAAACATCGACCAAACGACGTGTTAAGTATCCAGAGTCAGCTGTCTTCAAAGCTGTATCGGTCATACCTTTACGAGCACCATGTGTAGCGGTGAAGTATTCGTTGACTGACATACCCATACGGAAGCAGTCTTTGACAGGAATTTCGATAATCTTGTTGTTAGGTCCAGCCATCAAACCTCTGGTACCAATCAACTGAACGAAGTTATTGACTGAACCACGAGCCTTAGCGTTAGCCATCATGAAGACAGGGTTACGGCTCTCACGAGCCATTTTATCCTTAACCTTATTTGTGATTTCATCCTTGGCCGTTGTCCAAATATCCAATGTCTCATTGTGACGAGATTCATCAGTGATAAGACCCATGTTAAAGTAATCGTTGATTTGGGCAACCTTCTTATCACCTTCAGCAAGAATTTCATCACGTCCTTCAACAGTGTTGATATCAGTGATAGAAATAGTTAATCCGAGCTTAGTACAATAATAGTAACCGGTATCCTTGATCTTATCCAACAACCAAGATGTACGTTTAGACTTATATCTCAAGAACAAAGCATTGATAATAGCAGCAAGCTCTGATTTATCCACAGGTTTGGTAGGATTCCAATGATTCTTAAGGTAATCCTTGATATCTGTTCCCTTAGGAACGAAGAACCAATCGATTCCAACAGGAGTTGATTTCAACTCACCTTTGCAATGAGAAGGTGCATCGTTGACATATGGGAAGTCTGAAGGGAACATATCGTTGAAGATAAGCTTTCCGACAGTAGTAATCAAATACTTGCTATTTTGCTCTTCAGTAAATACTCCATACTTTCCTAAAGACTCAGCTGGAATTGCAATACGGTTATTTGTATGGACGACACCAGTTTGATAAGCACGCATAACTTCATCGAAGTTACGGAACACGTGACCATCCATTCTGGCAAATCTTTCAAATTTCTCAGCTTCCTCAACATCACCATGATTTCTAGCAGCATCGGCTTGGCTCAAGAAATCATCTGGAGTTTGCTCAGAAGTCAAATAGTAATGACCGACATCGACGTCCTGAACAGGAATAGCTATAACCTTTGCGTCACGAGGAGAAAGAATATTTCTCGAAGAGATCATCAAATCGAAAGCTTCTTGTTGAGCCTCTCTAGAAAGAGGAACGTGGACAGCCATTTGGTCACCATCGAAGTCAGCGTTGAATCCAGGACAGACCAATGGATGCAATCTCATAGCTCTTCCGTCGACCAAAACAGGTCTGAAGGCTTGAATACCCAAACGGTGCAATGTAGGAGCACGGTTCAAGAGAACAGGGTGATTAGGAACAATCTTTTCCAAAACATCATAGACTCTATCATCGTATCTTGTAATCATCTGTTCGGCAATCTTGATGTTGGCAGCATACTTATCCTTCATGAGTTCGCTCATGATGAATGGCTTGAAGAGTTGAATTGCCATCTCGCGAGGTAAACCACACTCATCCAATCTCAATTCAGGTCCGACACAAATGACTGAACGTCCAGAATAGTCAACACGCTTTCCTAACAAGTTCAAACGGAAACGTCCTTGTTTTCCTTTGAGTGTAGAAGACAAAGATTTCAAAGGACGACCAGATACACCAGTAAGAGGCTTGTTGTTTCTTCTTCCATTATCGATTAAAGCATCAACAGCTTCTTGAACCATACGTTTTTGGTTAACCAAAATGACTGTAGGAGCTTTTTGATCCATCAATCTCTTCAACAAAGAGTTACGAGTGATAACACGACGATACAATTCGTTGATATCAGAAGTTGCATAACGTCCACCATCCAATTGAAGCAAAGGACGAAGATCAGGAGGAGTTACAGGAATAACATCGAGAATCATCCATTCAGGCTTATTCTTAGAGTTGCGGAAGGATTCTACAACATCCAAGCGTTTCATAAGCTTGATACGCTTTTGATTCTTAGGATCAGGATATGATCTAATAGCTTTTTCAATTGTTTCAAATTCTACGTCGAGCTTGGATTTTCCAGTTACAGAATCGATATTTTCAGGATCGAGTTCATGGAGCAAAGTCTTAACAGCATCAGCTCCCCAACCAAACTCAGCACCGACCAACTTCTTAATGAAGCGAGCAGCAGTTTCAAAATCATAAGGTTCATTCTCATGAGCCATGCTATTGATCAAACGTTGACACTTCTTATAATCATCAGTTTCAGTTTGTTTAGGATCGATAACAGGATTTTCTCCCTCCATGAAACTCTTTAAAATTTCTTGGAAGATATCACGTCCTGCTCTTTCATCCAAAACTTGTTTCTTTTGAAGCAAGTTGTGATCAAGACAGTATTGGCCAGGATTCAAAACAATATGAGATTGGAAATATACGACTTCTTCCAAATCCTTTGGAGGAACATCCAAAATCAAAGCTATCTTGGAAGGTGTTCCCTTGAGGTACCAAATATGAGTACAAGGACAAGCGAGGGTGATATAACCCATACGCTCACGACGGACAGACTTAGAAGTTACTTCAACACCACATTTATCACAAACTGTTCCAGAGTAGGAATTCTTCTTGTACTTTCCACAGTGACATTCATAACTCTTTGCAGGTCCGAATATCTCTTCGGCAAAAAGTCCTTCAGGTTCAGGCTTTTGTGAACGATAGTTAATAGTCTCAGATTTCTTAACTTCACCAGATCCGGGCTTTTGCTTTTCAGCATAAGACCAACTCTTGATAACTTCTGGAGATGCAAGACCAATCTTGATACTAGCTAGTTTACTTAAATCAAACATTCGTTAGTCCTCCTTTTAGTCCATATTAGAAGAATCGCCATCGTCAGTTTCCTTGCCATCATCTGTCAAGTCATCTAACGCTTCTTCTGCTTCTTTTTGCTGCTCTTCAGTTATAAACGAAGAAGTTTCTTCAAATCCATCTTCCTCAACAGGCAATCCAGTGTTGGAAGCCTCAACTTCATTTGAAGCATTCTTCTTCAATCCCTCATTCTCCATAGGTGTATAAGAGAAGTTACGTAATTCATGGTTATACTTCTTGATTTCACTATCGTTGCTAGAAGCAATTCCATCCATTGAAATAGGCTTGTTGTCCTTGTCGAGCAAGATGACATTGATAGCCAAACCTTGAAGTTCTTTCAACATAACACGGAAGGACTCAGGCATTGAAGGACTTGGAATAGGCTTATCCTCACAGATAGATTGATAAGTAAGAGCCTTACCGACCATATCATCTGACTTGATGGTGAGCATTTCTTGCAAAGTGTGAGCTGCACCATAAGCTTCCAAAGCCCAGACTTCCATTTCTCCGAAACGCTGTCCACCCTTTTGAGCTTTACCACCCAAAGGCTGTTGAGTGACCAAGGAATAAGGTCCAGTAGCACGGGCATGAACTTTATCGTCGACCATATGGTCAAGCTTGATCATGTACATACATCCGACTGAAATTCTATTTTCGAATCTCTCACCGGTTTGTCCATCATAGACTACTGTCTTTCCATCATCGGAAACACCAGCATCCTTCATAAGGCTGAATAATTCTTCGTTTGAAACACCATCGAATACGGGTGTAGCAACTTTAAGTCCTAATCTTCTACAAGCATCACCTAAATGAATTTCGAGAATCTGACCGATGTTCATACGTGAAGGAACACCCAAAGGGTTCAAACACAAATCGACAGGAGTTCCATCAGACAAGAAAGGCATATCTTCTTGAGGCACAAGTTTAGAGATAACACCTTTGTTACCATGACGTCCAGACATCTTATCACCTTCTGAAATCTTTCTCTTTTGGATGATGTATACCTTTACAGTTTCAAGAACGTTAGGTGCAAGCTCATCACCATTTTTACGGCTAAAGACCTTTACAGATTGAACAATACCAGCTCCACCGTGAGGAACTCTCAAAGAAGTGTCCTTTCCATCTTTCTGCTTGTCTGAGAAAATGGATTGCAATAACTTTTCTTCAGGCGACAATTGTTGTTCACCTTTAGGAGTACTCTTTCCAACCAAGATATCATCTTCAGAAACAACAGTTCCAGGAATGACAATACCATTAGCATCCAAATGGGCCTTGAGATCTTCAGAAATGTTAGGTACATCTCTTGTGAAAGTCTCATCTCCTAACTTTGTCTTTCTACGATCGATTGAATATTCATCAATATGAATAGAAGTGAAGACATCATCACGACGGCATTGCTCGTTCATGACGACAGCGTCCTCATAGTCGTATCCGTGCCAGGTCATGAAGGCTATGGTTTCGTTTTGACCGAGAGCCAAATCTCCATGGTCCATTGCAGGACCATCAGCAATTATTTGACCGACCTTAATCTCATCACCAATCTTTACGATAGGAGTTTGATTAATACAAGTTGCTTGGTTAGCCTTAGCAAACTTACGAAGCTTATATTCGTGATTGACTCCTTCATTATCTTGAATAATGATTTTCAAAGAATCGGCATATAAAACTTTTCCGTCTTGCTTGGAAATTACAGCAGCACCAGAGTCATGAGCAATTTTATATTCCATACCTGTTCCAACAACAGGGGCGTGAGGTCTAAGCAAAGGCAAAGCCTGACGTTGCATGTTACAAGCCAACTGAGCACGGTTGGTATCATCATTTTCAAGGAATGGAATAGAAGCAGCAGCAATTGAAACAATCTGCTTAGGAGAGACGTCGATATAATCGACATCTTCTTTGTTGACACGAATAGTATCACCATTATGACGAGCAGTGACATACTCATCGATAATATTTCCTTCAGCATCCGTTTCAGTATTAGCTTCAGCAATGATCAAATTTTGTTCCTGATCAGCTGAGAGATAAACAGTCTTGCTGTTATCTTCCAAAACTTTACCATGCTCTACCTTACGGTAAGGTGTAGTTATAAAACCATGATCATCGATCTTAGCATAACATGCCAAGTTGTTGATCAAACCGACGTTTTGTCCTTCAGGAGTTTCAATAGGACAAATTCTTCCGTAGTGAGTGAAGTGAATATCACGAACCTCAAAGGAAGCTCTGTCACGTGAAATACCACCAGGTCCCAAAGCTGATAGACGACGCTTGTTAGAAAGCTCAGCCAAAGGATTAACCTGATCCATGAATTGTGACAATTGAGATGAGTTATAGAATTCAGAGATAACTGAAGTCAAAGGCTTGATATTCAAGACATTGCTTGGCTTGTTCAAAACATCAGAGTTTTCGTTGTTGTCTTTCTTTCCCATACGCTCACGAATGGATTTTTCCATACGAGAGAGTCCTTGACGGAAATAATTTTGAAGCAACTCACCGACACATTTTACACGACGGTTAGAAAGATTATCAATATCATCTACAGATCCGACTCCATCGATGATATCGAGGAAGTAAGAGAATACTGCAAAAATATCAGAGATTGTTACATAGTTCTCGTTTAAGAGAGTATCAGTACCGATGATAGTTACAATCTTCTTGTTAGCCAAGAATTCATTGATGGCCTTGTCATCTTTTCCTTCAAGCTCAAATGTATCCCAGGAAAAGTCTGCATGCATTGAGCTTTCGAAATTGGAATCGATAAACTCATTCTTGTTAGATTTGTATGAAGGGTTGCTTCTAACAATTTGAGTTAATCCACCCTCATCTTTGGTAAGAGTCAAAGTGTAACGCTTATCGTCATCGGCATCAGTTCCAAAGTCATTTTGTTCACCGAGTTCAGTGAAGACTTTAACTCTGTTGATCAATCCGTGATTGTCAAGTTGTTGGAAAATATGGAAGAAGTTGTCGCTGTCAGATCCATCAAAGGTCATTCCACCTTTTTCATAGCTGACGACACCATCATTATCGGTGACAATCTTCTTCTCGAAGAACTTCTCATTTTCAAGTTTCAAGACATCAGCAAAAGAAAGTGTGTGTCCAGCGAAGAATTCAACGACACCATCTCTGTCGACCAAATCTTCAGCCAAGGTCTTTCCGACCAAACGATTATAGATACCTAACTTCTTTGTCAACTTGAAACGACCAGCTCTACCGAGATCATAATGTTTCTTGTCGAAGAAGTGATTCTTGATTAATGTAATAGAAGCAGCTGCAGGGTTAGGCTCACCAGGTCTAAGCTTAGAGTAAATTGTTCTACAAGCAGTAGTTTCACAATCATCTTCAGCAGTTCTTTCCATCTTATTCTTACGAATAGTGTTGTCGAGCAAAGTGTTTCCGTTTCCGAACAAATCCAAAATAGTTTGGTTATCGGAAAGTCCCAAAGCACACATCAATGTGAGAGATGAAACTTTTCTTTGCTTATCGATACGAACACTCAAAGTATCCTTTGCATCAGAAAGGAACTCAATCCAAGTTCCGCGTTGAGGAATGATATCTCCACCATACATAAAGCGGCCGGACTTATCTCTTTCCTTAGAAAGATAAGCACCAGGTGAACGTACGATTTGAGAAACAATACAACGCTCAGATCCATTGACGATGAATGTTCCAGAATCGGTCATCATCGGATAATCACCAAAGAATACTGGTTCTTGAATCTTCTCACCAGAAGGATACTCTATAACCATATCTACACTCAATTTACGAGAATAGGTTTGATTCTTTTCCTTGGCAGTAAATGCATTTTCGACATTTACGCCTTCCCAGTGAACAGGATCGACTTTAGTACGATCGATATCGAGCTTGATTTCTTTCTTATCGCTACTATTGTCTTCTTGCTTCAACTTAGGATCAACAGATCCAATAGGGAAGAAGTCTTCCAAGACTTCTCTAACTCCCTTATCCATAAACCACTTGAAAGAATTCAATTGGATTTCACAAAGATTAGGCAACTCTAAAGCACCCGAAACCTTCGAGAAATTAATACGATCATTATTCAAGCGGGGATATTTTCCAATTATGTCTTCGACAGAAGTGGATTGATTTAATTCATCTTTTTCACTGTAATTTTCAGCCATTTTTTGTCCTCTCTATCAATTTAGTTCGTGCGGTTGTCGATAGAAGGATTGTGCCATGCGCTACACACCCCTTAAATCGACTTGTCCCCTTTACATCACAACACCCATTCCCTATAAAAAGGAATGGGCGGAGACTAATACTTTAGTGGAATTAACGAAAGAGAAGGACTACTTGAGTTCAACAGTTGCAGATGCAGCTTCAAGAGTCTTCTTGATTTCTTCAGCTTCAGCAGTAGGAACCTTTTCCTTGATAACTGCAGGAAGTGTATCGATGAGCTTCTTGGAGTCCATCAAAGATTTTCCAGTGATTCCTTGGACAGCCTTGATGACGGCGACCTTAGAACCAGCGATAGCAGTGATGGTGACGTTGACGGTTGAAGGACCTTCAGCGGCAGCAGCACCAGCAGCAGGAGCAGCAGCGACAGCGGCAGCAGCCTTGACGCCAAACTTCTCCTCAATAGCCTTGACCAAGTCGAAGAGCTCGACAATGGTCATGCTCTCAAGAGCATTGATAATGTCATCCTTAGAAAGTGCCATAATAATTAATTACCCTCCTATGGCTTTCGACTCGACTAGGCAGCAGGGGTTGCAGCTTTTCCAGCTTCACCCTGCTTCTTCTCGGCAATAGACTTGATGTCCAAAGCAAGATTACGCATACCGGCTTCGAGGACGGAAAGCAATTGTGAATATATTCCATTTCTGCTTCCGACTTTGCCAAGTTCTGCCATCTTTTCCTCATTAAGGAATACATGCTCGACAAGTCCACCCTTGATCTTTGTGTTCTTCTTGTTCTTGCTAGCAAACTCAGTCACGATAGAAAGAGCAGCTAAAGGATCCTCACAAGTGATCAAAGCGTTGGAACCAGTCAAGAGCTTCTCAAGCTCAGCATCGTTCTCAGCCTCAAGAGCTCTTCTTACAAGAGTATTCTTGCGGACTTCGACACCGGCCTTGACAGGCTTGTCATCAACCTTGCACTCTCTGAGTTTGATTCTCAAAGAGTTAAAGTTAGTAACATTGATTCCGTCATAGGATAGGATGATCGTGCATTTGGCGGTTGCAAGACGGGTCTTTAATTCCTCGACCTCAGCTTGCTTAGCTTTAAGTGTGTTAGGATTCACTTTTCATGACCTCCTGAATCCACGTATCGAATCGTATCGACAATATATGGCAATCAACATACTTTTTTATCAATTTAGGTGCATGACCTAGGCGACATTATTAAGCTTTCTCGCCGTCGCTGTCTTCGGTATGCTGTAATGCCCGATTTAGAGTTAGAACGCTCAGATTAGAGAGCGTTGACGTCCACACTTACGGAAGGACCCATAGTGGAGCTGATAGCACAGCCCTGCACATAGACACCCTTCACGGAAGAAGGACGGATTGAGAGAACAAGATTGATGACGGCACGAAGATTTTCAGCAAGTTTCTCTTCGGTGAAGCTAGCCTTACCGAAGGTGAGTTGAATATTACCATCCTTATCAGTACGATAAGCAACCTTACCATTCTTGATTTCAGTGATAGCTGAACCAATGTTCATGGTGACTGTTCCAGTCTTAGGGTTAGGCATCAATCCTTTAGGTCCGAGGATACGTCCAAGACGTCCAATTTGACCCATCATGTCGGGAGTGGCAACGATGATATCGTAACCAAACCAATTCTCTTTTTGAATCTTCTCAATCATATCAGCTGCACCGACAAAGTCAGCACCAGCTGCCTTAGCCTGAGCCTGTTGAGTGTTGGTCAAAGCCAAGATCTTCTTGGTCTTACCATTTCCATTAGGCAAAACAATAGTTCCACGGAGCTGTTGATCAGGTTGTTTTGTATCGAGGTGAAGCTTGAAGCTTACATCGATAGTGCTATCGAACTTGGCGATAGCTGTTTTCTTAACTAAAGCCACAGCTTCAGCAACAGAATACTTCTTAGTTCTGTCGATGAGCTTAGCGACTTCGTTATACTTCTTTCCTCTTTTTGCCATTTTAGTGATCTCCTTTACTTGTCGACAGCAATGCCCATGGATTTGGCAGTGCCAAGAACACAATTGATGGCAGCTTGCTCATCCTTGACATTGAGGTCAGGAAGTTTGTACTTAGCAATTCTTTCGATTTCAGCATAAGAGATGTGAGCAACTGCAGTTTTGTGAGTAGCAGCACCCTTCTCAAGCTTAGTAGCTTGCTTCAAAAGGAATGTGACAGGTTGTGTCTTATAAGCACAATCAAAAGTACGATCCTCATAAATGGTGAGGATGCAAGGGACTAATTCTCCCTTGCGTTCAGCGGTGTCGGCGTTGAACTTTTGGCAGAACTTAGCACCAATTCCGAAAGGTCCTAATTTCTGACCGAGTTTGGCAGGGCTAGCCTGTCCAGCCATGACTGTGATAGTCATAGCACGCATAATTTTCTTTGCCACGGTAGTTTTCCTCCAATTTCCGTGACGTGGTTCGACTCATGTCTCCCACGTGCTTAATCAGCTTTTAGTCACAAAAAGCGTGCAAAAAGCCGCTAAGCAAAAAGAATCATACGCTCTTCAATTCTAATAGTCAAGCTTTTTCTTTTGTAATTATATAAATAGGTTAGGAAATATAAGCTACAGCAAAGAAATCAGTTAGAAATTAAAAATTTTGATCATATTCTTTCTTTACCAGCACATATTGTTTGATTAGGGATGAGTAAGCATCACTAATAAATCTATAGAAAGGATTAAAAACATGAAAAGAAAAAAAGATGAGAAGAAAAAAGGCTTATTTAAAAATAAGCTTGCAAAAGGAATTCTAGCAGGTGTTCTAGGCTTCACATTAATCGGAACTATTGTAGGTGTCACTGAAAACCAGTATCATTGGATTAGCAATAATGTTTCAAAAAATGATAATGAAGACGACTCTCCGATGGATTCGTCAATCAAAGAAGAGAATGGAATAAGTATTATTGGAATCCAGAAGAAAGCAGCAAGCGATTCTCTTTATAAATATGGGGAAGAAACTGTGAATTATAAATTTGGCGAAGATGTTACCGATAGAGTTCTATATAAGATAAACTACACAGGACAAAGCGAAGTTCCTGATTCTAGTATTCTAACTATCAGTCATGAAGTAGGAAGTATGAAAATTGGATGCAACAAACCTTTTTTAAAACAAATCACAATCACTTTATATGCAGAAAGCGATGAGAAAATAAATGCTTCAATCACTTTAGACTTTGTTGAAAAATTAACACTCACTTATTCATATCCATTCATTACTACAGTGGGGCAAGATTTAAAAACAGCAAGCGTATTAGTAGAAACAACTGGAGGTTCTATTGAAGTAGATAAAGAGGTGAGAGATCAATTTTATTCTTATGACTATCTCACTCTCGCCACCTACTACCAGAGGCCCATCTTAGAAGAAAATATGCATTTAATAGTTAGAAACAAATTAGGTAAGAAAGAATCTGATAGTGAGGCTTATGCAAAATATTCGATAAAGAATGCGACGAGCAATGGTGTTAAAAAAGTAGGCTGGAGAGGGAAAAAGAACCCAGAAACTGGTGAATACGAATATTCTGTTTCTTTTAGATTGAAATATATTGATGATGGTCCTTTCAATCCTACTACCATGCTAAAAAACATTTGCTATGCTTATGAAGTAGAAGGTCAAAAAGTAGAAATATCGATGTTAGATTTAATGCAATACTCCTCGGAATTGAAAAATCAAGTTGTAAGTTTTATTACAGAGGAAAAATTATTCAAGATGGGATTTACTGTAAACGGAAAATATAGAGAAGTTAAATCAAGAATTCTCGATGCTAATTTAATATTGAACAATATCACTTCTATCGAGCCTGAAAAGACAGCCATTTCTTTTTAGCTCATCTATTTGTTATTTCTTAACCCATTTGTATTTTCTTTCTTCAAATCTTAAAATATCTAACCGGTAGGAAAAGAAAATAAATGGAACTTAGCAAAAGAATAAATTTAGAAGGAACTATTAATACAAGAGATTTAGGTGGATACGAAGGTTTTGAAGGAAAACATATAGTTTTCAATAGATTGATACGAACAGATTCTTTGAGTGAATTAACTAAAAATGATATCAATTTTTTAGTAGATAACTACAATCCTAAATGGGATATAGATTTGAGAAGTGAAGATGAAATTAAAAGAGATACTGATGTTGTGATTCCTGGATGTGAATTCATAAGATTATCTCTTCATAACAATAATCAAAAACAAATGGTAGATCATCATACTCAATATCATTTAAGTGATGGAAGACTCGATGGTCTAATAGACTTTATATACTTTATGAGCGATGATGGTGACGTCGACAAAGCGATGCAAAAATCAAATCACGCTTACTTTACTAATAAAGAAGCAATTGAAAGTCAAAAGAAATTCTTAGAATTGTGTCGTGACAATAAAGAGGGTTCACTTTTGTTCCATTGCAAGGACGGAAAAGATAGAACTGGATTCATGGCCGCTTTGATTTTAGAAGTTCTCGGTGTCAAAAGAGAAGACATTATGAAAGATTATTTGATGACCAATCTTTACACCAAAGCTAAAGCAGATGAAAGAAGAAAATTCCTAGAAGAAAATAACTTTTCTAATAAGAATCTTCTCGAAGGATTAGTTGCAATTACAGGAGTAAGAGAGTGTTGGCTCAAATCAGCATTAGACACCATAGATGAAGTTTATGGTGGAATCATAGGTTATTGCAAACAAATATTAAACACCACTGAGGAAGATATAAGGATTATTAGGGAGAACTATTTGAGATAAGATTGACTGATGGGCCTCTTGCTCATCAGTTTTTTTCTTTTATACGCTAATTTCTCTTATTCGGAAAAAAACATTTGCTTTTTAGGTCTAATATGTAGTATATTCTTTCTCCGCGAGAGTATATCTTTCGCATGCTGTCTGGCTCCGCCAGGTGCGATTAAGAATCCCTGTGAACCCATCCAAAAGGCAGCGACATTACTAGGAGGTAATGATCATGAACAAACAATTAGTTCAACAGATCACAGCCACTCAGATTCGTCCGGATCTTCCCCACTTCAACACTGGTGACACTATCCGTGTCTCTGTGAAAATTCGTGAGAACAACAAGGAACGTCAACAGGTTTTCGAAGGTGTCTGCATCTCAATTCGTGGTGCAGGTGTCTCCAAGACGTTCAAAGTTCGTAAGGAATCCGCAGGAGTCGGAGTCGAGCGTACCTTTCTCCTCAACTCACCTGATGTCGTCTTCATCGAAGTCGCCAAGCATGGTAAGGTGAGACGTAAGAAGCTTTACTACTTACGTAATCGTCACGGAAAAGGTGCAAGAATCAAGCAGATTCTTATGGGCGAAGAGCAAAAGAAAGCTCTTGAAGAACAACGTGCCATCTCTAAGAAGGCCGCTGAAGAAGCTGCTGCTAAGGCTGAGGCTGCAAAGAAGGCTGCTGAGGAAGCTGCTGCTAAAGCAGAAGCTCCTGCAGAAGCTAAAGCTGAACCCGCACCTGAGACCAAGTAATCTCAGAGCAAATTATCCGAGGATTATTCCTCGGATTTTTTATTTCAAAAGAATTTATATTTCAATCAAAAAATGCTGATCTTCGCAATCAGCATTTTTTACTCATATTCTTATTTTTGGCTTTTTCCTTCTACCGAAGCAGTCTTTTCTCTTAAGTCTTGATTGAAATCCATCTTTTCAAAGGAAGAATCCTCAGGCAACCTTAAATCGAGACCAGTTATCTTTTTTCCACCAATCAATCCACTCTTAAGGGAACATTCTAAGCAATGACCACCAAATGTCTTTCTATCAGCAGAAATGAAGTGGAAATGCCATCCTGGTAGATTGATAGACTCCATATACTTAGGAAACCAAAATCCTATAAGTGTTCCTTCGACATCATTTTTAGTTGTTTCGACTTGGCTTTTTGCAACTTCATACATCGGAGCATAAGGCTCATTTTGCTGATAACAAGAACGAACAGTAACACTATCAAAAACACCATCAATTCTAGCAAAACAAATAAAATTATCAGACTTACATTCAGCTTTACGAACTTCATCAGCTCTCTCTTTAAGGCTTTCTAAATTCAAAACAGATTTTTGTTGAAAAACTGTTCCCATCATTTGTACTGGAGCTACAATTCCAAAAGCCATTCCAGTCTCAACATCCATCTGCTTAATTTCACCACCAGGAAGGCCATTATATGCACATCCATCAATTATTATCGCTTCACCATTGAGCCCTTCATAGGTACCAATTCCAACTAATCCATGCTCCAAGGCATCTTTTACCTTTTCTACTGATTCAAAATGTCCCAACATCAAGGCATTCATTGTAGAAAATTGATATGCGTTCATAATATGCCACCTCCAAAAATCGCTTGTATTCTACTTCTTTTTTATCGAGTTTAAAAGGGTAGAAAAAGGGCAAATGCCTACTCTCTCCACTTTTTCACTCATTTGTTCAAGATTTAATATTATTTTTCTATATATTCGGTTTTTGCTATATCGTAAGATTCTACAGCTCTAATAGCTAGTTCACGTTTCGAATAAGAAATCAAAGTCAATTGCGAATTTTCTTTCTTCAATCTCTTTACTAAATTCTTTCTTTCACTATCTAACAAAGGATTCTTATCATAAGCCTCTATTAAAGCTTCACCTTCCAACAGACGAGCCATTGTAAGACACTGATTCTTTTTCTTAGCCATAAAAGCGTAAACTTCTTCTTCAAAAAGCTGTTCATCCTCTTTGTCTAACTTTCTTTGTCTAACGAATATAGAGCGTTGTTTTTTAGGCATGGAAAGAAGAAATTCCTTAGTCTTTTTTCTAGATTCAACACGTTCTTTCTTTAAATTGTTTTTATATTCTTTCTTTTGCTCTTTAGAAAGTAATGAATAATCTGACATTGCCAAATATTTCTTAGCTTTCTTAATTCTCTTCATTTCTGAGTTCATCATATCTCTATCGAGCATTTTCTCCACATAGTCAGACAAACTTGGAAATTTATTTTCACAAACTTCTTTATGATGTTTGTAATAATATTTATTGTTATTTTCTGTAAGAATAGGACAAAGAATAGAAGTTACAACCAAAACCAAAGCTAATGAAGCTAAAGAATTATCTAATGCTGCTGAGTCAAAGTTAGGAAATATATTTCTTTCATAAACAAGTTCAGGAATAGATAATGCAACACCTGCCATGGCAGAGCAGCCCATAGAGATATAGCCTGGTCTCTTCAAAACATATCTTTCCATCAACATGCTGGGAAGAACACCCAATATGTACCAACAAACGATTAAAAACAATCCTTGAGGAATCATTTGAACAGCTGTTCCAAGCTTGATAGCAGATCCAAATTGGAATCCTAAAAATGGAATAACGACATCGTTTCCGTGTTTGAATACTTTTCTAATACTTGGATCTAAATTTCCAAGTAACATTCCAAACAAAATAGGAAGAAGAATTGAAATCATAGACATATAATCAATTCCACCACTTGTGCTTCCTTGAATCAAAAGCATTGGGAATGCTGGAAGAGCAGTCAACAACAGCAATCCAAAATATGAATAATCAGCATCATCACCATATGGATTTACTAAACCCATAAACATTCCAGCATTCGTAGATGTAAGACAAGATGTAAATGTTACGAATGATATTCCAATCCACATATAGTCATAATCTTTAGTAAGGAAGAAGAAAAGATACGACAGTCCATAAGCTATTCCTAGTCTAAGAACGAGTAACGGGAATCCTCTTCCTAACATCGACTTCATCTTTCTAACATCGATTTGTGTTCCAGTAAAGAACAACATAAAACCTAAAACAATAGTTATACCTTTAGATGAGAAAAGATAGAGTGATGGTGAACCGACTTGTCCCCAAGGATCTTTAACTCCACATGCATCACAAATAGTAACTATGATAGAACCTATAATCAAAGGAATTATAATTCTTCCACCTGGAACTTTTCCCAACAATTTATGAATAGGTACCCAAACAGGCTCTCTTTCTTGTTTTTCCATTTTACACAATCTCAACTTTCAAAGCTATTTTAAAGACAACAGTTAATTTCAACAAGAACAAAAAGTCAAAGCAAAGCAAAACCCAAAAATATTTTTATGCTGTAAAGCAAAAGCACTTGACAGAGATTAATAACAAGACTATAGTAATGCAGCATTTAAGGAGAACTTATCTTATGGTCAAAATTAGACTTGCACGTATAGGACGTCGTAACTCACCCTATTATCGTATTGTTGTTTCCGATTCAAGACGTACACCTCACGCTGAATCTTTGGACGATCTCGGACATTATGATCCTCTCGAGAGACAGAACTCTCAATTGGTCATCAACGAAGAGCTCGCTATCAAGTGGTTGCTCCGTGGAGCTATCCCTTCCGATTCTGTAAAGACACTTTTGAAGAAGCAAGGTGTCTATGCAAAGTTCTTGGCTCAAAAAGCTGAGGCCAAGAAAACTAAGTAATTAGATTCTTGAAAGGAGGAAAGCATGGAAGAAGAAAAGATTGATTTATCTGAAGATATAAAGAAGCTATGCATTCCTCTTGTATCTCATCCCGAAAGCATCTCTGTGACATTGACACAAGATGAAAGGAAATCACAGTCTTATTTGATTCTTTGTGACAACGGTGACATAGGAAAACTCATCGGTAGGGACGGTGCAATATCAAACTCGTTAAGAGCTATCGTCAACGTCTCTCCAAAAGCCCAAAGAAAAAAGATATCATTGAAATTTGATACCAATTCCAGGAGCAAATAAGAGCTGTATCTCCGAGGGTTGCCACCGAAAGGTGGCTTTTCTTATGTATTATAAAAGTTATTCATATTATAATAATCAATATTGAGGAGTTTAAATATGGCACGTAAATTAATTGGACAAGTAGTCAACACATTTGGATTGAGAGGAGCTTTAAAAGTTGTCTTATTCACAGACTGTCCTGAAATCAGATTCAAAGAAGGAAATTCAATTGAAATCAAGGGGAAAGAATACAAAATCACCGAATGTAGAATCAAACCCGGTCTTCGTACAGCTATAGTTTCTATCGAAGGATTTGAAGACATCAACGATTCACTTCAATTTATTCATCAAGATATTTATGCTGATGTCGAAGCCTTACCGGGAACAATTTACATCGATGAATTAATTGGAAGAGATGTCATAAATACTAAAGGCGAAAAAGTAGGAACAGTGAAGGATGTAGTAAAAATCAATACTAGAGATTACTTCGTAATCACCATGTCCGATACTACCTCTCGTTATATGCCTCTTTTAACTGACGTGTTCTGTAAGATGCCTAGCTTGACACCTGGTAAAGTCGAATTGACTGAATTAGGTGAAGAGGCTCTTAAATGAAGACAATCACAATATTGACCCTATTCCCATCATTCTTCGATGGATTTTTAGACTCTTCTATCATCAAAAGAGCTATATCAAAAAATGCTGTTAATTTTAAGATTATAAATATAAGAGATTATTCCTTAGATAAGAATCATAGAGTCGACGATAGGCCCACAGGAGGAGGAGCTGGTCTCATAATGAGACTAGAACCTTTGATGGATTGTCTAAACAAAAACAATCTTATGAGCACACATAAGATTTTGATGTCACCAAAAGGACATACATATACACAAAAAGATGCTATCAGATTATCTAAATCCATCGATGATATAACAATTGTTTGCGGTCATTATGAAGGAATTGATTCTAGATTCGAAGATTATGTGGATGAGCAAATCTCAATAGGCGATTATATTTTGACCGGTGGAGAGATTGGATCTTTAGTCTTATCCGATTCGATAACGAGACTTTTGCCAGGAGCGATAACAGAGTTATCAACAGAAGAAGAAAGCTTCAGCGATGGACTTTTAGAGTATCCTCAGTACACATATCCAAAAGTCTATGATGGAAAAGAAATTCCTGAGATTTTATTCGATGGTGATCACGATAAAGTAAGAAAATGGAGACTTAAACAGGCTCTTAAGTTAACTTTGGAAAAAAGACCTGATTTGTTAGCACATAGAAAATTCACCAAAGAAGAATTGCTGATTCTTAAAGAAATCAAAATAGAATCTAATAAGTGACACATCGAAAGATGTGTTTTTTAAAATAAAAACCTCTAGTTCAATGACTAGAGGTTAGGTGGTAGCCGCGATTAGTGACGACGGCGAGCCTGTTGGGACTTCATCTTACGACGAAGAGCCTTCTTGAGATAAGCTGTATGACGCTTGTAATCTGCGAGGACGCCAGCTTTGTTGACGTTACGCTTGAAGCGACGCATTGCATCATCGAATGATTCGCCATCTCTTACTACTGTCTTTGGCAAAGTAATCACCACCTTTCTTTTAAGCTTAATGAAAATATCACTATTGATTTAAAATATCAAGGTTTTTTTATAAAAAAGCTAGAAAACAAAGATGTTTTCTAGCTAATCATCGTTTATCTTCCTGATGGATTTTGATTGAACATCTTCGCCATCTGGCCCATTTGCATGATGCCTTTCATCTGAGGAAGTTGTTTCTTCATAGCATCATATCTATTTAACAATCTATTTATTTCTTGATTGGATAATCCACAGCCTTTTACAATTCTAGATTTTCTAGAAGCTTTAACAATTTCAGGCTTCTTTCTTTCTTGAGGAGTCATGGAATTGATAATGATTTCATAATTTCTTAATTCGGTTTGAATGAAATCCATTTGTTCTTGTGATATTTTAGGCATTCCAGGAATCATTCCTAAGATTTTGGAAAGAGAGCCTAACTTCTTCATTTGTTTCATAACAGACAATAGATCGTTCAAATCAAATTGACCATTCATCAAACGTCTGGAAGTCTTCTCTGTTTGTTTCTCATCTATCTTTGCTTGAATATCTTCAATCAAAGTCAGAACATCACCCATTCCAAGAATTCTATCCGCCATTCTATCAGGGTGGAAATTCTCTAAATCTTCTATCTTTTCTCCAACACCAGCATATTTGATAGGAACTCCTGTCATTTTTCTAATGGAGAGAGCAGCACCGCCTCTAGCATCACCATCGAGTTTAGACATGACCAAACCAGTCAATGGAATTTCTTTATTAAAGGTTGTAGCGACATTGACGGCATCTTGACCCGACATAGCATCTACCAAAAGTAAAGTCTCATCTACAGGTATTATCTTTTGAATTTCTTTAAGTTCATCCATTAAAGGTTCATCGATTTGAAGACGACCAGCTGTATCGATAATCAAAACATCATATTTCTCATTTCTAGCTTTATCAAAAGCTGCCTTAGCAATCAAAGGAGGCTTTGTTCCTGTTCTATCGATATAGCAGTCTACTTCGATTGAATCAGCTAAAGTCTTCAACTGGTCTATAGCGGCAGGACGTTGCGTATCATCGGCGCAGAGAAGAACTTTCTTCTTCATCTTTGTCTTATATAGATTTGCTAACTTTCCAGCTGTTGTAGTTTTACCTGTTCCTTGAAGACCTACCATCATTATGACTGTAGGCTTTCCAGAATTAAATGTGACATCGTTGTCACCGCCACCGAGTAATGCTTCGAGCTTATCATGAACAATCTTGACAAGCTGTTGTCCAGGAGACAGCTTAGTCAAAACCTTTTGACCTATAGCTTCACTCTTGACCTCATCCATGAATTGATTGACAACGTCATAGTTTACATCAGCATCGAGCAAGGCGATACGCACTTCTTTTAATGCATCGTCCATATTCTTCTCAGTTAATGTCGCTTGACCTTTTAACTTTTTGAATATTCCCGATAGCTTATCAGTTAAGTTTTCAAATGCCATGTGTCCATATCCTCCTTATTTCATTTATAGAGTCTTTAGTCTTTCCAGTTTCATCAATCTCGTCTATTCTATCAAGTAGTTCAATAGTCTTATTCTCTTTTTCTCTTAGGTTTAATACTTTATCAAAATATTCGAGCTTTTTCTTGGCTGATTTCAAAGATAAATATACTGCATTTCTAGATGTGTTTTCATTTTGTGCAATCTCTGCAATAGATAAATCATCAAAATAATGTTTCTCTGCTCTTCTAAGTTCAGCCTTTCCTAAAAGATTCCCATAAATGGATAATAGAGTTGCTATCAATGTATTGTTTTCAAGCGACTCCATATCTATTCCTCGAAATTCTCATCTTCCCCGACTAACAAGGCATAGAGGTATCTATCCAAATCGAATTCACGAAGATCATCCTCATGTTCACCTAATCCAATAAATCTAACAGGTACACCGAGTTGATCACGAATTGCTAAGATGATTCCACCTTTAGATGTGCCATCCATCTTGGTTATCACAACACCAGTCAAAGGAGTCACTTCTTTAAAAACTTTAGCTTGTTGAACTCCATTTTGTCCTGTGTTTGCATCCAAAGCAAGCCAAATCTCTTGAGGTGCCACAGGAAGGACCTTCTTAATGACTCTGTTTACCTTTCCTAGCTCCGCCATCAAATAATCCTTAGTATGAAGTCTTCCGGCTGTATCAACCATCACCAAATCATATTTATCATTGATTGCTTTCTTTACAGCATCAAAACAAACAGATGCGGGGTCAGCACCTTGTCCTCTTTCAAAAATATCTACACCTATTCTATTAGCCCAAATAGATAATTGTTGGACTGCTCCAGCACGGAAAGTATCAGCAGCTACCAACAAAACTTTCTTTCCAAGTTCTTTATAATGCTTTGCTAATTTTGCAATTGTTGTAGTCTTTCCTGTTCCATTGACACCAACCATTAAAAGAACAGTTGGATTCTCTGGATCAAATTTAATTTCAGTTTGGAATGAATCACCAGATTTAGCGTAATTCATAAACAAATTATCAACTAACAAATCATTGATTTCTTTGGGATTATCCAAGTGTTGAGAAGCTGCCATCTTTTCAGTTTCATCTAAAACTGACATCGTCAAATTAACACCGACATCAGCCTCAATTAAGCAACGTTCCAATTCATCGAAATAATTGCTATTAGCTTCTTTATATTTGTTTGCGATAGAATTCAATCTTGCACCAAACCCTTCACGAGATTTAGCTAAACCCAAATTATAAATCTTAGTTTCGTGATCAACTTCAACTTTTTCGGTTGTAGCTTCATCATTTTTCTTTTCAATCACTGGTTCATCAGCAGAATTGACTTGCTCAGCCTCTTTTGTTTGCTCTTCTTTTTCTTCTATTACTTCATCTTCATCTTCTTTATTTTCCTTTTCTTCTGCCTTATTTTCTTCAGCATGTTGCTCTTCTTTAATCTCAGGTTGAACAGGTTCATCTAATAATTCTTTCTCGACTATAGGTTCTTCCTTAGTTTCAGCTTTGTCTTCGATTGGTTGCTCATCATTTACTTCAACTTTAGATTCTTTCTTTTCAAGTTTATCTTCAAGTACCAAATCCAACAAAGGATTTGAATATTCAAATTCATTATTCTCAATTCCATCAGTATTGTTTTGAATTACAGGTTCTTCAAAACTAGACTGCTCATTTTCCTTTGAAGGTTCATATTTTTCTTCATTTTTGATAGATGAATTATCTTCTACTTTATTTTCTTCAACTGGCTGTTCTTCAATTTTTTGTTCTTCTTTAACCTCAGGTTGAACTGGTTCCTCTAATGTGTTTTCTTCGACTTCAGGTCCTTCCTTAGTTTCAACTTTATCTTCGATTGATTGCTCTACAGATTGTTCTTCTTTTACCACTTCCGGTTGAAGAGATTCTTCTTTTATTTCCTCTTTTTTAACTTCATATATAGGTTCCTCGTCTACCTTATTTCCTTCTAAAGTTTTTTCGGCAACACTTTCACCTGAAGTTTTGTCTTTTGCTTCTTCATCTTTGATAGATGAATTATCTTCTACTTTATTTTCTTCAACTGGCTGTTCTTCAATCTTTTGTTCTTCTTTAACCTCAGGCTGAACTGGTTCCTCTAATGTGTTTTCTTCGACTACAGGTTCTTCCTTAGTTTCAGCTTTGTCTTCGATTGATTGCTCTACAGATTGTTCTTCTTTTACCACTTCCGGTTGAAGAGATTCTTCTTTTATTTCCTCTTTTTTAACTTCATATATAGGTTCCTCGTCGACCTTATTTCCTTCTAAAGTTTTTTCGACAACACTTTCACCTGAAGTTTTGTCTTTTGCTTCTTCAGATTTGAGATTCTCCTCAACAACTGGTTCTACAGGCTTCCCTTCTTTTTTATCTTCATCCTTCTTATGAAATATTTTTTGTTTTAACCAATTTATAAGTCCCATAATCAATTGCTCCTTTGTCTGGACAACAAAGCTTCTTTAGCAGCTTGGGTTTCAGCTTGCTTCTTGTTATGTCCAATTCCAGTTCCTAAAATAACTCCATTGACTTTTGCAACTGCTTCAAATGTCTTATCAGTATTAATTCCTGATTCTTTAACTATTTCAAATTCAACCAAAGTCTTAAATTCACTTTGGATTTCTTCCAAGAGATCACTCTTCCAATCTCTTTCACCCGCTGTTTCCGCTCCACTCACATACTCAGCCATCGTCTTTGAAATAAATTCATAGGCATAGTCATACCCTAAGTCCAAATACATAGCACCGATAAATGACTCGAAGACATCCTCAAAGATATGTCCATGATATTGGGCATTTTTCTTCTCTCCATTGGAAAATTTTACATATGGAGCAAATCCAAGCTTTATTGCAATCTCTGTAAGATTTCTTCCTTCGACAATAGAAGATCTTAATTTAGATAATTTGCCTGGTGTATATTTTTTATGTGCTCTAAAAACAAGATCACCAACAACTAAATCTAAAACACCATCCCCTAAAAATTCCAATCTTTCATAACTTGAACTATCACGATGCTCGTTTGAATATGAAGAATGGGTAAAAGCTTCTTCATATAATTTCATCCTCTTAGCCTCAGGAACCAATGAAAGAATCAATTCGCGCAAAGTATCGAATTTTCTAGGCTTTTGTTCCGGAAAAGATCCATCGATTGGAGACTGATTTTCAGGAAGAGGAGTCGTCGTATCTAACGTAGGCTTATCTTTCATCTTCCATCTCCTTTTTAATTGCAGGAATAAGACCAGATGAAATCATCTTATATGCCACATTTAAAGCATTATAGAAAGCATATCCGTTAGAATTGCCATGAGCTTTTACTGCAACTTTATTGACACCTAATAGCATGGCTCCACCTAATTCTTTAGAATCCATAGTCTTCATCATATCTTGGATTCCACTTTTTGCTAAAAGATATCCCATCTTAGTAGATAAATTCTTTTTAAATGCTTGTTTCAACAAAGAACCCATCATCTTTGCTGTTCCTTCAATAGTCTTGAGCAAAATGTTTCCCGGATATCCAGTAGTGACTATGACATCGTGTTCACCATCCAACACTTCTCTTGCTTCACATCTTCCCATATAGCCATGGAAGTTCATATTGGTGAGCAACTCGTCAGCTTTAGTAGTCTCCTCCAAACCTTTTCCTTTCTCTACTCCATTTGAGAGCAAATAGACACTAGGATTTTCATTTTCTAAAATTAGTTTTGAGTATAAATATCCAAGTTTAGCAAAACAAACCAATTCCTCTCCAGTGTTATGGTTAGAGGCACCAATATCCAAAACAACAGTTCTCTTTCCTTTTACTTTAGTTGGGAAAGGACCCGTCAATCCAGCTCTGGGAACACCCGGTATATTTTTGAGAATCAATGTGGCACCTGTGACGAATCCACCGGTTGACCCAGCTGATACAACACCTTCGATTTCTTGATTCATATTAGCTCTTTTCAAAGCTTGAATCATAGAAGAATCTTTCATTCTCAAAAATTCTAAAGGAGATACTTCCATCGGAACAATTTCAGTAGTGTTAACAATTTCTACACGGGGATCATCTTTGAAATCTTCTAACTTGGAAGCATCTCCAAACAACACTAAATTCACATCTTGTTTTTTATCTAGAAAAGTTTTAACTCCACTTGACAATTCGACTGGGCCGAGGTCTGAACCCATCATATCCACTGCAATCTTCATATTTATAACTACCTCCTTCAAGCAGTATTTAGTATATCAAATACTCAAGAATGAGAATAAGGTTATAATCTTTAAATGAGGAAGCAAGACCATATTATGAACTTAAAAGAAGAAAAAATTAAATCCACAAAAGTATTTGATGGAAAACTATTAAAAGTATACAAAGATGAAGTTCTATGTCCAAACAATGACAAAACCACTAGAGAATACGTTATTCATTGCAAAGCCGCTGCTATTCTACCTATCACAGATCAAGGAAAAATCATCTTAGAAAAACAATATAGATATCCTATTAGCAAAGAATACATTGAAGTACTGGCAGGAAAAGCAAATGATGGTGAAAGCATAGAAGACACAGCTAAAAGAGAATTAGAAGAAGAGACTGGTCTTAAAGCATCTAAATTGATTAAAGTAGGAGAAATCTATCCAGCCTGTGCATATTCGACTGAAGATATAACACTTTTCATTGCTAAAAATTTAAAAGAAGGAAACATCCATAGGGATGAGGATGAATTCATTGAATTGATAACTGTAGATTCAAAAGAGTTCATAAAAATGTGTTTGGATGGAAGAATTACAGACGCTAAAACTATCGCTTTAGCCTTCTATTATCAGCAATCATTATTAGACTAGTATCTTTTCTAAATTCTCGTCGTGTATTATTTTCTTCTTATACAAATTAAATCCTTCATTCGAATTGGCATTATCTAATATTTCCTTAGCATCTTCCATAGCACATTCGAATATTTTTCTATCCTTGTCAAAATTGATTACTGATAAACCATCATGTCCAGATTGATCAGTACCTGCCCAATCACCAGCGCCCCTGCTCTTCAAATCGTATTGGCTGATATCAAATCCATCTGTATGCGTAGCTAAATAATTCAATTTATCTATCGCTTGATCATCATCTCCATCATAGACCAATAAAGTGAGACCATTCTTTCCATTTCTTCCGACTCTTCCACGCAATTGATGCAATGCTGATAATCCAAAATAATTTGCCGAATAAATTATCATTAGACAAGCTTCCTGTACATCAACCCCGACTTCTATTATCGATGTTGAAATCAATATAGGTTTTTCATTATTTCTAAACTTGTTCAATACTTCATTTTGATCATCCTTCTTCATTCGCCCATGTAGCAGTTGAACTTTATCTTCACCATATTCCTTCACATAATCATCATATACTTCTTTAGCTGATAATTTATTCGATTCATCTTCTTCATCACCATCAATTCTAGGGACTACTACAAAGACTTGTCTTTTTATTTCCAAAGCCCTATTTATAGCTTTGGAAATAAGTTGGCTTTGGCTATTCACAACCTTAGTATCAACATGTCTTGTTATTCCTTTAGGAAATTCTTTTAATTCTGATATATCGAGATCGCCAAATACGATTCTAGACATAGTTCGAGGAATAGGAGTAGCAGACATCATCAAAGTATCGACATAATCACCTTTTTTCATCATGGTCATTCTTTGATCGACACCGAATTGCTGCTGCTCATCTATGATTGATAAAGTTAATTTTTTAAATGTAACACCCTTTTCAATTCCGGCTTGTGTGGAAATCAACACATCTATATCTCCACAAGCTAATTCTTCCAATAATTTCTTCTTTTGAGATTGCTTCATATTAGAGATTAATAACCCAACTTTAACATTAAATTCAGAATAAAAAGATAAGGCGTTTTTGTAATGCTGGATAGCTAGGGAAGTCGTAGGTGCAAACAAGACACCCTGCCCACCTCTAATCGTATTTGCAAAAAGACTCAATAAAGCTACAGCAGTCTTTCCTGTTCCGACATCGCCTTGTAATATTCTAAACATAACATTAGATGAATCCATATCATCCATTATCTCTTTAGTGCATTGAATTTGATCTTTGGTCAAAGAAAATGGAAGCTTCTTAACCAAAGCATTCATCTTATTCCTATCTATTGATAAATGAGCACCTTTTTTATAAATCGATCTAAGCCTCTTATTGACTTCCATCTTCATACAATAAGCCAAAGCTTCTTCATATTTAAATGTTCTCAATCCTTCTTGAAGCTGTTTTTTACCATCGGGTTGGTGCACAATTTTAAAAGCTTGACCTCTAGGAATCAATCTGTATTTCTTAACAAACTCATCAGGAACATTGTTACCTATATACTGCATTAATGATGAATGCAATATATTATCTATGACATTCATAAAATAAGATTGACCAATTCCACCAGGCAAACGATAGAATGGCTTTATTTCTGATTGAACAAACCATGAAGATAACTCATATACAGCACTGACAACTATAGATTTGAATCTAACAGAATATCTGCCGACAATAAATAAAGTCTTTCCTGTAGCAATTCTATTCAAATAAAACATCTGATTATAAATAATAAAAGAATGACAGATTCCATTCACACTGTTCTTTGCACCAAATCTAATGATTCCATGTGCTCTATTAGTCTTTACCTCATAGATTTGATAACAGCCTCTAATCATCCTTCCATCACCCAAAAAAATATCATCGCTGAGCGGTGATAAATCGATATAACGACTAGGTAATTTCTCCAAAATTTCAATATCGGATGAAACTTGAAGTTTTTCTAATAATTCAAATTTATTCACGTTTTATATTTTATTCATTTTTCTCGTCGTTAGCAAATCTATATAATCCAAGTCTACCATCAAGCATGATTTTACAGCAATGCAATTTTTTATCTTTTAATTTTAATTTTTCTCTTAATTTTCTAGCCTGAATTGTCATTTTTTGATCTTGAGTAATAAGCAATACATTATGATCTCCACATAGGAAAGATACTTGATTAAGAACTGTCTTCTCACTAAAAGCACCGGTAGATTCACCGACAAATATCAAATTTGATTTAGGCTTTTGAGAATAAATAATTGCATCCTGAAGCCATTCTTTTATAACATCACTAGCCATTGCCTTCTTAGCTTTAAATCTGCCTTGTAAAGCTTTATTGACAGCATTTACTCCTTCGATAGGAATTATCAAAGTCTTATCTTTGAACTTCGGCATCACAATAATTAAGTTCTTGAAGAATTCAATACTTCCTTCTACCATCAAGGCTGAACCATCCACAAGAATTGAATCATCCTCTCCTATCATAAGTTTCATTTTGTCGACTAATTCATTATCTATCTTTGCCATATACCAAACCCTCTTTTTAATAATTTAACATATTTCAAATCTATTTCAAAAAAATAATACAAAAAAACTCGGATTCAATCCGAGTTTAAATAAATTAATCTTCTACAGATACGATGAAGGAATAGACAGGTTGACCACCATATTTGACATCGATGTCAGCTTGGCTTCCATATTTCTTTTGAAGGTCAGCTTCGATTGAGCCACGTGTTGCTTCATCGATATCTTCACCACAAAGAACAGTGATGATTGATGAATTATCATCCATCATAGATTCCAATAATTTATTGAGTGCATCAATTTTGTCATCACCTACAGCAGCTATGGATTTTCCATGCATTCCCATAAATTGATTCTTCTTGACAGAAACACCACCAATTGTAGTATCTCTCACTGCATAAGTAACCTCTCCGGATTTAACTTGAGAAATAGCTTCAAGCATCTCTGTCTTATTAGATTCAGGACTTACGGAAGGATTGAACATCATAGCCGCAATCATTCCTTCAGGAATTGTCTTAGTAGGAACTACTATTACATTTATACCCTTAGGAGCAAGGATATCAGCCGCACTAGAAGCAGCCATTACAATATTTCCATTATTAGGATATACAAAGACATTCTTTGCATGAACTTTTAAAACAGCAGCAGTAATATCAGCGGTAGATGGGTTCATGGTTTGACCACCAGTGACAATTCCATCTACACCAATTCCTGTGTGGAACAATTCAGCAATTCCATCACCGGCACAGACAGCGACGGAAGCATACTCTTTCAAAGGTGTAGTGTCATTTGCTTCAACAGGCTTGTCCTCATATTCTTGCTTAGGAGCAGTTGCTTTTCCTTCTTTAGCCAAATCAATAATGTGCTCATGTTGTTGAGTCATGGATTCAACTTTAAGTTTAATAAATTCACCAAATTGCTGAGCGTAATTAAATACTGTTCCAGGTTTCTTTGCGTGAATATGTACTTTGACCAAATCATCATCTCTTACAGCTACTATTGAATTACCATAATTATTCAAAACAGAACGGAAACGATGTTCATCAAACTTATGTTTTCCACTCTCTTGAGGATTTTCAGGAAGTTGAAGAATAAATTCAGTACAATATCCAAAGTCCTTATGCTCAAGTTTGGCTTGAACAGGATTTGAGGCATTAAATTCTTCTTTGTTTTCACTGACAGGGGTAGAAACAACATCAGGCATATTTCTTTGAACAATTTCGTTGTGCAATGCCTTGGAGAATCCTTCAATAACTTTGCAAAAACCTGCTCCACCACTATCAACAACACCAACTTCCTTTAATACAGGTAAAAGATTAGGTGTTCTCTTCAAAGAAGCTTCAGCTTCGGATAAAAATATATCGATTGCTTCATCGATTGGCATGCCTCTTTCAGCTTTTTCATAAAGGACCATGGCAGCTTCTCTTTCAACAGTAAGCATTGTTCCTTCAACAGGCTTCATAACTGCCTTGTAAGCAACTTCCTTACCCACCATGAGCGCTTCCGCAATATCGACGGCATCAGCCTCTTCCTTACCTTTCAAACCTTCTGCAAATCCGCGGAAGATTTGAGATAAGATAACTCCAGAGTTTCCTCTAGCTCCTAAGAGCAATCCACGGCTGAATGCTTTAGCAACATTATATATATTGCTGTCATCAGTAGTAGATACTTCTTTAGCACCAGAACTCATAGTCAAATTCATATTAGTTCCAGTGTCACCATCAGGTACTGGGAAGACATTCAAAGCATCTATATCAGGATAAGAATTAAAGATATTATTAGATCCAGATATAATCATTTGTTTTAACAAAATTCCATCAAGTTTAACCATATTGTTTTTTACCCCACAAATAGTTTAATCAATCCATCGATTCAATAACAACATTAAGAGATTTCAAATCAAAGCCATAATAGTTAACCCAATATTTAATATTTTGAGTCACAACTTCACCAACTGCTTTTAAAGAAACTGGATAGGATATGATCAAATGACATAAGATAATAACCCTACCATCGTAATAATAACGAAGATTCAATCCACCATCAAATATATTAATGACAAATGAACCAAGAATCCTTTTAAAGGATGAACTAGGAGAAAAGCCAATAACGCCAGCGCAAGTTTCAATCGACTCGACTATTTTATTTGAAAGCAATCTAGCATCATCTTTTAATTGGCTTTTCTTAATCAGTTTTCTCATATACCTCCTTTAAAAAGGCATAATATTATATAAAAATAATTCGATCTAAGCAAATTATTGAAAATTAACCAATAACAAATATTAAGTATAGAAGAAATTTATATATATTTTTCCCTAAAACAAAAAAAGCGGCAGCGCGCTGCCTTCGCCCGACGG
>ERZ1034949.134-NODE-134-length-49660-cov-19.554662_pt1 | contig 49660 bp, 40 predicted proteins | sample MGYA00520590_ERZ1034949 | MGnify/ENA primary metagenome ERZ1034949 (study PRJEB33766, sample SAMN09781752) | gut metagenome | biome: gut microbiome | host: Homo sapiens | place: Madagascar | study: EMG produced TPA metagenomics assembly of the PRJNA485056 data...
AAAAAGAACATCGCGCTCCAAAAAATTCCAAGAAGGAAAAGGGAGCATTCAAGAAAAAGGGTGGTCAATCTGCTTATCAGGCATCTAAGGCTGATGTTAAGAAAACACGCAAGCCTCGTTCCAGTCCGGTAGACAATAAGAAGATTGCATAAACAAAGTTTCGCCTGTACTCCCCATTAGAACTATTTTTTTTAGATAGTTTTGAATGGGGAGTATTTTTATTTTAAAATGAATTGACAAAAACATCGTCAGATGTCATTATAAAAATACAATTTTATAATTCTTTGTATTATTAAATTTTTATCTTTATGGACTACGCAGAAGCTAAAGCTTTGGTTTTTAACCTGCTTAAAGAAGATGAACCTTTGAGCAAAGAACTTGAAGTGTTTAAGAATGCAGATGATGTGAAATTTTCGGATTATCTGGATTCTATGGATTTTTTGGTTTTGGATTATGAATTGCTGAAAAATTTTCCGCAATACCAGACTTCCGAGCCATTAACAAAAGACAATACTTTGCGCGATGTGTGCAATTTTATTATTGCGCATCAACAAAAAAAGCCGCTTGAATAAACAAGCGGCTTTTTCTTTGAAGTTTTTGATTATTCTTGCATGTCGCTCAAAATCTTCATTGAAATAATTTTGTCCGGATTATCTACAATACCATTTGCGGCAGAGTTACCTTTTTTGATGTTGTCAACATATTCCATACCTGAAATAACTTGTCCCCAAACTGTGTATTTACCATCTAAAAAATCGGCATCCTTAAAGCAAATAAAAAATTGGCTGTCCGCAGAATCCGGAGACGCTGCTCTAGCCATAGAAACCGTGCCGCGCCCGTGATGTTTATTATTAAATTCGGCTTTCAGTTTCAGTCCGCTGCCGCCGGTTCCATTGCCCATAGGGTCACCGGTCTGCGCCATAAAACCGTCAATCACACGATGAAATTTTAGACCATCATAAAATCCTTGACGAACTAAATCTTTGATGCGCTCCACGTGACGAGGAGCAACATCTGGATACATTTCAATCAGAACCGTGCCGTCTTTCAATTCCATTACCAAAGTGTTATCCGGGTCACTAACTTCTGTGGCTGAGGATGCAGCAGAAAAAGTCAGGGCGGCAAACAAAGTCAATATAAATTTTTTCATAATATTCTCCTAAGTTATTAAATTGCATAGAGCATAAAAAATATAAGTTAAGATTTGACTAAAAGACAATTATATTTATGTATAAAGCTATCATAACATAAGACGTTTGAAGCGTTTCTCCAAATCTATTTGCTAAAATCATAAAGACCAGAACCGCTATAGTCTGGTAACGGCTTGCATACTTCAAAATAGTTCACGGCATAGCTTGTGAATGCCAATGCGGCAATCGGCAGCACAACTTTTTCAAACGGAAAATGGGCGTGTCCTCCGTTTTTAGCTTTCATCCATTGATAAAAAACCGAACTATATGTCAACACAGCGGCACCTAATAAAGTGCAAAACAAAAACGGGTCTAAATAAAAAATTAAAATCGGTTTTGGCGTATAAACCAAGTCTTTTATATAAACACCGGCAATCATAGAAATTGACAAGGCTATCAAAAGAGGATTGCGAAAAGCAAAGTTCCAGCCTTTTTTATCACACCATAAAATAGTCCAATAACCGATGAGCATCAGCAAAGCTCCTGCCCAGACGGCAATTACGCTGTCGTCCACTCCCAAATTACGGGCAACTTCCAAACCTACGGCAACTCCTACGGTGCAAACTGCGCATGCTGGATTTGCATAGGTTGGCAAGGCATAGAATAAAGCAGCTGCGGCTGCCAAACAAAAAATCAACATATTATACTCCTTAGCGTTTTTTTATCACAATACGGAATTTAACAGATAAATCAACATATTTTTACAAAAACCGCCGACATATTCGCCGGCGGAAAGGAGAAACAAAAAGATAAAATATAATTATGCGTTTACAACGGCGCGTCGCTGAGCTGCTATAAGCACAGTTTTCTCGGTTTGTTTATCAAACTCAGTCGGATGTTTCTTTTTAAAATCGTCTTTAAATTTTTTAGGTGTTCCAAAGCCTTCCTGACGATAAGTGTTTACAATCATTGCCAACATCCCATCGGTAGAAACATCTTTACCGGCTATGGCATTAAATTTAGCAATAGACGCGTTCATTTTGACTGCTGCTTCGCTGTCTGGCAGGTTGCGTTTTATCAGTCCGCGTTTGGAATGAGAGCGTTTAATAACTGCGCTAGCCAAATCTAAGAGTCGGCCTTTATCTTTTGCGGCGCTATCTAACAATTTTAAAAATTGTTGACCGGCAGTAATTTTTTTCTTTTCAGGCATCTTACACCTCCGTATTCATAATTATATTTTATGCTTTTAATATATCATAGAAACGAAGAATGCGCAACAGATTTTTTTAGTTGCTGCGGTTTATGATGAAACGAGCAAGTTCTTGTAATACTGTAGATTTTTTTCCAAAAATATCAATGGCGTCTATGGCCTCATCTGTTAGTTTTTCTGCCAGCTTTTTAGCTTGGTCGATACCGAAACGGCTAACAAGGGTAAACTTGTTTTGAGTTTCATCTTTGTGTAAGGTTTTACCAACCAGATTTTGGTCGCCTTCGCGGTCCAATATATCATCACTTATTTGGAATGTCTGTCCAATTTTGCGAGAATAGCAAATCAGAGCCTGTCTAAGTTCTAACGGAGCTTGTCCGAGTACGGCTCCGGCCTCGCAGGCATAGCGCAGCAATCGTCCTGTTTTCATTTCTTCCAAACGCGCTATAATATTTTCATCATTTTCATCTGAGCCGGCGGATTCGGCATATAAATCTAAGGTTTGACCGGCAACCATTCCTCCAAAAGCTCCGGCGGCATCGGAGAGCAGCTGCGTCAACGTCAATCTGATTTCCGGACGAATTTCTTGAGCTGAAGACAATACTCTGAAAGCATGAGTCAAAAGACCGTCCCCAGCCAAAATAGCGGTGGCTTCATCAAATTTTTTGTGGCATGTAGGCTTGCCGCGCCGCAAATCGTCATTATCCATTGCCGGTAAATCATCATGTACAAGAGAATAGGTGTGCAGCATTTCCAAAGACACAGCCGCCGGCAGACAGGTTTTATAATCAATATCAAACAAAGCGGCGCATTGACATAGCAAAAACGGACGCAAGCGTTTGCCGCCGTTCATTAAAGAATACCTCATTGCCTCTACAACTCGTTTTTCCACCCCGTCAGGCAATGGCAAATATTTCACCAAATCGGCATTAAACTTTGCTGCAAATTCGCTTAAATCCCGTTTTATGTCAATCATTATTCCTCCACCTTGTCCAAAGGTTCGGTAGAAACAGCGCCTTCAGGCGAAACGTTGATTTTTTCAATTTTTAACTGTGCCGCCTTGAGCTTTTCTTCACAAAATTTTTTTAAGGCCGTTGCTTTTTCATAAGCCTCGACGGCGTCATCTAACTTAATTTTTCCGCCTTCAAGTTCGCGTACAATACTTTCCAACTGCACTAAAGCGTCTTCAAAGCTCAATTTGCTTAAATCTAAATCTTTCATTTTCAATCTCCATTAACAATAAGCTTAGCTCATTGTTATATTTTTACAACGAGATTCTGTAACTTATTAAACTATTTATCGACCAACCCTACGCTTTAGATTTATAGGTAATTTTTATAAAATATGTTATATTAAAGTTACTATGAATTTTCATAGTTTTATTCCTGAAAAACGGGCCTGCTGCAAGCCGCGCGGCAGGCCTTGACTTTTCTTGACTGTAGAAAAAAATGGGTATATACTGCCGAACGTTAATATATGAGGAGTTTAGAATGGCAAAAATTTCATGGCGTCCCGGAACGTTGATGGCGCCGCTGCCGCCGGTATTGGTTTCTTGCGGCACAATGGAAAAACCTAATGTTATGACTGCCGCGTGGACAGGCGTAGTTTGTAGCGAGCCGACGTTGGTATATGTTTCGCTGAGACCATCGCGTTATAGCCATGAAATTATCAGTCAGACAAAAGAATTTGTGATAAATCTGCCGACAGTAGCTCTGGCAAAACAGGTAGATATGTGCGGTGTAAAAAGCGGCCGAAATGTGAATAAATTTGAGTTATCCGGTCTGACGGCGGCTCCATGTTCTAAAATATCTGCGCCGCAGGTAATGGAGTCTCCTATATCTTTGGAGTGCCGCGTGATTGAAATAAAACATCTTGCCACGCAATCTCAACCGGCCACGCATGATATGTTTTTAGCTGAGGTATTGTCTGTTAACGTTGATGAGCAGTATTTGGATGAAAATAATGCCCTGCACCTTGAAAAAGCAGGTTTGTTGGCCTATGCTCACGGATTTTATTATGCTTTGGGCGAGCAACTTGGCAAATTCGGCTGGTCAGTAGAAAAAAACAGCACCAAACGTAAACGTGCCGAAAAAGAAGAAGCTGAAAAATCTGAGAAAAAAACTTTTCAGAAACATGGTGGTTTTAAACGCAAAGATTTTAAGAGCGGCAGCAAAGAAAATAAAAAAGAATTTAAGCCGCATCGTTCAAAATTTGGCGAACATCCTAAAGAAGAACGTAAATTCGGAGAACGCAAAACTTTTAAACGCAGCACCGAAAACCGCAAGCCTTTTCGCAAAAATAAAACAACAGAGAACAAAAACTTTGAGCAAAAAGCTCCTCGTAAAATTTTAACCCTCAAAAAATAGGTGGCTTATGGCGGATAAACGTATTGATTTTAAGATAGATTATCAAAATTTATCGGTTTATGATGAATTTAATACCGACAGGTTACAATATCCGCTCATTCTTTCAATTCCGCATAGCGGTTCGTTTTTTCCGCCTGAATTTTTACAAAATGTACGTTTTGATGAAAAAATTTTGCGCCGCAATGAAGATTTATTTGTTGATGAATTACTCCGAGATGCCATAAATAAGGGACTTACCGCCATAAAGATGAATGTTTCCCGCACATTTGTTGACCTCAATCGTGACAGACTGGAACTGGACCCGACGATGTTTTATAATTATCCGAAAGAAAAAGATATTTTATATGACAAACATTGTCGTGTGGGACTTGGTGTGATTCACCGTATTAACTTTAAACGCGAAAATCTCTATGACGGATTGCTGAATTATCATGAAGCTGAAGAACGTTTGAATAATGTTTATGACGTTTATCATGACCGTTTACGGAAACTTATCAATAAATGTTTGAAAAAGTTTGGCTTTTGCGTTGTATTGGATTGCCATTCTATGCCGTCAAAAATTTGTTCAATTATTGACGACCGTTCAGGAATAGATATTTGTTTGGGTAATTTGTTCAGCCAAAGCTGTCCGCAGGAATATAGCGATTTTTTGGCGGCGCAGTTTTGGGATTATAATTATAATGTGCAGGAAAATTGTCCGTATTCCGGAGCTTATATAACTTTCAATTATTGTCAGCCGCGCAGCAAAATGTATACATTGCAGCTGGAAATAAATCGCGCGCTTTATGCAAATGAGGAAAATTTATGCAAAAATGATGATTTTGATAAGGTATGCGAAGAAGTCGGCTCAGCAATTATAAATTTTGCCGAATACTTAAAAAGACAATGATATTAGATGTTGTTAATACAAAATATAAAATAAAAAACTCGCCGTATGACGAGTTTTTTTAATATGGGGCGGATGAAGAGATTCGAACTCTCGACATCTGGTACCACAAACCAGCGCTCTAACCAACTGAGCTACATCCGCCATTGTGGCAACAGAATAGTTATTACATTTAAAACAATTAAAAGTCAATATCAAAAATACAATTTCAATCAAATTGTATTTTATTATATAATTTAACATAAAAAAACGTGCGGTTTTATAATGGAAAATCGCACGATTATATAAACATATGCCGAAAATCAAATTACTGAAATGTCCACATAATGCTGTTGCTGTTCGCCATACAATACGAGCGGGCAGAATATTTGGCAATAGGAAGCTTGTGTTCTCCCCCCCACGAAAATTCTACCGTGTTTTGCTCGTTTATAATTGTGATTTTCATTAAAGTAAGCTTATCGTTTTTACTTAATGGCATTTCACTCAAAGAAACACAGGCGGATTTATTCAGCTTTGCAACCGTAATATCAAAACTCATATCGCTGGGAAGTCCAGCTGTTCCGCCGGTTCCTTGCCCAATCTGAAATTCGTATTCTTTATATTTCAGTAGGTCGTCACGCAGCAAATTATCATTTTTAGCTGTTTCGGTAGAAAGTTTCCAATATCCCGGACGGTCGCGGTAATAGTTATGAACTCTTTCAGCCGTGTTAAAAACAGCGCGCTGCAGTTCTTTGTGAGGATTATGCAGTAACAGCAAACTTAATCCTATGCAGGCAGCCAACATTGCGGCCAAAAGCGCAAATCCTAACGCTCCGTTCATTTTGGCTTTTTCCATATCTACATGAACAACCATTATCAGCCTCCTATTTACCCATAGCGCTGGTAATTTGGTCTTGCATATCAAATGTACCGAATACGGCCCAAGCGATAATACCGGAAACGGCCAGCATGGCGACCATGTTCATAATTTCTGCACGTTGCTCAATCAAATAAACAGACTCTTCCAGCCACTCGTTAGCAAGTTTATCAAGGGCTTCTTCAAAGTTATCCAATTCTGAATAAATTTTTAAGTCGGTAATAATCTGCTTATCCGGAAATTCATGTCCTGCTTTATCCAAAGCTTGTCCCAAGTTGTCACCGTTTTTAATGTGAAACAAAGCTCCGTCTATTTTTTCTTTTAAGTATTTGTTAGAGTCGCGGCGCAGAGAGGTCAAAGCCACGGAAACAGGCACTCCGCCTTTTACCAAAGCAGACAAAGCCAACAGCCATGTAATACCGGTAAAAATTTTATACAACGACCAAGGTGGGCAATGGTCTATTTTTACTCTGATTTTGCCTGTCCAATAACCAATCGTAATATAAATTAACAGAGCTACGGCCGGAAAGGCGGCAAAGGCGATAGGCCAGTTTTCCTGAATCCATTCAGAAAGCTCAATCAAAGTCTTGGCCGTTCCGGTCCAGCGCGTATTCGGCGCTGCATCCAACATCGGCGGCACCATATACACACCGATAGCATACAAAATCAAAACTGACATCATCATCAAAAATGACGGATAGGCAATAGCGCTGACAATCGGCCGAATCATACGTGTTGAACCTTCGGTAACTTTAATAAGGTTTAAAAGCGCGCTTTCCAAATCTGAAACGTCACCAACCGAAAGCATCAATCGTTCACGGCTCGGCGCCCATCCTTTTAAGCAGTCGGAAAATGGATGACCTTCTTGCAATGCTCGTCCCCAGGAGCTTACGGCAATAGCCATGTAATCTGATGGGTGTTTGCCATCGTCTGACAAGCCGTTATAAATCATATCAAGCGAGTTCATCAAAGAAAATCGGTTGCGTAACAATGCTGCCAATTTGCGATAAATTTTCAAACGATTCTTGTTTGAAATAGAACACATAATTTTTGCATAAGTCGTCAGCCATTTGTTGTTGCTGCGCATGGCTTTGTTAAAAGCACTTTGTTTTTTTACTTCAGGCATTATTTACTCCTAATAGATAGGACGCTGGTCTAACAAACCGCACCAACGCTCAATTTCATCCATATCAATATATCCTTTGAGCATGCGTTCAATTGCCGCTTCGCGCAAAGGTCTGCCATCCAGTTCACTAACCCAATAGTCAATAGCGCTTTTGGTGTCGCCTTGTACCATCAGCTGTAGAAAATGGGCGTCCGGAACAATAATTTCCGGTACAGACATACGACCAATAACTCCGCGGTGGTTACAATATTTACATCCCGGACCGCGCAGATAGGTGTTTTCTATACCATAATCGCCCAGGGCAGTTTTCAAACGTTTAAATGACGGGTCGCTCATCCGTTCTTTAACAGAAATTCGGCAATATGGACAGATTTTACGGAACAGACGTTGAGAAATCAACCCCTTCATAATTTCAGGGTCGCTCAACATATATGGTTGCACACCCATATCGCGCAAACGGGTTATTATTGCCGGAGCCGAGTTGGCGTGTAATGTAGACCACACGCTGTGACCTGACAGAGCGCCCTTAAACACCAAATCTGCTGCCGAAAGTGAACGAATTTCACCGACCATCATAACATCAGGGTCAGAACGCAATGCTGCCGACAAGGCTTTTGTAAATTCCTCATCTTTTTCTTCTTCGGTATTGGCATTGGTCACCGGCATTTGTCTTGCGCCTGGTATCGGATACTCAGGAGGGTCTTCCACGGTAATAACGTTAATTTCTCCGTTTCTTTCCTGAATAAGTTTAATCATGTTTCGTTGCAGGGTAGTGGATTTTCCGGAGCCTGTCGGACCGGCCACAATGTTCAATCCCACGGCTGTTGCCCGCAAACGATAAAACAGGTTCAGCTCTCTTTCTCCCAATCCCAAAGATTTTAAGTCGCCGTTTCCGTTAGGGTTATCATCGGCATACAGCAAACGCATAACCAAGTATTGTGAACCGAAAGCGACAGGGTTAAATTGCAAACGAATAGCCAAAACGTTGTGAGGCAGAGTTAATTTTCCGTCAGTACCGCGCAAAGGTGTTGAACCCAGTTTTTGCGCGCCCTGAAATTCATTTTGAGCATAGTTTGCATCAGAAATATCTGCCGACGCAAACGCGGCGCGCACAAATGCTTCTCCCCATTCCTGAGAATATTCAAGCTCACGCTCCATCATACCGTTGACACGGAACATAATCAATGTCGAATCGGCAACAATAACGTGAATATCTGACACCTTTTTAGCGGCCGCACGGTTAATAACGCTCAAAAAGTCAATCTGCATCTGGTAATCTACAGATTCCTGAGCGGTCATTTTAATCTGACCTGAGCCTCGAACCGCATAAGCGTAAATTGCGGCAATTTCTTGCGCTGAAACGTATTTAGGAGTGTGTATGATTAACTTGCGGCGTTTAGCAATTGCCGTAAAGTTCAGAACTTGTCCGTCAAAACGGTGGGCTTCGTCAATAAGGTATGTACCATCTGAAAACAGCACCAACATACGTCTTGTTTCGCTGTTTACATTAAGGTCGCCGTCTTCGGCTGTTAAAACTTTATTGCCGTTTGCAAATAAGGTTTGTAAAAGATTTCCGCTTTCTTGTTTTTCATTTTTGTCTTCTTCAATATCTGAAGACGCTTTTTTTACCGGCGGAGGCGTCAGAGTGTCCGCCGCTGCGGCTTTAGCTATGGCCACCGGAGAAATTTTTTCAGCAGATGCAGGCTTTGCAGCACCTGAATTTACTTGTTCGGTGCTGCTTAAAGTCTGAACCTGTTTTACACTTTCTTCCGTCATTTTTTTATTTTACAAACATTCCCGAACCCAAAGGACCAAGACTTAGCGCGTTGTTGATGGGTTTACTTGCCTTTTTACCTTTATTCGATGCTGCGGAATTATCTTTTGCGGAAGCTTCGGCAGCCTGATTTCTAGTTGTTCCGGATGATGGTATGCTTGCACCTCTAACGTTGCGAACGGCAGAATTATTGTTAATCACGCCTGTTGCCGCCATCGGAGTTTTATCTGCGCCGTTAAACGATTTTTCTGGCTCATATTCACGTACCGTACCTCCGGTATACAAATAACTTTTTGCGCCATTGTTATCAAAAGCGATGTAATTATCGGTAATTGTGGTTACGACTTCTCCACCTTTTAACATTGACCCTTCATGCACAATAAAGGTTGTTCCGTCTTTATTAAGAATTTTAGCGATAATGTCTTTACCTTTTCCGGTAATATCCATAATAGCATATTCATTAGACATATCAATAGCATCTTCGTCTATACCCGAAGCAAACGGATTGGCAGCGTTGCCGGATTTTAGCTGTTGCATGGCTTCTTCTGTTTGCACCACAGATCTTTTCAAGTTACGGATTTGCGATTCTAATGAAGTAATCGAACGGTCGTGAGCCGATTTTGCCGTATTTGCTTTTTGTAAGGTTGAAGCTATTTCGCGGCGAATAGCGGCGATTTGCGTTTCAAAATTCTTAATTAAAGTACGGCGTTCATCGCGCAATTGTTTCACCTGATTTTGTAAGTTGGCATTTTTTTCAACCCATTGCTGATTGGTTACCAGCATTTGATTCATGTATTCATTTAATACTTTGGCTTGACGAACTTTTTCTAATTCTGTTTCAACTTTCTTTAATTTTTCTTCAGCTTCAGATTCCTGAATTTTACGTTTTGTTTCCTCATTTTTAGCCTGTTCTTCTTCTTTTTTTAGCCGAGCAGCCTCTTCCTGTCTGGCTTTAATGCGTTGCATGCGCAAGGCTTCAATACGATTGCGGACTTCTTCTCTTTTATATTCAAGGTTCAAAATTGTGGTTTGCTTTTCAATGTCTGACATTTGGCTGAATAAGCTGTTATCAACTTTTGAAAGAATTGTGTTGCCAAAGCTTTCAAACGGAGATTTAGGCGCATCGGCAACCGGCGCATCTCCATCTTCACCATCTACAGAAACATCGCCTTGAGCCGCTGCGACATCAGCTGCGGAAATATTATTTAAACCATTGTCAGGCACGCCGCCAACAGTATTTTGAATGGTGTTATTTTGGTCCTCGGCAGTATTGTTTGCTTCATTATCGGCAGGAGCCGGATTTTCAGAATCGGAAACTGGAGCTGCGCCATTATCTGGTTTTTGTTCTGTTTCCTGAGTATTTTCAGAATTTTCATCTAAACCGAACAAGTCGTCATGTTGTTCTGAATTTTGTTCTGGAACTTGAGTATTCTGAGCTTGAGTATTATCAGCAACTGCGTTAACAGCCGCGCCGTCTGTTGCTTGCGGTTGAGCATCGGCTTGCGGTTGGACATCGGCTTGCGGTTGAGCATCGGCTTGCGCCTGAGCGTATCCGGTTTGACTAAAAGCCACCATTGCCGTAAACATAAAGGCAATCATGACAACATTTTTTTTCATTAAACTATAGCTCATAAATTTCTCCCTTGTAAGTCCAGGTACCGGTATTGATATCATATGTTATTTCTTTAACAGATAAACCTGAAAATTTCATTAACAACTCAACCCAAGTCAGAGGGTCTGTCGTTGATGAGATATTGAACCCCATAATATTATACAGCGTACCGCGCGGTGATGTCCAGCTTGTTTTCTCCATTTGAATTTCTGTATTCAATGTTTGATTTAAGTCGTTTATAATATTTTTTAATTCGCGTTCCGTATATTCTGGAGGTGAATTTAATGTAGAAATCTCTCCGATAGGGACCGTGACCATAAAAGTATTGCCATCTTCAGAAATTTCTCTGGATGTGAAATTTACTCCTGAAACATTCAGAGCCTGTTCCATCCAAGTTAAACGACCAAGTTCACGTTTCCAGCTTGTTACTAAACCGCCGTTGTTGCAGGTAATACCCTCGATAGACCATCCCGGAGTGACGATTTGCACAACCTTTTTCGTTGCCGTGTAGCATTCACGCATAATATCCACCGGATTTTCAACAGTTTCCCAGGGTTTTGCCTCGGGAGGTTCGGGAGCAGGAGCGTCAACTTGCTCAACCGGAGCAATAACCGGCGCCTCAGGTGCTGAGAAAAACATACTTTGCAGGGTGGAATAACCATACCATAAAATAATGGCAAAGCCGACAACCACGGCGCCAAGCATAACCATATCGTTGCTGCCGTTAATCTTTTCCAGCTTAACAACCAAGCCGCGACCGATTAAAGTAGCAAGAGCATCAGGTTTTGTGTCTTCTATTCCCCAGTCCTGCGGAGCATACAGCACATCCCAGTCTGGAACGGCCAACATGGAAATAAATTGGTCTTTAGCATCTTTTTCGTTTACAAACAGCGTGTCGCCGTCAGACAAAATAACGTCGTTTCTAAAGCAAATATACCACCACCCCGTATTGACTTTGAACACGCCCAAAAATGAGGTGACATTACCCAGAGCAGTTACTAAAGATATTGCAGCCGAAGGCATGCCGTTAACAAAGCCTTGAGAAGATGCCGCCAAGCCAAATTGCGATGATTTACCTTTTCGCACAGCATAAAGGTCGGCACCTTCCAGAATATTTTCTGCAGCTTCTTTAACTTCCGGCAACGGGCTGTCTTCATTGATTAAAGGCTGCCAGAACAAACTGGCTGCATAGGTTGTATCACCTTCGGTAAAGGATGATTTCCATGCTTTTTCTTCTAATAAATCATCAGCCACGAGCCTTCTCCTTAAAAGCTAGTTCATTCTCGATTCCGGAGACAATGGAGATTCCAACACTACCGGAGTCAACATAATTACTAAGATAGTTCTGTCTTTTTTGGCACTTTGAGAACCGCCGAGCAAGGTGTTTTTAGGGTTGCCTACGCCTTGTTTGTCGGTTGTGTCCTCAACGCGTTCATAACCTGCCAAAATCAAAGTTTCACCTGATTTCATGGCAACTTCTTGCGTAAATCCACGGGTTTCGATAACAGGGTTCTGAATATATTCGCTGTCACCGCCGGAATCTTTAGAGTCTTCGGAATCGCCGCTGTCGGAAGAAGATGAACTTCCGCCGGAAACGCTGACCGCATCCAAAGAAAGTAAATCAGACAATGTCAGATTGAAAAACATCAAGATTCTGCCGTGGTCCAAAATACGCGGTAAAACACTCATGGTAAAACCGGTTTCAATTTCTTCTGTTTCAACAGAAATATCATAAGTTCCGGAATCACCGCTGTTTGTTTTGGTGATTTGTGAAATATAGTTTTGTGTTTTCACAACCTGAATCGGCGCAGGTTTATTGTTCATTGTTGTCACCGTACCGCTGGTTACCAAATTAGTTTGTCCCTCTCTTGACAAAGCTTGCATTGCGGCGTCAACACTCCAGCGGCTTGAGCTGATACCCATTGTCAAATCAGAAAGCGGATTATCAATTTGTCCGGTGGTTTTACCGGCAATCTGCTTAATTGAGCCGCGTTTGTTAAATGTTGCAGACAAATTCAAGCTGTATTGGTCGGAATTGCTGATATTAACCTGAATAACCTTAACGCTGATGGCAACCTGTTTGGCAACACGTTGGTTTTGTTCGTTAATAAATTTAGCTACGCGCTTAATATCTGTAGGTGTGGCGGTCAAAGTTATTGTGCCGGCACCTTTATCCATTACCAAATTTGAATCGGATGTAATCATTGAACTGATTGTGCTTTGAATGTTTGCCCACATATCCATTCCGTCCACAGAACTGCTCTGCGAAATACTGGACGAGCCGCCGGAGCCGCCGACCGAAACACTCAAAGACGGATTTGTAGGCAAAGAATACAATACAAATGTTTTGGTAATATATTTATAGAAATAAATTTCATTCTTTTCATATTTCCACCAAATACCGAAACGATTTGAAACTTCGTCCAAAAGTCCGCTGATTGGACCTTTATAGTTTACAATCATTTTTGTTGAGTCGGTCCATTGAGCGCCGATGTCCTTCATCGCAGGTTCGTTTTTATCCGCGTTTGAAATAGCATTTTCCTCCAGTTCCGGAGCATAGCGCACGGAAAGAGAAGTAATTTTGTTAATCATACTGCCAATTTCATAGAGCGTAATCGGACGGTTACTGATTAAAGTAATACCGTCTTTTGTTTCCAGATAAGCCGGAACCGGTTGCCCTTCAAACTCAATATTGCTGGTGTCGCCGAGCCATATATCGTTTTTAACCCTTACAACATCGTCTGGAATAGGGTCTCCCGGAACAGCCGCTTTTTGTTTTAAATCCAGAGCATTTTCGGCTTGTCTTTCCATGCTGGCATCCATTTCCGGAGAAACAGAGCAGGCAACGGTAACACCCAATATACCGACAACAGCCAGTTTAAACAAATTAGTCATACGCATTTTCGTCCTCCATAGTTTCAATTACCAAGACGCGGTTGCCTTTATAAAAAGTGGCTACCGGAGCCGGTCTGGCTCGGGCAAAAGCGCGTACAAGGGCAGACGACACATCAGCAAAGTTACCGCGGAACATTGCGCCTGCGTTTAATGTATAGTTACGATTGGTTTTCCAAATCAATCTCCAGCCGGATTCTTCGCTCCAAGCCGTTAAAAGCTCTTTCAGGCTCTGACCTTCTTCTGCCAACCAATCTTTGTTTTGGTCTTCTTCTTCAGATTTTTTTTCTTCTGCTGGTTGCTCGTCATCAGCTTGAGTTTGAGGTTGAGCTTGTGCCTGAATATAAGCGGCGTTACGTCCGCCCTGTGGATAATTGCCGTTTTGCGCATATGATGCAGCGCCGTCGCGTTCCATAACTTCGGCCTCATAATCCACAACTTCATTATCTATGCTTGGCGGAACAGCTGCAGATATATTATTTCCGGCGCCGGCTTGCGTAATGCGATGATCTCTAGGTGTACGCTCGCCGTATTTGCGGAAATCCGCCTGAGTTCTGGTATAATTGACGCCGGTCGATGGTTCCGGAGCATCTTCACACACGCTGAAACCATCCGGAGTTTCGGTGCAGATTTCACGATATTCCTGTTCGCTGGTGCAAATGCCGTTTTCACATTCTTCTTCCAAATAGCTTTTATTGCTGATACAGCCGCTCAGTACAAAAAGGCACAGGAATAAACTTAGACTTGTAAGTTTATTTTTCATTATATTTCTTTCAAAGTTGTATCTCATCGTCTATCCTATAATACAGGTTGAAATCAAAATAGCAAGCAGAAGTTAATACCACGGATTGTATGCCTTTTTGCGGGCTTTATTCGCATCTTCTTCGCTGGCGTATCTAACATTCCTAATAATAAAAGAGTTTGGCTCTCTATCGGTAAAAATTATGTTAATTTTGTTATAATCAACACCATTATTTATCAAAATTGAGTATAAAAGGTTCAAGCGTTTTTGCTGCAACTCGTACGAACCGGAACCGTCAATTCGGATTTCTATAAAAACATCATCGTTTTTAACGGCATTATCTGAAAAAGCGCGCAGCCATTCCAGAGTTTGCCCCGAAATCTCTGCTCGGTTAGGCTGAAAAGCAAGTTTCAGCTCAGACGGAGCAATGCCGGAGTTGTCTTTTTTGCCTAAGCCTAAAAGCTTACTGAACGCGGAATTTCCCGAAGCTGAATTATTTTGCTCATCCTTTCCGCTATCACTGCTTTTATTTTTTGGCGAAGATGAAAACCATGCGGCAATGCTGTCTGTCAGACTTGTGGTAGAAGATGTGTTTTCGGTTTGTGCCGGCTTTTCGGCTTTTGGCGGCATTGGTGTAATGCCTGCATCTTTAATCGTTGTCTGATTGATTGTCTTTTCCGGTTCATCATCGTGAGCCGAGGTGTCTGCGCTCAATTCACCATTTTGCAGCAGTTTTTTGCTCAGTTTTTTATTTTCTTCCGAATAAGAAAGCTGTGGTGTTAAATTTTCATCGTTTGCAATATCTTCCGGAATAGGGATTAAAATGTTTTTCATCATTTTATAGGCAACTTTTTTTTCATTATCCGAGTTTACTGCCTCCGGAGCTTTTAATCCTGCATCTGCTTTCTGTACTTCAGGTGAATTTGTAACGGCATCCAGCTTATTTTTTTTGATATGTTCGTTTCCGGCGGTGGCCACAACCCAGGGGTCTGTATAATCTGGCTGTGCAGATTTTTCCTTTGCCGAAAAATTATCCAGACTTGCCGTTGCCATCTTATTCTGAGTCCCCAGATTTTGCATGCGGACATTATTTGAAGCCAACGCTACCTGACTGTCATCAGCTTCATTTGAAATTTTCACATTTTGTTTAGGCGTTTCAAAATTATGAATCAACGGAATGCTGAAAACTTTAGCTTCTGCGGCGTCGGCAATTTCCAATACTTCTTCGTTTTCGGCATTGGCTGTTTCTATATTTTTATCAGATATTATTGATTCGTTTTCTGTTTTTTCGGCTGATTCCGGAATTATGTCTTTTTTCAGCGCAATGGTTTGAGGCTCTTTTTCGGTAATGTCAAAATCATCATCATCCGGAGCATACAAAACATCGCTGCTGTTTTCAGCGTTTTTTTCCGCCGGAGAAACAACCGGTTCGGCTTCTGCCGTAATAATTTCCGGAACTTCATCCTTTATGGTGTTTTCTGCTGTGACATAATCTTGGTTAATTTGGTCTGGGGCCGATTTGTTTATCTCATTGAATTTTTCTATAATCGGGTTGTTTTCTTCATTATTGGCAAACAAATCAATGTTTTTTGTTTCTAGATTGGCAAAATTTGATGATTCATCAGTGCTTTTTTCTGTCGGCAGCAACAAATACACCTTAGCCGCCGCAAAAACCGCAGCTAATGAAAATAAGAAGCTTCCAACAAAGCATTTCCAACCAAATCTTGGCATATTCAAACCCTTAAATGCAGGAATCCGCATACGCCAAAGGCATACGGACACCCGTCTTGTCGGCAGAATACAACGAATTTTATTAAAATAGAGTTAATAGGGCAGAACAAAGTAAAATAATGTATTACCAATAGATTGGCGGCGGATAATATGTGTTTTTTTTGTTATCAAAATATTTACTTTTTGGTGGTAGAAAAAAGCTGTTTAAATGATTTTATAAATATGAATTTTTTGTGACACGGCGTTTTATGTAATAAAAACAAATAGTTGCATAACATCAAAAAGGCTGGAAATATTTACAAAAATACGTTATTATAAAATTGTATATAATTCTACTTAAGGAGAACTAAAATGAAATTTTTAAAATCAAATATCCTGAGCATTACAGCAATGACATTTATGTTTGCTATGGTAATGATGGGTGAAGCTTCTGCTGAAACTGTTTTCGGTACAGCGGCTAATAAATTGGTGGATTTGTTCAGAAACGCCAAAATGGTTGTGTTTGTTATCGGCGGTTTCGGTTTGGTTGCTTTGGCTTTCCAAGCTATCTTCGGTAAAATTAAATGGGCATGGTTTGCTGCTTTGGCATTCGGTTTGGCTGTTGTTGCCGCTGCCGGCGCTATCGTAAACTACGCTGCTAATACAAACAATGCTACTGGTGGTAACTTTAAAGATACATTAGGAAGTGAAAACCAACAGATAAAGTATGACGGTAACTTCTAAGCTGTTGTTCTTTCGGAGGAAGTGCTGCAGCGCTTTCCTCCGAAGCGTTTATTATTCGGAGATTGAGATGTTTATGAAAATATGGAATTTTATATATAACAACAAATATACGCTGTGTCTGATTCTTTCTGTATTTTTATACACATCGGATGCTTTTGCCGTTTTTGAATCCTTAAATAATGCCGGAAATAAAATTTTTACCGGACTTAAAAGTCTGGTCGCCCCTGCTGCAACTATAGGTATCGCTTGTGTTTGTATAGCCGGTATGTTTGGAAATTTTAACTGGAAATGGTTTGCCGCCATAGCAATCGGCGTGTTTGTCATGACCGTTGCCGTGGCAATTTCTACCAGTATTTCCGGCGGAGAATTTGACGGTAGAGCTGATTTATTGGGCAATAGCTGATTTTTACATAAAATTCTGTAAATAAGGAGAAAATAATGATTAAAAACAATCTACATAAAATGTGCGGCATTTTGTTTTTTGCTCTGGTTTTAACAGTATTTTACTGTGAAAGCGCTTATGCGGCTAACGGCGATGTTTTTGGCAAACTCTCAAATTTGGGCGGTTCGTTAGGTATTGGTTTGGCGCGCATCGGTTATTTGATTGCCGGTATAGCTTTAATTGGTTTTTCCGTGGCGGCTATCTTTAATAAAATAAGCTGGAAAACTCTGGCTTATATCATGATGAGTACCTTTATCTTAACTCTGCTTATGGGCGGCGCCATATATAAGTTTTTGGGCGCAGGAACCGAGTATGGCTCCGGTGCCACAAAATTTAACGGTGTATCGTCGGCTGCAGGCATTACTGGCAGCACCGACGACACTAAAGTTCCAAAGTCACATTAGGAGCTGTATAAATGAAATTATTATTTGCAGTTGTTTTTTCTTTGTTGCTTTTGTCTCAGCCATCCGCGGCATATATAGACACGTCTGCCGCTGCCGATGAAACTTCGGCTACTGCCGGCGAACAAAATACCAATTTATATCGTTTGAATGCCTCTAATTTTGAAAAAATTAAGAAAATGCAGCAAATAGATAATGCATTGGCCAAAAATCCCAATGCAGATATGAGCAATACTCAGGAAATTGAAGATTTGCTTAATAATAAAAAGCAAATGGATTTAGATGCGCAGGCGCAACTTGCGCAGATGTATAAAGAAACGCAAGAACGCACAAAAAATAAAAATTCGCTGATTGTCAAAAATTCTGATATCTATCGGCAAATTGTTAAAATAGCCGGTTTTTCAGTCAAAGATGAAGCGGCAGTTATGAATATTAAACAAAAAATACGGAGGCGATAATGCGTGAAGAAATCTTAAAGGCTGTTGCCCAGCCGCCAAAATTTTTGTTTGCACCAATGGTCCCGGCTATCATAAACTTAGGTATCCAGTTCCCGATGCTTTTTATGGGGATTGGTGTCGCCGATGTTAACCCTTTGTTTTTTATTACAAGCATTATCGGAGCGCACGCCGCTTTGGTTGTGGCCGGCATAAAAGAGCCGCATTTGTCTACTATGATGCAGGCGTATGGCCGCAGCAACAAAATAAGCCAAAATTTATATGCAGTACAAGGAAATAAATTTGAGCCATGAATAACTATGATTTTATGAGTATATTTGTTGAGGGTCTGAGCAATGTTCAGATTGTGGTGGCATTGATTGGTATAGCCTCAGCGGCGTCATTTGCGGTGTTGCTTTCTACACGCTTCGGACGTTTTGTTTTGCCGCAGCCTCGCGAGTCCCGTGTTTCTGATTTTTTGCCGTTTGCCAAGTTGATGTCCGATGGTGTGACAATTCAATGCAGCAACAATTCATATGCCCGTGTTTTCAGAGTTGAAGGTGTGGATTTGGCATCAGCCACAGGTGAAAAAGTATATTCTATGATGGAAGCGCGCAAGTCATGGATTGATGATATGTCAAATATGCAGATTGTCTGCCGTGTTATTACCATTCGCGAAAGAATTTCACTTGAAAAAGAAAAAAGAGATTTTAATAACAAGCTGTTGGATACTATTTCTCAGCTGTGGTTCGATAATATGAATCGCGTATATAGCAATAAACACTATATAATAATGTCGGTTATAGACCGTAAAGACGCCTTGAAAGATTTGAATTACGCTTCTCAAAGCTTGCTTTCTACTTTGGGCGAATATGGCGTAAGTCCGATGTATGAAACTCCGGAGAGTAAAGCAACGGATAGTCCGTTTTATGTTTTTTCGCGTATATGCAGTCCGATTTCCAAGCCTGAGCCTAAAGTGCGTGACACCGAGGGCGCCAGATTATGCGAAATGCTTACCGCAGACCATATTCATTTTACCAAAGAAGAAGGAATAATCAAATTTTTCTCAGGCGAAAAAGAATTATATGAAATTGCGATGGGAATAAGAGTGAGCGGCGAGGCAATGGACGAAAGCATGATTTATTCGCTCAACGCCATAGACTGCGAACTTGTTATTCTTCACAATATCCGCCCGCTGTTTCGCTCGGAAGGACGTCTGCTTTTAGTACAACAGCAGCGCATGGCGAGAGTCACCAGTTTTTCTGAGGGAGTGGCAGAACAATATAGCCAAGCTTTGGCCGCCATTGATGATAGTGATAACAATTACCAATCCTTATGTGAATATGCCATGACTATTATAGTAAAAGGCGGAAGCAAGGAAGAAATTGAATTTGGTGAATCAGAAGTTCAAAGAATTTGCCGTGCTTTCGGTGTGACGCCGGTACGCGAAGGGTGGGTAAACCAAGCGGTATTTTTCACCCAGTTTCCTACATATGACACATATCCGAGAACCTATCGCTATTTGTCAAGGGTGATTGCAATGGCCGTAACTATGGACCACCCTGCCGAGGGTTTTGGCAAAAGCGACTGGGGACAGGGGGCAATTACGGTATTCCGTACTATGTCCGGTTCGGCGTATCGTTTCCAATTCCATGTATCAAGTGAAGAATCAGCGGTGGCTCACTGTTGTATTATCGGTCCTACCGGTCAAGGTAAAACAACTTTATTGACGTTTTTAGCCGGTCAGGCTATGCGGCATGGCGATTTGCGGGTATTCTTCTTTGACCGTCACTTAGGTGCGCAAATTTTCACCCGCGCAGTAAAAGGCGCCTATGTAGGTTTTGACGGCGACGAGAAAAATGTGTCATTAAATCCGTTTGATTGTGCCAATACACCGGAAAACCGCTCATTTTTACGCCGTTGGCTGAAGTCGATTACTATGGTTGACGACGCGTTGGCAGAACGTGAAGTCGCTCGCGCCATCACTACTGCGTTTGAATATTTGCGTCCAGAAGAACGTTTGCTGAAAAATTTGTATAAAAGCTGCTTTTCACCGACCGGTAATATGCGCCGTGAGCTGTTCCGCTGGGTGAACCCTGACCAATACGGAGCAATTTTTAATGGTCAGGATGATAGTTTGGATTTGAAAAGCCGACGTTTTATGGCCTTTGACTTTACTCATATTTTTGAAGATGAAAATCTGGCGCCTGCGGTAATCAGCTATATTATGCATCGTATTCAATCAGAAACCGGCGAAACCGGCGTTCCGTCATTGATTATGATAGATGAAACGGCGCCAATGCTCAAACACCCTATGTTCCGCGATTACTTTATCATCGGTTTGCAAGAAGGACGTAAAAAACGTCAGGCATATCTTTGCGCATTTCAACAGCCGAATATTGTTGACAAACTGGGGGTAGGCGAAGTAATCCGCGGTCAATGTCAAACAGTAATATTTTTCAGAAATCCGCAAGCTCAAATGGAGGACTACGCAAACTGGAATTTAACTCAAAGCGAATTGGATTTTATTTTCGGTAAAAGCTACCGCGATTTCCCTTACGCGATTTTATTATCACGCCCCGTAACCGGAGAGTCCGTGATTTTGGATGTTAATTTGGGTGGACTCGGTAAGTATTTACGAATTTATAACTCCGGTCGAAAAAATGTGTTGCTGGTACAGCAACTCATAAAAGAGTACGGAGAAGACGGATTTGTTACAAAATATTTAAATATTGCCTAGATTTTTGAAAAAGTCTTTCTTTTTACAAAAAAATAAGGTACAATTTTAAAACAAATATTAAGGATTAGAGGAGGCTGTTATGAATGCAAATACAATAAAAATATGGGCGGGATGCCTGATTGGTTTGTGTCTGACTTTTTCCAGTCATAACAGTATGGCTTTTCCGTTGCCGACAATGGATATGGGGCGCTTGGCGCAGTCGGCAAAAACCGTAAAATTGCAAATAGACGATATTAAAGCAGAAATTGAAAGTAATATGCATATTATCAAACAAATTCAAAACGGCGGTTACGCTGCCGCAGCTAAAGAGTTGTTTGGTAAAGTGCAGAATGGGGAATATGACCGCTATGGCTCTATGGTGAAAAATCTTGGGGCAACTTTGGGCGATGCAGCATTAGAAGCTCAGGCTACGGCGGCTAAAGATGAAAAACGTAAAGAATTAAATAAAAAATTGGCAGACCGAGAAGCGGCTCGCAAGCTTGAAGAACAAAAGAAAGCTGAAGCAAAGGCTGCCGAAAAACAAGCCGAAAACGTTAAAACTGCTAAACAGAGCGCCTGGAATAAAGCGTTTAATTGGGTAAAAAAATATGGCGTAAATGCTACGGATGTTGTTTCTGGTACGGTTAGCGCGATTGAGGAAGGCGGAACATTGAAAGATATAGGTGAAAATATCTATGATAACGCCGGAGGAGCTGCAAAAGACATTGTTTCCGGTATGAGCGATGAACAGAAAAAACAAAAAGAAGCAGAAGAAAAAGCTAGAGAAGAATTCCAGAACGAACAGCTGGAAGACACTAAAAAGAAGCTGGATGAAATGGGCAAAAATTTCAATGACAATATTTTGAATGATTCTCTAAAACAACAAGGTTCAAAATCTGGTATTTTAAGCGGAATATAGGGGGCTGATATGAAAAATTTATTCTTACACACGTTTTTAACTGCGGCTCTCTTGACCGGAACATCGCTGAATAAACCGGTTTTGGCGCAGACTTTGTATTATGGCTCCGACTCCGGAAACGTAACCAACTTTGAGGATATTGCGGCGGAGGGAGATAAAACAACAGGTACAAGTTGGCCGGAAAATAAAAGTTCATCGTCTACGGTTTCAGACAGTTATGGAGAAACAAAAACTGTTATCACCACCGGCACAATAGATTCCGGAAAGGGTTTGTCCGGAATTATGACGGATAGCGGCACAACAAATTCCGGCAGCTCAGGTTCTGGAACAGCCGCCGGCTCAAGCGGAGGAAGCGGTTCTGGCAGCAGTTCAGGTTCAGAAAAGGCTAATTCAACAAAAGCCGAAGACGCAACAAAATACACGGGTGTGTTTAATGAGCGTCAGATTGTGCCTAACAGTATGGCCATATATTGCAAAACCAATGCTGAAGATATGGTTAAAGACAGTAAAAAACTATATGATTGCATCAATCTGATAGCTCAAAAAATCAATGATAAGGATACGGCGGTACGCGATGAAAACAGACTTCACTACGAAGAAATACGCTATGAAGAACTGAAAACTCTTATGTCTCAAGCTGTTGCTAAAGGCGCGTCTATTTCAAACTATGAAAAAATTCAAAATGAAATCGGAGACGCGTCCGGAAAAACTCAGACAGAACATGAAGATAATGTTGCTATAGCCAACACGCTTAGCACTTTAACCGATGTAATCAATACAATGCGTGATTTATATGCGGAACGCTTGAAAAATGAGGCTATTTCCGGCATAAGTTCAATCAGTCCGGGAGTTATTGCCAATATGGCAAAAAATACTGCGGAAAGTTCTGAAAGCGGAACTAAAGATGAAAGCTCGTCGGCAGGTTCTGGTGAAAGCAGCGGCAAAGGCACGCAAACAACGGATTCTACTGAGGTGAAAATTACCGAAACATCGCCGAAAACCTCAACCCCTGAATGGCTTGAAGGTAATAATTGTACGCGCCGTGTATGCTCCGGAGATGATAATTGCAATAATGAGACCATTCCTTGTCCTAATGGAACATATCCTGTGACAGGCACCGGATATTCTATGATTTGCTTTATGGGTAAATGTATAAAATATGACATAGATAATCTTTGCACCGATGAAAGTTTGAAAAAAATCAATAAAAAACTTGATTCGGCATCGGATGGCAAATGCGACTACGGCGATGGTAATGAAGTTACTTGCGAAGATGGTATTTATAGCAATGGCTATGCCTGCCTGAACGGAACCTGCAAGTCGTGCAAGGATGAGTTACAATAAAGTGATATCATAAGGAGAAAGGAAATGAGAATAAAAATAGCTATAGTCTGTAGCGCTGTTTTAGCCTTAGCTCCTTATGCGGTCAAGGCGGATTTGGACCCGACATCGCTTATTCAGGATAAGCTGCGCAACGGTTTTGAAGAAGCTAATAAGGTATTTAAAGAGTATACGGGGCAGGAGCTTGATTTACAGCAGCTTGTAAACAGCCGAGATAAATTGGGAGAGCTTAAAAAGCTTGGCAAAAATTTTGCGATTGATGCCGCCATGTCTTATGGTAGCAATATTAAAATCCGTTCTCTTAGCGTAAAAGGCATTGCCGGAGATATTAAAGGCAGTATCGGAACACCAGAACTGGCGCGGAAACTTGGAAAGAAAATGACGCAAAAAAGTATGGTCAGCGACGATGTTGTCAAAGCTCAGCAAAAACAAAAAATGATAAATGAACTCCAAGTTGAAAATGTGGCTACAATGTATGCAAAAGCATTGGTTTTGCGTCGTTCCATAATCAATGAGGGAAATAAGCTTGAAGAAGAAGAAAAAACAGAAATCACGGATTTGACACAAATAGAAGACGCTTATAAAGCCGTTTCCACGCGTGCCAATGGTCGCTGGAAAACAATTTTGGACGCGGCGGCCAACTATCAGGGACAGACTGCGGCAAGTTCTTTGCTTAATATAAGAGCGGATGCGGCAAAAGAGGAAGAAGAAAACGCTGCGGCTGCCGCCGAGAAAAAAGCCGAAGAAGATAAAAAAGCCGCTGAAAAAGCAGCTGAGTCTGGTATAACTGGCGGAATTTCAATTACGGATGCCTATAAAAAAGGTTCAGAAACCGTAAATAAAATAAAAGACGGTAATTATGGCGATGCTATCGGAGAAATCGGCGGCGTTGCCGGAGATTTAAACGTTAATAATGAAATTGCCGGCAATATAAAAAATATCGGAGATTCCTATAATAAGGGAAAACAGGCTGCGGAAGATGTGGCAAACGGTCAATATGGAAATGCGCTTGGAAATCTGGGAGAAGCAGCCGGCGGAGTAGGAATTGACGGAGATTTATCAGGAGGTTTGAAAAATGCCGGTAACGTTTATAATACGGGAAATAATCTGAAGAATGATGTTAATTCCGGTAATTTTAACGGAATTTTAGACGGAGTCGTTTCTACGGCTGATAGTGTTAACAAGCTTGGCGGTTATGACCAAGAAGCCTTAGCAGCGCAGGAAAAAGCTCAGAAAGAAGCCGCTGACAGAGCCGGAGCATCGGCAGCCGAAACAATGAACAACTTTAGCAACAGTCATAAAAATGATATTACAAATGATTTGATTAACAATTCACTTAAACAACAAGGACAAAACTTCTTGAACAGCGGTTCCTACTCAGGTGGAAACTCATCAGCTTCCGGAAGAAGCAAACAGTCTTGGAAGTTTGGCGGTGTGTCAAAATAAAGGAAAGGAAAAAATCATGAAACATATTTCAAAACATATCCTTGCCCTTTTGGCGGTTGGTTTAACCATTTACAGTCCGTCTGCGTACGCCATATCAAAATTGGACTTTTTTGCACAGCTGGAAAATTTAAATCAGCGGATACAGAAGACTGCCTCAAAATGGGAAGAAAAATATAACAAGACTATGGCTGATTTAGAGAAAAAAATAGAAAAAGCCGGTGGCAGCGAAGGACGAGCTATGTTTCATTCTTTGCGTAAGGAGATGGAGCAAAATTCTATAAATCTGTCCGAAGACATGGTAAAACAAGCAAAGTCCGGAGATTTTGATTTTTCTAAAAATCTGAAAAATATAACCGGAAAATATTCTAATATGAAGCTGGATTTGAATACGGCTAATTTGTTGTTGACCGACTACAAAAAATCTCTTGATGAAGAACGCGGACGCAAAGAAAAAGCTATAAATGATAAATTGCTTGTGCTGAAAGTTGAACTGCAGTCTGAAAATGTGCAGAAAGATGAAAAGCGGCGCTCTGAAATTGCGCAGCAAATTGCCTCTTTAGAAGAACAGAAAGCTGCTTTGGCGGCAGAAAAAATTGAACGCGATGATAAGGCTGCAGATTTGGAAGAAAATGTCAGAAAACAATCTGAGAAACTGGCTAAAATGAAAAAACAAATCTCAGAAGAAGAAATCCGCGGTTATTTGGACAAAGCCACACAATCTTTATTTGCGCCGACAGAGGAAAATGAAGAAGAAAAAGCCATTGAGGAAATGTATGGCGCTGATGTTAAATCATTTTTCTTAGGCAAATATGAATATACAAGCTCAGAAAATATTGCGCGGGTTAAAGGAAAACGTCAAAAAGAATATTACAGCGCGTTGCTTAATTTGATGAAAGTAATCACAAAGGGAGAAATCAAAGGCAAACAAATATCAGAAGCATCTGTGGATTATTTAAATAGAACCACCGGCGGTAATGCAGCTGGCGGTAAATCCGCAATAGCTCCGGATGGTATTTTCGGCGGTATGGCAATGAAAATTGGCGCTGATATCCAAAACGCCAAAGCTGCGGCAATATATATGGAATTGCTGATAGCCGAAATTCGCTTTAATACCATGACAGAAATCAATTTATGGAACGATAAATATAAACTTGAGGACTATAGTAAAGATTATACTAAGTTTAATTTGGATGATTATGTGGTTAAAAATAAAAGTTTATTGGACAATGCCAAAGATAAACTGAAAGATGCGGCATCCATCGGCATCAGCGGTTGGAAAGGTTTATAACATTGGGGAGCAAAACAATGAAAGAGATATGCAGATTATTGATTTTGAGCGGTGTTTTGTTTGTTAAACCCGTGCAGGCCTTTATTTTCCCCGACTACACGCCGCTGCTGCCGATTGCGCCGCAAATTTGTGCGCAATGCACTCCGGCAACAATTTCTACCGTAGTCAGCACGGTGGACCAGATGCGGGCTATGGAACAAAAACTGCATGGCGCAAATCTGCTGACATTAGCGCAGCAAAGTGCTAAATCATATGCTGTTGAATTGGGAAAAAGTAAATTTAATGCTCTGAAACAGAAGGTTACTCAACGCAAAAAAGTAATTTCAGCATCACGCGTCATTCAAGATAGTTCGCTGACAGTAGCAGGAGATATCAGCGATGAGGGTAAAGTTAAAGAAGCTTTTATCACTCTGTTTTTGCAATATCCGTCAAAAAACGGCAGCAAAAAGAAAGAATATGAAGAAAACGGTAAGCAGCTTTCAATGGATACCACATTGGAAATGTATATTACCGCTCGCGAACTCAATAAAGAGTTAACGACTATGATGGCGCAATTGGAAAATATTGAAAATTGTTTGGTTGCCGGAGAAAACTGTACAGATTTGGGTTTAGGCAACAAAGATTGCCAATCGGAGGATAAAGAAGATAAAGTTTGTATATGGAACAATGCGCTGGCTGCTGTTCGGATTTATGACAAAATTATGCGCTATAATGAATTTTTAACTGCAATGAATGCGCAATATAATGCTGTTCGCAGTATTGGCGGTACGGCAAAAATTAAAGAATATGTTGAAGATAAAAAAAGCAGTAAACAGAGCTTTTTAGAAAATAAATATCAGAACAATGGTATGGTTACAGCATATTCTTATAATACTGTAATGCTTGCCGGAGCTTCGGTTGACGACGAAGAAGGTTTTGATACATTAGACGATGCTGGTTTGAAATCTCCGGTTGCTGATAAAGAAAAAGAGTTTGACAGCTTGAAAGTGATTTCTGATGCTAAAGATGCGATGAATGAAGCTATTACAGCGCATAATTTTAAAAAATCTTTACCGCAATATCGCAATGTGTTTGAGTTGTATCACAGTTTGTCTGACTATCAAAAGAAAACCGAGTATAATGTTAATACGTCCATCAGATGCATAAATACTTATTTAAGTCACTATTATTTGTCGTCAGAAACTTCTTGGTTTGGTTCAAAATGCAGTCTCAGCGGTGGTGTTTATCAATGTCACTATTTGCCGGAAAAGGCTTTTTCCGACAAATCCGGAAGCATCGGCGATTATGATATAGCCTGTGATGATGACAAAAGTAAAAAATGCTATACAGTACAGCACAGCAAGGATATAAAAAATACTTCCGGTATCGGACAATGGTTAAATTCTTTAGCCGAGAATATCCGTAACAAAGCTGAGGAAAGCGGGGGTGACACCTATGAAAACGGCAATGACAGTATATATATGTCCGAGGATATAGATTTTTCAAATTCCGGAAACACATCTCTTTCATCGCTTAAAGCAAACGCTTCATCAGGATACGACAAAGACAATAAAGGAACCAATGTCAGAAGTCTTAAAAAACCTTCTATGGAAGAAGAAATGTATGCCCAAAACCGTGCCAACGCGCTGATGAACTGGACGCTAGGTAAAGAAACTTCTGAAATGGTGAATAAAGAATATATTACCGGAAGCAATACTTTTGGACAGACTAAGTCCGGAAACATTTTATGGAACGACCAGAAATATTTTTATGATGACTATATCAATGGTAAATATGAAAATATGGAGGCCTATATAGATAATACGACTTTTGTCGATTTACTGGCCGCCACGGCTAAGGAAATTAACGAAATATATCCATATAAGGCAATCCGCGATGCAACAGGCCGAGTTGTTAAAACTCCGGAACAGCAGAGAGAAGAAGCCGCAAAACAAATTGATAAATTTGTATCTTCTGCGGCAGCCGAACCGGATTCCAAAGATTTGGACGAGAAACTTGCTGCCGAAAAGACTGCATTGACTGCATTGACTAATGAATACTTGAATAAAGTTAAAAGTTTGCAGAGCCAAAAAGCTCCTATTTATAAGACAATGGATGACAACAGCACAAAGTTCAGCGCTATGCAGGATGAAATCAATAACGCCAAGTCAACGGTTGATGATGCTGATACAGAAATGCCTAAATCTGAAGATGCTATTAAAGAAGGTGAAAAGCTTGAACGCGGAGACGAAGTTTCTCCGCAGAGAAAAGGCTTCAACTCTAATATTTCAAAAAATAAAGAAAACAAAGAGAATGCCGATAAAAAATTGGAATCTATGAAACTGTCAGCCGACAGATTGCAAAAACAAATAGACGCGTCTCGGGCAAAACTGGAAGAAATTGATAAAAATATATATCAAGCCAAGTCTGACTATGTATTGGCTTATAATGATGCTCAAGGAGCGTCGCGTCAGGCTATTAACGAAGCAGCTAAAGCTTATGAGGATGCTCGCAAGGATTATGTCAGCAAAATCAGTAAAGCCGCATCAAAAGTCAAAGTGTTGGGAATTGCCGATGCGTTGCTGACAGCGGCAAAAGCCAAAGCTAAATCAGAAATAGAAACTGCGCATGAAAAAGTATTGGCTTTGGGCGACAAGCTGTATCTGGAATCCGGCGCCAACGACGTTGCGAAAATACATAAAGAATTGCTGGAAAAATTACAAAATTTGCAATTAAGTCCGCAAACCGGCGAATATGGTGAATATATTGAAAAATATAATGAAATGTTTGCACCGCTTGTAAAAGGCAAGCTGAGCGAAGATAGTGATTATTTTTGGGGAATTGTTGAGCGTGAGCGTGATTTTTATGTTCCTAAGTCTCCGCTTAATTTCAGCTCAGCTCCGCTGCGAGAGGTTTTCCACTTTGATTTGGATGATTATGATGTTGTTATAAAATATTTTAAGAATGGTTCAGACATAACTCCTGAAAATAACGAGGATGTGACGCTTGTCGGTAACAGTTTGCTGTTGAGCGGCTTGGAACTTCCGGAAATTTGGAAACAGTTGCTGTCCTATCGTCCTTATGTTGAAAGAGATATAGATTTTGACAAGTTGTTTCATCCAGAAGGCGTAAACAATGCCGAAGTTTTGGCCGGCTCCGGAATATATCCATGTTCAATGAACGGAAAAATTGTGACGGCTACTGCCGATGGTTATGCCGCGGCAACAGGTAATGGGTATAAATGTATACATCTGGTTGGCGGAAAAGATAAGGAAGCCGGTGCCTCTATTTCCATTAGCGGAAAGGTTAATACCGGTAATTGGAAAAAAGCTAGTGAATTGGGACAGATTTTAGATTATGTTGTTACTGTTAAAATGGTCGGGCCATTCAAAATTGAAGCGGTTGGACATTTGAGCTTTAATAACGCATTACTCAAAGCCGTAAGCAGAATAAAAAAATCGGATAAATTAGATGAATCTGAAAGCGCAAGCCGCGATTATTATTTGTATTCACGCTTTTTGTTTGACCGTAATCAGTTTGGCGATTATCTGGATATGGTTGAGATAAATGCCGATGCTGCAAAAGCGGTGGCTTTGCAAAAAACACAGGTTGACGAGTTGCGGGCGCAATTGAAAGATATTCTGAATAAAATCGGTTATGACATTAGTGACGATTTTGATTTGAGCAACGACAGCGACTACAAAAAGGTTTCCGATACTCTAAAAACGTATAAAACCGCATATTTGCGCCGGTTGACTGATTTGCTGCAAACTATAAATGGCGAAACGGCATTGATTAAGACAAACAAAGAGAAATTACAGCATGCCAAACAGGTTATGGAAAAGGATAGCGATGAGATGGTTTCCATTTCAGGCGAGGAAGATTTGGATGAATTGACCGAAAAAATCAAAACAGCCAAAGCAGACCAGTCGCTGACAGATGTTTATGAAAAAGAGGGCGGAAATAGTATGCAAAAGCAGCTGAAACAGCTGCGTCCGCCATATTGTGCCGCCTATCCGTATTAGCGAAAAAAATTGTTGGAATTGTGGTAAGGAGAATAAAAATTGGAACTAAACAACGGTATACAGCCTAAGTTGCTGACAGATAACAACGTACAGCCGAATGACGTCAAGTTGCAATATATTACCGATGATAAAATCAATAATAATTCCATGAAAGAAATTTATTTCCGCTGGTTGTCGCGGTTGGTTGTTTTGTGCGCCGTGCTGTCTTTGGGACTATTTTTGTGCGCTTCGTTGGTGATATTTAGGTTGGCGCCGGAAATTATCGTCGAGCCGCTGTTGATTATAAGTCAGAATGATTCTAAAACAATGGTGCGTTATGAACCTATAACACCCAAAATGCCGTCAATAAAGCAAATGACAGAATTATTTATTAAACAATATATCATTATGCGCAATACCGTTATAAATGATGAGCAGGAAATGCGGACACGCTGGGGACCGGGTGGAATTGTCGCATATTTGTCTTCGCCGAGGGTATATTATGAATTTGTGGGGCAGAATACTGAAAATATCAATCAAATGTTTGATAATGATTATTCGAGTGAGGTACGCATAGACAGCCTTAATAAAATAAGTGAAAACAGTCCGGCCTGGATTGTTAATTTTACCATTTATAATCTTTCACGTTCTCGCAGCGGCAAAAACGGCGCGCTGACCTTAAAAAAGACAAAAATGCGAGCATCCGTCACTCCGCGTTTTATTCCTGAGCGACGAGCTGTATTTGCGCGTTTAATCAATCCGCTTGGTTTTACGGTTATGAAATATAATCAGGATGAAATCAGAGAATAGTTTTTGTTTAAGTAATTTTAATCTTTTTATTTTAGTATAATAGCCGAGGGAGTATCTTTAGTTTGGCCTTAAATGGCTATAGGCTTGGGATATCCTATGGTGTAGCCGATTCTATGCCATATAAGTAACAAATAGTAAAAGAGGCTGAAATGTCTAAAAAAATTTTAGTTGTTTTAGGATTGTTGCTGATTTTGTCAGCTTGCAGTCTGTTTGGCTCATATTATGAACCGGAAGCCGTTGGTCCCGGTAAAGATATAAATGAGCTAAAGTTGTCTCCATGTGCGTGTATGCAGGTGGAAATCATTAAAAATGTGCCTGATTGGTTTATGGAAACAATTTAACAGGGTATAATGAAATGCCAAATCAGCTTGGAGCAAATAACACACAACAAAGGCTGCTGCAGTCCGGTACACAGTCCAGAGCCGGAATGCGTACCGGTGTTCGCCGCATAAATCGCAATGAAGACAGTTTGGTTGTCAACGCCAGTGAAAAAAGGTATTTATGGACGGCTCGTGCTTTTGCTGTGGTGACGGCTATAAGCTTGTGCTGCAATCTGATTTTGCTTTTGACAATTTCAAACATTTTGCCGATGTATCGGGTTGAGCCATATTTATTGACTTTAAGCAGCAAAGAAGAACAAGTATATCGTATTGTTCCATATACCAGAGATATGGATTCGCAAAAATCTATTACCGAAACTTTTGTGCGTGAATATATTTTATTGCGCACAACTTTGCTGTCAGATACGGAAGAAATGGAATCTCGTTGGCAAAATGGCGGCGATTTACAAGAAATGTCTTCATCAATTGTGTATCAGGATTTTTTGAAAAACACCGGTCGCAAGCTGATGCAACGTATGAAACAAGATGGTCTGACCAGCTCCGTGAAAATTTTGACGGTAAATGAAATTGAAGACAGAACATGGCAGGTTGAATATAGTGTTGACTATTATTTGCCGTCGTCATATAAACCGAAAACCATTCGCTACAGAGCTAGTTTAAAAATCCAATATCAGCCGCGGCGTGTTCAATATAAAGAGCGCTTAAAAAATCCGGTTGGATTTAAGGTGATTTCATATGGTACAAAGCAACTAAAAGATTAACCCCATTTAAGGAAAAAAAAATGAAGAATTTAGCTAAATGGACAGTTTTAATAAGTTTATTATTCAGCGTAAAAGCGTTTGCGGCAGATTTGTTGGAAAATACAGATTCGCTTGACCAATACGCCGACCAATCGCAAGGGAATTATCAGCCGATGAATCTGAACTATGCCGGTTTTAACTCTATCGGCATGATTCAAAGCGCATGGCAGGACCCATTGCAGAATTTGGGCGAAGGGCAAACAAAGCCGGCGTATTCAAAATATTACTGGACGCCTGATTTGGTGCTGCCTATTCGTGTTCGCGAGGGTATGATTACGTTGGTAAACTTTCCTGAATGGGAATTGATTGAAAGTATAGCCTTTGGTGATACGGGGTCTTTTGACGGACGTATTTCCGGTCCTAATACGGTTATGCTGTTTCCGCAGAGCGGAAGCCAAGTCGGAGTGGACAGCAACGTTGTCATCAACGGCCGTTCCGGCAATAAATATGTGTTTTATATCAAAAGCGAGGCAGTCAATACCGAGCGTTTGACCAACTCTATAATTGACATCGATGTAGTCGGAGGAAACGGCTCATCGGGAGGCAGTCCCAGTAGCAGTTCAGGGATATTAGGCGGCGGTTCTTCATCGGCATCGGCTTTTAGAGACGGAAAAACAGCAGATGCTACGTATACCAGACGTTTTTTGAAAGAAGATTGGCTTAAAAGTCTGCCTATTGACCCGACAAAGTTTAGATTTGATATAGAAATCTATGTACCGAATCCGGATGATGTTGTTATTGCTCCTGAGCGTGTTTGGAGAGATGATATTTTCACTTATATAGACTTGGGTGAAAAAGCTTTGAACATGACGCAGCGTCCGATTGTCACCTTAATTGTCGAGCGTGTTGAAACTCCTATTGGTTTTAGAACAAAAGGTCCTAATAATCGTTTGATTATTGTTGAGGGTGTGGGCGATATGGTAATGCGAAGCGGTAAAAGAATGGTATGCTTAAAGTTGCGCCGTTCTGATGAAGAAGGTTTGCAATATGTCAGCTATGCCGATGACCAAAATGATTGGGAGGTGGCTCCAAAAATCCCAAACGGCAAAACTATGGGCGGTAATTCTTCTGCCGGCGTGGGAAATGCCGGACAGTCAGGAGGCGTAAATTCTGAGAACGGCACGGGCGGAGCGTATAGTGGTGCAAATGCCGGTGTTTCCGGTGGAAATGTTTCGGCAGGCGGCATGAATGGGATGATATCGGTTCCTAATTATGCTAATATGCCGGATGGGGCCTCCGGTTCTGCCGGTGCATCAGGTGCAGTAGCCGGTTCAGGGAGCGGAATAATGTCCGGCTCTGAATGTCTGCCGACAATGGTAAATTGCGGAGGAATAAACGGAGGTAGTAATCCATATTCTAAATATAAATATGGCACAGGTTTTGCCGGCCAAAAAGGAGAAAACCTTTCAATAGAATTGGGAACGGATTCAGATGTTAACAATTTGGAAAATCTTTGGAAAGATTTGTCCGGCCGCTATTCGTCTTTGCTTGGCGGATATGAGCCGTTTTATTCGGTGGATGCTCCGGCAGACGGGCAGGGTAAGGAATTGTTCCATTTAAGGGTCGGTCCGGTAAAAAGTTTAGAGAGCGGGGATACTGTTTGCAGTCAATTGGGGCGAAGCGGTGTTTTTTGCAGCGTTGTAAGAGTTCAGTAAAGCAGAAAAAATGGCAAAAGAAGTATTGACACATTCGGACAGATATGTTCGCAAAACAAACAGGATTATTTTGATTGTAGGCATTATAACCCTGTTGGTGTTTTTGTTTGGATTGATGCTGTTGACGACCGATGTTCCGGAAGAAGAACAGCACTATGAAGTTGAAGACACAATTGATGCTGAAACTGATTTGGGAATGGGAAACAATACTTCCAATAATGAAGCCGAAATAGAGTTTGATGACGCAGAAGAAATGGAGCGTCCGATTACTCTTACGCCAAATCCAATCAATATGGGGCAAGTTGTTTTAGGCAACGATGCAACCAATGTTTTAACGATTGGAACTAATGGCAAGGGAGCAATCCGTATTATTTCCGTCGATTTGGAAGATGCTGCTTTTGAGGGTTTTAAATTTGAGAATAATTGTAACGACAAAGAGCTGCGCGGAAAAATTACCTGCACAGTAACAATGCAATGGCAGCCTACAGTAGCGGCTAATGTTCAGAACAATTTCAAAATTACATGGCGTGAAACAAATGTTTCTGACAGCAATGCCAAACATGATGAAGTTCCGGTATATGGTAATTCAATTCGTAAAGAAGATTGCAATTTCTGTGACACTCCCGGCGGTGTGGGCGGCGGAGTTTCGTCTGTGCAAAGCGATTTACAAACGTCCGGACAGGTAAAATATGCGGTTGGACCTGATGGTAAAATAATAGGCGTCATCGGAGAAGACGGAATTGTTCGGGATTCTGGCGGCAATGAAATAGGTCGTGTGAATGCCGATGGTATGGTCGTTGATAAAGACGGCAATATTATAGGTGTTGCATCTACGGGCAAGCTTGTTATCGATTCCAATGGAAATGTTTCAGGTTATGTCGATGCATCGGGAACAGCTCATGATGCAGACGGCAAAGTTATCGGCACCATGCTTTCTGACGGCACAATCGTCGGCGACAGCGGAAAGGTTGTCGGAAAAGCAGTCAGCACAGGCTATGTTTATGACAGTAACGGCAATATAATCGGACGAGTCTTGGAGGATGGCTCGGTTGTTGATTTAGATGGCAATGTTATTGGCCGAGTTGATGAAAACGGCAATGTTGTCGATAAAAACGGCAATATTATCGGTAATGTTGCTAAATCAGGTGAAGTTGCTTTAGATGAAAATGGCAACCGTCTGGGTATTGTTATGCCAAACGGCGAGGTTGTTAATGAAAATGGAGATGTTGTAGGTTATGTTGATGAAAATGGCAATATTTTTCAGAAGCAGAAAGTAGGCACTCGCGGTTCAACCGCCCAAATTGTTAAGGACCTGACCGGAAATGTTATGGGATATGTAGATGAAAAAGGTCAGATTCGTGATTTTGAAGGAAATATCGTTGGTAAAGTCGATAAAAACGGCAATGTTGTGAATGCTGAAGGCAATATAACCGGAAAAGTCAGCGATGAGTGGCATGACCTTGCTCTTGATGAAAATAAAAATGTTATTGGTTTTATTGATGAGGATGGCGTTGTTCGCAACAATGGAGATGTGGTCGGTTATATTGATGAAAACGGTAATGTAATCGGCGACCGCATGCTTACGGAAACAATCGGAAAAGCTGGTGCGGAAAGAAAATTGGCATACGACTCAGCAGGCAATGTGATGGGGTATGTTGCTGATGACGGAAATGTTGTCGATTTTAACGGTAATACCGTCGGCAAAATGGATAAGAACGGTAAAGTGACCGATTTGGCTGGTAATATAGTCGGAAAAGTAGGTACAACTCAGCGTTTGGCATACAATAGCGACGGCAATGTTATCGGTTATGTTGACGAGAATGGAACAGTTAATGATTTTAATGGTAATATCATCGGAAAAAACGATTCAAATGGTAATGTTATTGATACAAACGGGAATATCATCGGTCAAATCGGTAAAACTCAGCGTTTGGCCGTAGATAAAAACGGTAATGTGATAGGAAAAATAACTCAAAACGGCAATGTTGTTGATTTTAATGGAAAAATAATCGGCAAAGCCGATAAAAACGGTAGTATTATCCAAACAAGCGGAGAAATTATCGGCAAGACCGGTAAAAAACAACAATTGGCACAAGATGTCGAGGGCAATACAATCGGTTATATAGATGACAACGGAGATGTTGTTGATTTTAATGGAAAAGTTATCGGAAAAGCCGATGACGAAGGCAATATTATAAATTCATCCGGTGAAGTTATCGGTAAATCGGGAGAAGTTCGGCAGTTAGCCTATGATAAAGACGGCAACGCTGTAGGTTACTCCGATGAAAATGGTATTATCAGAGATGCAAAAGGAGAGGTCATCGGTCTAACTGATGAAAACGGCAATATAACAGCGTCTGATGGTCAAATTATCGGAAAAGCCGGTGAAAAACGTCAGCTGGCGTATAATGAAAACGGAAATACAATAGGTTATGTGGAAGATGATGGCTCAGTCTATAATTTAGAAGGACAAGAAATCGGCAGAATGGACGAAAGTGGGCATATAGTCGATGTCAATGGCAATGTTGTCGGTCAGGTTGGAGAAGAAAATAGCTTGGCTCGTGATGAAAATGGCAATATTATAGGCTATGTTGAAGATGGCAAGGTTCGCGATTTGAGTGGTAATGAAATCGGCTCATTGGATGATAGCGGCAATGTTTTGGATTTGGACGGCAACCTTATCGGACAGGTCGGAACAACTCAGCGTTTGGCTCAGGATGAAGACGGAAATGTCATCGGTTATATAGATTCAAATGACACGGTTCACGATACGACAGGGAATATTATTGGTCGTGTTGATAAAAACGGCAATGTTTTGCAAACTGTCAAGGATACGGCGGAACATCCTTTTGTCGGTACTAAGGGCGAAAATATGCAATTGGCGCTGGATAAAAACGGCAAGGTCATGGGATACATTGATAAAAACAATCAGGTTGTTGATTTTAACGGCGAAACACTCGGTAAATATGACGATAACGGCAATATCATTGATGAAAGCGGAAATATCATAGGTTCTGCCGGAGAAACCGCTAGTTTAGCGCTGGATAAAAACGGCAATGTCATGGGATGGGTGAATAAAAAGAATATTGCTTTTGACAAAGGCGGTAAAATCATCGGTGTAATTGACCGTGACAATAATATTCGCGTATTCGGAGCTAAAAAAGTCGGTTCGTTGTTGGATAAACAGCTGATACCTATTACTCCATCCGGCAAGGTGCTTGGAGAAATAAATAATCGCGGTGATGTTATAAGCCAGAATAAAATCGTGGGCAAAGTACGTCCTGACGGATTGATAACAGACAAAAGCGGTGCCAAGATTTTGGCGCGCGGCATACATTCCGGATATATTGCCGGCTGGGGTTGCAATTATGAAAATAAATTAGATAAAGATGGAGTTATTCGTAAAGACGGAACAGAAACCGGACTTAGAATAGTTGCAGACGGAACGGTTTGGTCAGAAGATGATAAATTTGTCGGTAAAATTATAGAAACCGGTAGTGTTTATGACGATGAATGCAATTATATAGGAGAAGCTAACGCCGACGGTTATGTCAGAGATAGTTATAACAAAGAAGTAGGCTGCATCAATCCGGACGGTTCTGTTTTGTCATTAGAAAAACCGCAAATTAAGGGGCATATAGTTCATAGGCGTTCTGTAATGTCATTAAATTGGCAGTATATGGGGGTTTTGGAAAAAAACGGGACATTGCGCAATCAGCATAATGAAGTAATAGGCTGTGTTAATCACAATGGAGAAGTATATGACAAAGACATGGGGTATTTGGGAAAAATCTCAGATGCTCGTTATGCCTATGATTTTAATGGCAAGTTGCTTGGTGTGTTTGATAAAAATGGTAAAATCTCCATTCAGGGATTTAGCGGCGTCAGACCATTTTTGCAAAATCTGTTGGCTGGGCGCAATAACAAAGTTGTTGGTTTTGCCGCACCAGAAGTCAATATTTTGATAGATGCAGAAGGCAATATACTAGGACACCTTTTCCCGGATGGCAATGTGTATAACAAATCAGGAGAGATTATTGACCGAGTTAAAGGAGATGGTTTGGGTATTTATGGCGGAACACCTGCTATGTTCCTAAAAACAGGCTATGTCGTTGATGTGGACGGTCAGATTCTGGGTTATGTAAATTATGATATGGATATTGTGGATATTAAAGGAAGCATTGTCGGCAGAACAGATGCAAAAGGACGTTTTTTTGATGAAACGGGGCGGCAATTGGGAGGAATTGTGCGTCAGGGCGGTGTTCGAGGATATAATGGCAGCTATTTAGGATATGTTAACGCCGTGGGCGAAGTTGTTGAGCTGGATGAAAAAAGTGAAGATGCCGATGGTAATCAATACCAACGCGGAGATATAACCGGTAATGTCGTTCCGGATGGTCATGTTGTAAAAGACGGACGTGTAATCGGCGAAGTTTTGCCTGAAACGATTATGGTGGATTTGTTCGGCAATTATGTCGGATATTCTGATGCATTTGGCATTGTTTTAGGTTCGGATAACAAGGGAATTGCTGCTTTGTTGCCGGGAGGCGTCACCGGAAACAATATTTCGGCTCGACCTAAGGGATTTGTTATTGATTTTGGCGGTAATCTGATTGGCTGGGTTATGCCAGACGGGCGGTTTGTTAACATGCAAAAAAATATCGGCGGATATGTTATGGCCGATGGTAAAGTAGTCAGCTACGAAGGCAAAATGTTGGGAGAAGTAGTAAGCGGAGATATTGTCATCGGCAATGATGACAAGGTGAAGGGTTTTGTCGGTTTTGACGGCAAAGTATATCATAAAGGCAGTACAATAGGTAAATTATTGACAGATGGTTTGGCGGCTGATAATCAAAACAACATTTTGGGGCATGTCTATAACATCGGTAATACCGTACTGTCCAACAATGGAGACTATATCGGGCGATTAGCGGCAAACGGAAAAGTTATAGAAGATAAAAACAAAGAAATCGGCTATATGAAAAGTAATGGCTCGTTTATTGATGCTGATAAAAACGTGTCAGGCTATCTGCTGCCTGAAGTGGCAAAAAATCGGAGGAACTAATGACTGCGGCGTTAATTAAAAATCTGAAAGTAGTTATCCTTGTGCTGTTGGCTTTTGGCTTACGGGTATCGGCTGCGCGTGCTGCAGAAATTACAGCCGTTGATTTTAACGGCAATATAATAGGGCAGGTTATATCAACCGGTATGGTAATTAACGGCGATGGAGAAAACATCGGTTATATTACCGCGGACAGTCTTATTGTTGATAATAATAATGAAGTTATCGGCGGAGTTGTGCCTCAGGGGGTTGCAATTGGCAACGATAATCGGCCGCTTGGAAAAATTAACAGTGATGGCGTTGTCAGAAGTATGACAGGTAAGCCGCTGGGAAAAGCTTTGCCTAATGGTTTAGTTGTAGACGGCGGATATAATATAATCGGTTCAGTTTTGTTTCCGGGACTTATTTATTCGGCGGAAGGAAACACAATAGGTCGGTTGACCGGCGCCGGAACATACACAAATTTAGACGGAACTGAAATCGGTTTTGTGTCGGCAAACGGATATGCCTATAAACAAAATGCCGGAGAATATGTTTTGGATGGCCGCCTTATGTCATCAAAAATGGTGGTTTCGCTGAATGGTGATTTTATCGGCAGTATCGCTCCATCCGGTAAAGTGATAGATTTTGAGGGAAAAGAAATCGGTTATGTGCATGCTAACGAATATGTCTATTCAGCTGACAAGGGAATTATCGGCCGCGTTGTTCGTACAGGATATGCTTTTGATTTAGCCGGACGTTATATGGGGGTTATAACCTATAACGGTATTGTTATGGCTGGCAATACCGAAGTCGGGCGTTATCGCGCTGACGGCAATATTGTCAATAAAGACAATAAGGTAATAGGTTTTTCTGTTTCTCTTTCGGCTACGGCGAATGATTTGCACGGAAACTATATCGGGCGTGTTTTACCTAAAGGCTTGGTTGTGAAAGATAATTCTGTAATCGGCCGTGTTGGCGCCAAAGGCTATGTTTATGATTTAGAAAACAGAAAAATAGGACAGCTGACAGAAACCGGACCGGTTTTCAGCGCCTCAGGCCGGTTAAACGGACAAAGTATGAGCAACGGCGCGTATATTTCTCTTAAAGGCAGCACTCAAGGACGCATGCAAGGCGTTATAGCGTTTGACAGCAACGGACGGTTGGCAGGCGGAATTGTTAAAAATATGATTGCGTTTAATGGTTCAAATAAGGTTTTGGGCGCGGTAGAAGCGGATGGCTCAATTTTTGACGGTTCTGGAAAATATAAGATTTCACCATTTGGTTATGTGTTTACGGCTGATAACAAACTTAGCGGAAGTAGCATGAATCTGCATCCAGTGTATGGTTTGGAGGGGCAAGTTTATTCGTATATCACGCCAAACGGCGACCTATATCGGTCAATGACGGATGTCAAATTAAATATGAACGGAATTTTATTGGGTAAAAATGGTTATGTGGCCTCCATGCTGAATCCTTTGTACGCCTTGAGCTTTAAAGGGCAGAAATTGGGGAATATGACAGAAAACAACATTATTCTGGATGAAAAAGGAGCTGTTGCTTATAAAGTCGTTCCCGAAAATTATGTCGTTGAATCAATTGGCGGAATAGCTCAAAATGTGATGCCTTTGCGCGGTTATGCCGGTGAAAATCATGTTGTGATAGGTGTTGGCGGAGATTTGCTGGGTTATGCGGATTCGGAAGGTTCTGTTTTTGACCTTTCCGGAAATATCTATGGCAAAGCGCTCTATGGAAACTATGTAGGCGACAGCAATAACGCTGTGACAGGTAAAGTTATGCCGTTTTCTGTTGTTTATAACGATAAATGCGCGGCAGTCGGTATATTGAATGGCAGCGGAGAAATAGTCAACAACCGCGAAGTGACAATCGGCAAGCTTTTGCCCAACGGACAGGCTGTTTCGGATGTCGGAACATATATCGGTTTTACGGTTTTAGGGAATGGACTTGTTGATTTTGATGGCAATTATGTCGGTGTTGTCAATGCCGGTTCCGGTATGTCATATTCTGGTAAGAATTTGGGCTGTGTAAACCGAAAGGGTATTATTTTTGATGCTGATAATGAATGGAAATATGGTGTTATCCGGCCAAATCCTGTAATAGATTTTGAAAATAATATTATAGGTCAGATTTTGGCGAATGGTTCAATCGCCGACAACAATAATCAGATTCTGGGGTCTATTCAGCCAAACGGCAATGCTATTTCAAAATCTAAAAAGTCAATCGGTAGCTCTATGCGTTATAAGGTGGCATTTAAAAATGATAACACATTTTTGGGGATGGTGCAAAATTCCGGACAAATTGTGAATGCGGCCGGAACAACTGTCGGACAGATAAATTTTGATGGAAGCGTTCAGCATGAAGGAGAACAAATAGGTTATGCGCTGTATGACTGGTACGTTTATAACAATGACTTTGTTGTTTATGGCTACATAATGCGTGACGGAACGGTTCTAAATACTTCCGGCAGCCGTCTGGGAAAAATAGATAAAGGCTTTGTTGTAGATAAAAATGGGCAGCCGGTGGCGCGAGGCAATCGTGATTATACTGTTCGCGATGTTAGCAATAACGCTATTGGTGAATTGCAAATAGATGGCAATGTTCTTGATTATAAAAATCAAAACGTCGGCTATTTGTCAGATAACGGCACAATCCGCAATGTGAGCGGAGATGAAATAGCAAAGGCTTATCCGTTGCAATATTATCAAATCACAGAAGCCAAAACTGACACAAACAATCGACGTGATTGGGCTGATTATAAAAAAGTACAGATTCAAAATGAAAAACCGCTTTCGGAAGATGTTTCAGAATCAACGGATAACAGCAGCTCAGGCGGTTTTAATCGGCGAGTAATCGGTATTGCCCTCAATCCTGACGGAGATATTTTAGGCAGTATTTATGATGATAATAAGGTTTATGACGATAATGGTGCTCAGGTCGGTTTCAGAACGCCGGATGGTATGATTGTCGATATGAAATATAATCCTATCGGTGTAGAAGAAGTAAAAAATGCTTCCGCCAAAAATATGTTTGTTCCGGCCGGAACTTTTGGCAGCGGCAATGCTTATGGCATCGGTAATAAACCAAGCGCTTTAGGACCGGGCGGAGGCTATGGCGCAGGCGAGCGTTATGACCCCGTAAAAGCCAACGCATTGGCGCAATTGCAAAATGTTCGCCGCAGCGGTATAAAATTTGGAAAGAAAAATTCCTCAATTACTCCGTCATCTTTTACCGGATATGAGGAATATGGCTGGAAGGGCAAAGCCAATATCTCTACATGGAGAGTTGATATGAGCTATATGATTTTGCAAGACAAGCCTATTCCGGCAGTATTATCTCGTTCAGTATATGCTTCCGACGGTTTGGGAGACGGCGTTCCGGTTACGGCGATAGTAGAGCGTAATATATATTCAGAGGAAGGGCGCAACATTATTATTCCGGCCGGCTCCCGTGTTATTGGCAGTATGGGAGGCAGCAGCGGTACAACTTCTACCGGAGGCAACAGCGGCGGCGCGGTCAAAATCGGTATAAGCTGGACGCGGTTGATTCGTCCTGATGGTTCGCAATTCAAACTCGGAGGAGCAGTTACCGCCGATGCTCAAGGCCGTGCTGGTGCAATCGGTTATCTTGATGAACAGTTGCTTAAAAAATATTCGGCTCCGATGCTGATGACTGCTATGGAAAGTGCTACCTCGTATATGATGGCGTCAGGAGACGGAAGCAGTACATCAGAGAATGGTACGACAAACACATCGTCAAAAAGTCAAGCAGCAGAAGATGCGCGTCAAAACTTTTTAAGTCAAATGCAGCAGATTTTTGATGATATTGTTCAATCAAAAGCCAACATCAAAGCTGTAACATACATTCCGGCCGGAACCAGAATCATCATTTTCCCTAATGAAGATTTGTGGTTGCGGACAGAAGAAGACGACAATCGTGAAAAAGGTGAAAAAAGCAATGCCGGCAGCAGCGGCAGCGATGCGAATAAAGGTCTGACAACAAATCCGGATAACTTTATGGGCAACGACAGCAGCGGCGGAAACTCATATTATACCAATGAATACGAGGAAGATATTCGCCCGACAGGCGGCAATCGAAACGCGGCTGCGGCAGCAGCAAATCGCCGTCGGCAAATGAACGCTCAGCAGCAAAATGGCTCGGTTCCGGCCAATATTCAGCAATCTGCGCCGATTTCTACGCCGGAAGAAGATGATGTTCCGTCTTTATTATAGGAGAAAAAAATGAGTGATTTTTCGGTTTTAGAATCAGTTTTACGCCCATTATCCTATTGGTATACTCAAGACAATTTGGAAGAAGTCGCCGTTAACCGCGCCGGTCAAATTTGGCTGCGTATGCGTGGAAAACGTGCTTATCCGTGGGTAATGTATAAAGATGAAAAATTATCAAAAGAGTATTTAACGGATTTATTGTACATAATAGCCAACACCTATGAACTTAAATTTGACCCTTTGCAAGGTTCTCCGCTGGTTTATGCGACTATTCCCGGCGACCACCGTTTTTCGGCGATTTGCGGCCGCAATGTGATGTATGATGAAGAAGATTTAACCGGCGGTGTCGCTCTGGCGATTCGTCTGCATGCAGATGATGTGGCTTTTGGTTTGGAAGATTATGGTATGCGTCAAGGACATGCGCTGCAAAAATTAAATCCGCTGAAAGATATTAAAGTGCCTGATGACGCTTACGAGCGCCTGCTTTTGTATATCAAACGCGGCGAGCATATTTTGGTAAGCGGTGCTACTTCTACCGGTAAAACTACATTTTTGAATAATCTGCTGAAAATTTTGGATATTCACAAACGTATTATTACTGTGGAAGATACGCGCGAATTGATTGTGCCGCATCCGAATCGTGTTCACTTGGTAATGTCACGTACCGACCAAGCTAACGAAATGGACTATTCAAAAATCATCGACTTGGTTGTGCGTTTTACGCCTGATGCCATCATCGGCGGCGAGATTTCCACCAGCAACGCCAGTGGTATTTGGCAGCTGATGGGTTCCGGTCACGATAACTGTTTTGCTACCATCCACGCCGAAAGTTCGCAAGAAGCTTATCTGCAATTCATCAAGCGTATTCAAGCTTCTACGCAAGGTACGGTTAATGTTGAGCAAACTTTAGATGAAATGAAACGCAAACTGCACGTGGTGCAAATTTGCCGTTTAGGCAATACGCGTGCCATTACTGAAGTAACCTAGAATTTATTTCATAAAAGAGCAAACTTCGGCTTTGAGAATATCAAGGCCGATTTTCTTTTCGGAGCTTGTCGCCAATGGTTCAGGCATGGCTGCAGCATGCTTTTTTAATTCTTCAGCAATCGCTGTGCTGACGGAGGATAATGCCTTTTCCGAGATTTTATCAATCTTAGTCAGTACAACTTGATAAGTAACTGCGGATTCGTCCAGCAGTTTCATAATCTCGCGGTCTTCTTTTTTTAAGCCATGTCGGGAATCTATCAACAGAAAAACCCGGCGCAAAGTAGGTCTTCCGCGCAAATATGTTTTCAGCACAACCTGCCATTGCTTTACCAGCTTTTCCGGAGCTTTGGCATAGCCATAACCCGGAAGGTCTACCAAATAAAGCTTATTGTCAAAGTTAAAAAAGTTAAGCTGCTGTGTGCGCCCCGGAGTGCTGGAAGTTTTCGCCAGTTTAGTTTGATTAAACAATGCGTTTATAAGGCTGGATTTGCCCACATTAGAACGTCCGGCAAACGCCACTTCATCAAAATCGGACTCCGGCAGCTGCACTAAATTTGCCACGCTTATTACAAAATTGCAGGGGCGAGTAAATTGTGCAGCTGCCGTTTGCAGTTCTTCTTTAGAGAATTTTTCACTCATTTCACACCATTTTTATGCATAATATATTTTTGTTGAATTACAGAAAGAATGTTGCTGAGTGTCCAATAAATTACCAAACCTACGGCGAAATGCGCAAACATAATCATGAAAATCAGCGGCATCATCGCCATCATGCGTGCTTGGTCTTTGTTTGCCGGAGCCGGATTCAGTTTTTGTTGAATAAACATGGTAACGCCGTAAATCAGCGGCCATACGCCGATATCCAGCAAAGACGGAACATAAATATGCGCCCAAGTTGAAATTGTCAGCGGGTCCGGAGCCGACAAGTCTTTAATCCAGCCGATAAACGGCGCGTGGCGGATTTCAATTGCGATATTCAACACCTTATACAGCGAGAAGAAAATCGGAATCTGAATAAACAGCGGCAGACAGCCGGAAGCCGGATTAACTTTTTCGCGGCTATAAAGCTCCATAGTTGCGCGCTGTAACGCCATTTTATCATCTTTGTACGTTTCTTGCAGCTCTCTCATTTTTGGCTGCAGTTTTTTCATTTTAGACATGCTCTCATATGATTTGTTGGCAATCGGGAACATCAGCAGACGCAGCAGCGCCGCGAACAGCAGAATTGCCCACCCCATATTGCCGATTAAATTATACAGGTAATCCAAAATATAGAAGAACGGTTTAGTCAAAAAGTAGTACCAGCCAAAGTCAACGTTTAAGTCAAATTTTTTGATGTTTTCGGAATACTTATCCAAAAGTTTAATTTCTTTAGCTCCGGCGTACATTTGTGAGCTGAAACTTGCCGAACTGCCGGATTGAATTTGCATCGGCAGGCCTTTAAAGTCCAGCTGGAAAGTGTTGTCATTGGTTTTACGCAAGGTTATTTTTGCCTTGTAGGTGTCATTAAAGATAAAAGCGCTGAACCAATATCTGTCTGTCAAAGAAATCCAGCCGCCTGTTGTTTCAAAAGTTTCAGGCTCCTTTTCTGCATCAAGCTCATTGTATCTGATTTCTTTTAGGTCGCCGTCAATAATACCGGTAAAGCCTTCATGCACAACGCTTCGGCTATTTTGTTCATTCAGAATAGATTTGCTGAACAAACCATACGGATAAACCGTGATTTCATGTCCGCTGTTGTTTTCTATAGTTTGTTTAATATCAAACAGGTAGTTGTCATCAAGGCGGATGACGTATGAAAACTTAACGCCCTGACCATTGTTCCAAGTCAGAGTTATAGGAGTATTTTGATTTAATTCCTGATTTCCTTCAACTGTCCATAAAGTGTCTTTATTCGGCAATGCCAACGATTTGTCTGTAGATAGCCATCCATAATCAGCATAATAAGGATTTGCGGTTTTTGCCGGAGAAAACAGCTCAACATCCGGACTGTCTGCGTCTAAGGTCAGTTTGTATTTACCGAGTAAAATTTCATCAAAGCGGGCGCCTTTCAAACGAATACTTCCGTGAATAGTTCCGTTGCTGATTTTTAGACGTTCATCTTGTTTTAAAATATCTTCTATCGGAGCATAATCGGTGGTATCAACGTTGTTTTCTGTCGGAAGTTCTTCGGCAACCGGCGTTTGCGCTTCTTCAATAACTGTTTTATTTTCGGCTGTTTGCTGCGGAAAAAAATAGTTTACACCCAAAACCACCAGCGCCGACAAAAACACGGCTGTGATAAAACTCTTAAAATCATCATTAGTCATTGTATGCTCCCATTAAACAAATCTTCTTCTATCTAAAATAAAATTACTGAAAAAGCAAGCGATTATGGCAATTTATGCTTTGATTCTTTCGGCGGTACGGGGTCATATCCGCTCCCACCCCACGGATTGCAGCGCAAAATGCGTTTTATGCCTAAATATAATCCTTTGCAAACGCCGTGAATTTGTATGGCTTCAATCATATACTGCGAGCAGGTTGGCCTGAAACGGCAAACGCCCGGACACCACGGAGAAATGCAGAGCTGATAAAATTTAATCGGCAGAATGAGGAGTTTTTTCAGCATTCTCATCCCCTTGCAGAATCATTTTGTTGGTTTTGCGAAAGGTCCAGATGACATCGCGTTTCAAATCTGTAAATGAACAGCTGCAAGTTCCGAAACGGCCGACCAAAACATAGTCGACATTATCCAGAGCGTATTCGCTGTAAATTTCACGTACAACAGCGCGCAGCCGGCGTTTTGTGCGGTTACGGATATGCGCTTTGCCCAAACGTTTAGTGGCCGTAAATCCGATTCGCGCTTTACGGCTTTCTTCTGCCGGAATATCGGCAGATAAAGGGCGAGCCGCCTGTAACATCACGTTTTTAGAAACCATTGTAATGTCTTTGGCGGCTCTGAGAAAATCTTTTCTTTTTTTTAGAATTAAAAATTCACTCATTATTTGCTACTTTAAGCAGAAATTCTTTTACGACCTCTGGCTCTGCGGGCTGATAATACTTTGCGTCCGCTAACGGTTGCCATACGAGTTCTGAAGCCGTGACGGCGAGTGCGTACCAATTTACTTGGCTGATATGTTCTTTTCATTTTAAAATCTCCGGTTAATTATTAGTTATTTAAAGCCTGCCCCATGCAGACTCTCGGTATTTTTCGCTCTCTTTATAAACGCATAAAAACTATAAGTCAATAAAAAAAGCGGCAAAATAGCCGCTTTGGTTTGTTTTTGCGAAAAATTATTTTCTATCACCCATAATTCTCATCAAATAAATAAACAGGTTGATAAAGTCCAGATAAAGATTCATTGCGCCGGCAATAGCTTTGCGAGACACAGTGTCTTCATTATCCGAAGAATAGTACATTGCTTTGATTGTTTGCACGTCATAGGCTGTCAAAACAGTAAAAATCAATACGGCAATGTAAGAAATAGCGTAGTATAGACCACTGCTTTTCAAAAAGATATTGACAATGCTGGCAATGATAATTCCCCACAAGCCCATATACATAAACGAGCCGATTCCCGTCAAATCTTTTTTGGTTGTGTAGCCAAACAGGCTCATTCCGCCGAAAGTTGCGGCAGTGATTAAGAATACGCGGGCAATGCTGTCGCCGGTATAAATCAGAGCTATGTCAGCCAAAGACATACCCATAACTACCGAAAATGCCCAAAACATAGCTTGAGCTGCTGCCATGCTGCCTTTATTCAGAACCGCGTTAAAGCCGAAAATCATGGCGAGCGGAGCTAACGTGATAATCCAGCCGAATGCTGAAAGCGAGACGGTCTGAGCGGCTTGGTCAACCGAAAACATCCAGTTAATCACCGGCGTGTACAAAGTTACATACGCGGCAAGTGCGGTAACAACCAAACTCAATCCCATATAGTTGAAAACTTTAATCATATATTGGCGCAATCCTTCGTCCACGCGTTCAATAGCCGATTTGCGTACAATTTGTTCTGATTCTGACATTTAAAATTCCTCCTTAATTTATTATCATTATAAAATATAGGGCGAAAATTTGTTAAAATCAATAAATATTGCAAGCAAAACAAAAACTCTTGGCTTTTTCTGAAAATACTGCTATAGCTTTGGCAGGAGATATAAAAATGTATAGTCAGCGTTTTCAGCAGTTTATAGATATGTGGCGTAAGGATTTTGCCATTGAGCGCAGTATGAATGAAAAGGTATGTTTAGACAGAGACGGCAATCCGATTCCTTGGTATACGTATCCGGCTATTGAATATCTGTCGCAGTTTGACTATAGCCAAAAAAAAATCTTTGAATTTGGCACGGGCTATTCGTCTATGTATTGGGCTAAACGCGCGCAAAAGGTTATAAGCATAGAAGACAAGCCGGAATGGTACGAAAAATTTTCTGCCGAGTTCAGCGCTCCGAATTGGCAAATGCGCTATTGCGATGAAAAACAAGGCTATGAAGATATGATTTTTGCTGACGGCGAAAAATATGATGTGATTGTGGTAGACGGCAAGCGCCGCGCCGAATGCGCCGCCAACGCGGTCAAAGCCTTAGCCGCCGGCGGTTTGGTGATTTTGGACGACAGCGACCGGATTAACACCAGCTTGGAATATTTTAATGCCGTTAAATATTTGCGTGAGGCAAATTTGCTGCAGGTTGATTTTTATGGCTTTTGCCCGATGAACAACTATACCAAAACCACGTCGCTGTTTTTTTCCCGTGATTTTGATTTTAAGTCGCAGTATGAAGTGCAGCCGATAAACGGCTGGGGTAATATCTGGTCTATGAGCCGCAAAGAACGAAAAGGCTTTTTCAAAAAACAAGACTATCCGCTGGCGGAAGAAAAAGAGGATAAATAGAATCAATTTTATCTGATATATTTACCAATTCTTTTTAACATGTTTAAACTCCAAATACTATATACAACACGGCGCAAAAGGCAATTATCGGCCCCAATGTCCGTATTTTCAAACTAGGGCGGTGCGGCTTTTGGCCGTGTCCCAGAGAAGATAGGTTTTGACAGCTTTGTTTATTTGTTAATATCCGCCTATAAAACCCTGTTTGAAAACAAGGCGTATACGGTATGCTTTTTTATCAGTTCCGCTATTGCATGTCGCGTTGATTTCCGTCACAACTCTGGAATCATAAAGATTGAGATATTTCACAGAACCACACATTTCTTTATTCTCCGATATGCAAATAGCTGAATAAGAAGATGTGCCATCCCTATTTTTTATCTTGGTTCTTACATCAAACCCATCAATATTACCTTTTAAGGGGGTGACAATATTGTTAAAGGCTGAAATACATAACTCAGCGTCAGCATCTATCATATCAATGAATTGGGATTGGGAGTTTATCATAATTCTTCCAACCGGAGTAGGTTGAAAGTAGTCGCAGTTTTCAGCGGAAGGCAAACATAAGCCAAGAGTTTTTTTTGTTTCCTCGTCAAGGTTGTCAATATCAGACAACTTATCATTTTCAGAAAGTTCTTTAAGGTTAGCAAGTACCTGTATGATTTCGCCAACTACTTTATTCGCCTGATATTTTTTCATCGCCTTAGAATATCCGGCGATACCTCCGACTGTCAAAACCGCGATGATTGCCAGAACGCCGAGCATTTCAATCATGGAACGTCCTATAGAGCAAACGTCATTGCGAGGAGTGCAACGACAAAGCAATCCAAAACCCAGACCAGAAACGTCCGTCTGTTTCGTTCTGAACTTGTTATTTCCGAATGTGTGAT